>Ga0307514_10000221_pt1 | contig 152912 bp, 145 predicted proteins | sample 16_EM_MG_FD_203088 | JGI IMG/M metagenome (GOLD analysis project Ga0307514, IMG submission 203088) | Populus trichocarpa ectomycorrhiza microbial communities from riparian zone in the Pacific Northwest, United States - 16_EM | ecosystem: Host-associated > Plants > Roots > Unclassified...
AACTGCAAAAACAAGAACATTATATAAATCTACAGATGGACCCGCTGTGCGACCCGCTGACAACCCGCCCAATCCAGACGGGTTGGGAGATTTGCATCGAACCGTACCCGAATCGACGGTCCGGGTGTGTTGACAACCCGGACCGCCAATTTGGCAATGGTTCGGTTCTGACCCGGACCGGGACCCGAAGTGACGGTCCGGAACCGTTGCTAACACTACCTCTGGGTACTCTACCCACTCACTTTGAAAAAAAATCCCAGTGCCAAGAGTGGGTATTACAACTTTCTCTGTCCAGATGGCAACTTCAGGCATTGCAAACCGGTCTTAGCAGCATGACTGGCCAATTGCCCTGAGTATAGCGACCGACATCATCGTGAGCGGCATGTCTGTTTTTGGTGCGAGTGTTCAACGAACCAACTTGGAGATTATGTGCCTCCTGACAAGCAACAACCCTGGCAGGATCAAAACCTATATTGAATGCGCAGCGATGCCAACACCAAGGCAGCCGATGCGGAACTCTCGTGGCGCGATGTTCACCAAGTATTCAACGTGTTTCGACATATTCCCTCTATTGTGAGCGACCTCCCTAAGCCCGACCTCCTCCACCCAATGCAGATCGGCATGCTTGACCACCTCCAGAAGTAGATTTTCCACTTCATGAAGAAGCATGAACGGGTCGACAAGTACATAGTAATGTGGTTATCCGTGCCTGCTTACCACAACCAGACACCAAAAAATAAGTCATATGAGGAATATTCACAATCGAATGAGATGGAGATGAAGGAAATCAGTCGGTACTTGCTTGGAGTTGTAACCCAGTCTCTACAAGGCGGAAGCCTTGCTCAGCGTTCCAGATTCAATCGCGCAATTGATTGCACACAGGAATTGTTACAATTCCATATGTATGCTTGATATACATCCCACATTGATGCAACATTGAGCTACATGGAGGACGCCTTCAGTCGTTTTCACACATTCAAAGCTGTTTGCTTACTCGGGCGAGCCGACAAACAGGCGAAGGCTGAAAGCAATGCGCTGCGAACGGAACTCGTCAAGAAGCAATAGGTAGACGAGGACACAAATGCTGATTGTTGGATGCCATTCAAGAAGCGGCGCGAAATGAATGCCTGGCGGGATAATATCAGCCACGAGATAGATATTTCCAAGGAGTTAGCTGCCGCCCTCAAATTTCCGAAGATCCACTTGATGTCACACTGGGCCGAACAGATTCGTCGATACAGAGCCTTGCAACAGTATTCGGCTGAGAGACATGAACAACAACATAAAACGAACCTTATGGAAGGTTGGAACGCCTCCAATCACAATCTCAACCACCTGCAACAAGGAATCAGCTTTCATAGTCGCATTCTCGGCTTCGAAATCACAGAGCTCAATCTCCAAGCCCTCGATCAGCGTTCGGAGAACAGCGCTGCCGCCTGCCCAGTCTTCCCTTCCAGTGGTGATCTTGCACCCCCCCTGAGCTCGCAGTGTTATGCGAAGTCCGAATACCTGGGACCCCAAAGCCGCCGTGATGGAAAGCATCCTGACTCTATGATCAAAGACTTCAGAGCATTCCTGCAAAATATGCAAGACTCATAGCAACGAGTGGCAATATACAGCGGCACGCGGGAGTTTATCAAGCATAAGAGTCGTCACATGACGTATATATCGAATGAACAACTGCACGCAACGGAGCTCTGTATTTACAATGGTATTCAGATTCAAGTTGAGGGTTTAGATGGTGAACACATATCTCAGATGTGTCGATGCATAAGGAGCCAGAGCTGGCGTGGAGGTGATTGACAGAATGACTGGGTGTGGGTAAAGCAACACCCTGGGAGGTGTTATGGCGCGCTGAATGGGCGTCTTCCGTGGCAACTGCAACAACTAATCAAAATCAAGCTCCAAAACGAGGATGGAGCTGTCGTTGAGTACTGATTAGCCCTGGCGCTCACTACAATACCTGAAAACTCGGGTAACTTGGATGCGGTCTCGAAATTTGTAAAGTTGAGAAATGCACAGGCAGCCGTTGCTTTGCAAGTTTTCAGCGTCGGAAACATTGTCGGCTGCGCGCACGTAATTCCAGAGCTAGCTACTAGTTGGAAGACAGCAGATGGACGGAATGAGCGATGGATTGTCAATAGGCACATAGATCTGGCGACTTGGAATGATGTATATAATTAGTCAAGAGAGAATTGCATTTTGCGCACAGGTAGAAGGAATGCAAGGTGAGATTTTCGCAACGTCACCCATCGCATTGCAATCCCGATGCATGCGTGTACCCAATGAACCCATTCCAACGTATATTCACAGTTGGCCCGAATACAAGAGTTTCTATTAATAATAGGAGACCGACAGAGCGAGAAGAACCGGTGAAACAGCGATTGGAGCGCGATCTGCAACGCAACGGGTGGTATTGAGACTGGGTGCGGAGTATTCTGCCACTGGGTTGTCTCTGACCACTCTGATATGACTGACTCACAGGCAGATCGGGCTAAGTACATCTGAGTCGACTGGACCAGTCACAGTCAGTCCCAGTCAAATAGATATTTGGTGTAACAATGATCTTGGTCCAGAATCTCTTTGATTTGACTGGACTTACCCTGGACTGGTATTATCATTGCTTACTTTCCTCCTATCCTCAGGCTCTGTCGCCAAAACCTACAGCTGATGCTCATGTTCTAGCCCAGGCTGAAGCTCCCAGCTCTGGCCCAAAGTCTGCCTCTAGCCCTGGCTCAAACTCTGGCTTGTTCTTGTATTTTGGGTTTCTCGCTCCCACACAGGCCCATGGTTTTGCTCATGCTTCAAGATTAGCTCAAGCTCAAGGTTACAGCCACCATCTTGAATCCCGTCCTTCGGCCACATTGCTGACCCCTGCAAGCCAATGGTCAATGAGACTTGCCCCTACTAGCCGTCGGTCAGATCCGTCTGGCCAATTGGCTTCTACTTTCCTTCAGTCAAGCTGGAGAACGCTGTAACGGTGAGTATGGAATATGTACAACAACCTGTGGTGAATAGTTTGTTTAAGATATTTGAAATGTTGATATTGATAATACCAACAAGCAGCAAGTACTATGTAAAAGTACTGACACTGCAGAATCCCCTAGCCATGGTTGGTAAAAGCCAGGGCACCAAGATATACTGAGAAGAAGTAAAAATGAACTTAGAGCAGGACTGTACAGTATCATGGAGTATGCGATAATTTTTATTTGTTCAGCTGAAAGGCAGAGAATAAATCGAATTGACCCAGTCAATACATCGATATATGTTGATACATCCCAATACTGGATAGTAATGTGCGGTACAAACACAATCAATGCAATAAACAACATATGAAGTTGGGGGTGTACGCAATAAAGTGTTGAAGATAAGGTTGTACAGATTATAAGTGTACAGTATTGAGCAGTATGAATGTAAACCTAAGGACTTTCTGCGATAGACTCTGTACTTGTGCGAAATGAACTCAACACATAATCAATGCTAATCAGTATGGATGACTCCAAGACGATAACAGGTGGTATACACAAAGTTGAGTATTTGAAGTAATAAACCACAGTTTCTTCTGCAAAATGATCATCGCTTTGCCTCAGATTCAATCTAGTTCACACCCATACAGGACAGTAAAACAGTGTACTTAACATCGTGAGAGTGGCATTGGATTGGTGTCAAATGATAAGCATATATGGCCCCATAGGGTCAGTACAGACCCAAATTTGAAAATGCTGATAGAACACAAGCTGCATTGCAAGATTTCAAAAATGCATCGGGACAGGGATACCCGTTGCAATAGCACCAGCAGATGGTAGCTGTACAATAACAACACATACTGATGAGTATAGCTTACGATTAAGATGTCGAAGTCTCTGCGCAAAGTATGTCATTACACATTGATTACTTCCTAGCATGTGGGCAGCTGCCCGCGACTAATAGATGATTTTTTTCCCAGGCATATCCCACACCCAAGGACCATATCAGGTTTTAAAATTGCCTATCATAGCTGGACCGGACTGGACTGAGCCCTACCACGGACCGGAATCATCTGGACTGGGGGAATTATTGGGCTTCACATTGTTGACACGAGAAGATGAGAGAAAAGAAGAGAAGATGATGAATTGTCTGTCGATACAAAGTGAAAGAAAACTATCGACATGTATAGGAAAGAGAGAGAAAGAAAACCCAATGCCGACTACCAAAGCCGGAGCCTAATGCCGAGTCCCAGTGGCGACCCTTCAACCTCGCCATGGTGGCCAGCGTGGCCGATGGGGGCAGGCAAGGCCGACGGGAGCAAGCGAGGCAGCTGGGGGCAATCGAGACCAGTGGGGGCAGGCGAGGCTGGTGGGGGCAGACGAGGCCAATGAGGGCCATAAGCCTCCAGGCCAAATCCCTAGTCAACACTCCCCCTTTGGCTCAAGGCTTTGCAGACGAAACAAAACCAAAGAAACAAACGGAAGTCTGAGATCCTCTTCCATGTTCCAAATCCTGTTCAATACAAATGCAAGGAAAATCAATACATACAATGTAAATCCAAATGAACAATTGAAAACAAAGGAAATCCTGCCCGTGATCCTATCCTAGTCCAATCTCCCCCTCACATTCGAAGTAATCACATCTCCCGAGGGCATTACCGAAAGCATCTGATAGCATCTCCGTGCCTGCCACGTCCATGATCTCAATTTCACCTTTGGCAATGGGTTGATGAATTGACTGGTACCGGAGTCATAAGTGTCAGCTGTCCAATTGGAAATTGCCCGAGTTGAGAGTCGTACCGTAGTTTAGGCCGTCATTTAGAATCACCCTGGCTATGCCTCTGCCGATACCTATCTCTGAGACGAGATCTCCCAGGCAGTCGATCTGCATTTTGCCATACACAGTGGCAATCATCTTAGCTTGCATCGTCAATTGGACTACTATGCTATACTTCTTCGACTTCCAGAAGAGGAGGGTTCCGAGGGCGTAGACGATGATCCCCGAGGTAGACTTGCTTCTGTCAGATGCTCCCCCCAAGTCGGCATCGGCGTAGCACAAGATTGACTGAGAGTCATGCACGAGGCTTAGGTCATAGATCGTTAATTTGCAGTTGGATGTGACTTGGGGATGTCGAAGTAGGTGATCCACGGCTTCCCAGTCTAGAGTCGAAGGCTGGGTGGCTCATCCGCCTAAAACGGATGTTGAATAGGTGATATCAGGGGGTCTACCAAGAGCGGTATACAGAATTGAACCAATGTCTTTCTGGTACTTTCTAGCATTGAAGGGCTGCTCTGCAAGCTCAGGTTGAATGACATGTGGCTTGTAGCCAATCTCCATCGGAGTTGAGCGCTTTCAGCAGTCGGTCATCTCAAATCGGTCAAGAACTCGGTTGATGTAGCCAACTCGATCACAGGTATATGATTGTTTGCTGTGATCTCGAGTGACCTTCATGCGGAGATATTGGAAGGGGTTAGGCACAGGGAAATGGCCATCTGACTTGAATGACTCGTACAGTCGAGATGCAATGGAGGCGACACTGCCGATGGGCTGATGATCACGATCGTGTGGATGTAGACTACGATTAAGACGCCATTTACTTCGACATTACCCCCAAAGAATAGACCGGGAGCTTCAATTGAGGCTTGGAGATTGAGATCTTCAACTATAAAGACAAAGACTTCTTCATAGTACTCCCAATTCGCCTGCTTTGTACTGTACAAAGTTTTATTCAGCTTGACAAGGGGTCTGTTGCGGCCAGATGGATCTGGCCATTCGCCTTCATGGAGGCGCAGATAGAGAGTGTCATGCAGAGGGCAGCCAAGGAAGGCAGTCTGGATGTCGAGGACTGCGATCTCAAGGTCGTCCTGTGTTGCAAGCCCAAGGGCAAGCAGAATCGAGGCCAAATCAATGACTGGAGAGGTGATGTCATTGTAGTCGCAAGGCTTTTGGAGATCACCGCGGCCGACACGTCGTGCTTTCCATTTGTCAATTGTCCCATTGGCTATTAGGTTTCTTTCTATAACCCAATGGCTTCCAATCATAGTAGCACCTTCTGGGACAGTGTCAACGAAAGTGAAAACCTCATGCCTTTCCATTGATGCCATTTCCTTGCTCATGGCGTCTTTCCATTGCTCAGTGTCCTCTGCATCCAATGCTGGACGGTATGTCTTAGGACCTTGCTCGATCATCATGGCTATGCTGACATTGGCTGCAGTTCATCCTCTCTGTCTAGGCTTTGGAGGCAGTATCTCTTGAGGTGGTGCAACTGGAGGCGGTGTGGGACCATCATCCAAGTCGTCATTTGGGTTGATCGCACCAGGGAATGCAGCTGCGTACGGAGGCTGTTTCACAGCGTTCTGGGGCTGTACCGTAGGTTTCGGGAATTCCACCATCGGAGGTTCATCTTCAATTTCCGAATCCTTTTCCTGTTCGGTTTGTTCGAGTGCGATCTTTGTAGGCTTAGCCCTTAGTGGCTGGTGATATAGGGTACACTGATCAAGGTTAATATCTTGAGGCATAAAAACTGATCCCGAGCTGATGTCCCTAACCCGGTACTGTGTTGCTGTCTCAGGGTAGCCGCGCAGCAAACACTTTTAGGTGTGGTTGTCAAGCGTCTTCCTGAGGTCACCATGGATCCATGCAAATGCAAGGTAGCCAAAAGTTCGAAGATGGGAAATATCGTGCTTCTTCTGCGTCCACAATTCGAAACGCGTCGAGTCGGGGAGTGCGCGGGATGCTAGTTAATTCTTGATGTATTTTGAGGTGGATAGCGCTTTGGCCCAGAGCTTGTGGGGCATCCGAGCATTCTTCAGAACCGACTGCGGCTGGTCCATTACCGTGCGATCGCATCTCCCCAAAATGCCATTCTTCTGCTGTGAGTAAAGGGCTGATACTGCCCTAACGATGCCTTCCACTGCCAAGTACTGAAGAAATTTCTCACGACTAGCATACTCGCCTACTCCATCAACTCTAATTCGGCAGGCCTTGGACTTTGGGTGCGGCTTCTCCACTTTCGTCACATACTCCTTGAACTACGCTGGAGCCTCAGATTTGGCTTTCACAAAGTAGACCTCGGCGTATCTCGAGTGGTTGTCGGCAAACACAATATTATATTGGTAGCTGCGTATCCTCTGTGACTGCATTGGCCGAAGCACATCGGAGTGAATCAACTCAAGAAGTCGAGTCTTTGCCTTATCCTCTAAACACAATGGCTGGAAAGGCTTCCGGAACATCTTGCCCATGTTACATGTCTCACACGTGCATGTCGATGGGCTCTTAGCAAGCAAGTGTATCCCTTTGACTGTATCCGGGAGCCGTTTGATAGCTGGCAAAGATAAGTGGCCGAGGCCAGCATGCGAAACAAAAATATCCTTATCATCAACGGAAGGGGAAATGTTGGAATAGGCCTCGGAGATCTCGGAGCTCAGAGTGGTTCTCGGTGATTCATCTACTGATACCCAGGTATTTCAGACTGAGGCCGAGGTTGTAGACGCTCTGAGGATGAATAGAGGGTTGATAAGCGGTGCTTTATTGACAAGGTCTGACTGAAGGATCACCGGAGGTCCATCGAGTTTAAAATGGAAGCTGACTCCTTGCCGCATGATCTGGATGATACTGAGGAGGTTATTCGTGCCGCAGGCTGGCACAGAAAGGGCATATTGCAGGACGATCTTCGCCGGCTTCGCATTTGGCCTGTCGTCATGAAACTTCATGGTTCCAGGCCCTTCGGCATCGACAAAGCTGTTGTTTACTGTCTTGACCTGATGCTCCCCCTTTGCCATCGAGTGAAAGGTCTCAAAGAGGAGACGGTTACTGGTGATGTGATTTGTAGCTCCGGTGGCAAGAATCCAATAATCGGCAGTTTGATTTGCCAATCCCACATTGACGGTGATAACAGAGTCTGGAGTAGTGTCCGGGATATGGTCAGATTGTATGACCGAGGCGAGTAATGACTCTGACTCGGTAGCAGAGGTTAATGCAGTTGATGTCAGGTTAGCATCACTTGTAAATTTCTCATAGGAGGCCCACTTATGCTTGCTCCTGCACTTCGCCTTGATATGGCCTTTTACTCCACATCCATGGCATATGACATGGGTCCTCATATCGTCACCCTTCCTAACGTCCGCCTTCCTATCCTTCACATTTTCAACTTTGAATTGTCGTCCTCGACCTGTCTTTGTTATAAATAGTGCGACATCTGGAGCAAGACCTTGTACGATGCAGAGGAAGGCTTCGAAGGACAGGAGGTGGGTGACAATGTTCACCACTGTGTCCGCTTTCTCAGTGAGCTGATGTGGCGATACAAGAGTTATCCATTCTTCGGTTTTCGGGAGGTTGGAGATCATGTAAAATTTCCTCCAAGAGGCTTCAAACATGATGTCACATACGATAAGGTCATCGATTATCCTCTCATGGGCTGAGATCCCTTCGGTGTCTGGGTAATATGACTCGAGCTGACATGATGTGAGCTTCGCCATGTCAGATCGACAATCGAGCGTGAGGACCTTTTCAAAGTCAGCTTTGATCGTATCACAAAGTTGGTTCAGCTCAGTGGGGTCTTGGTATCGTAACTGGATTTTTCGTTCCATCAGGAGGTGAGTTATCTGCATCGCTTATCATTGTTCATCTGCCAGCTTCCCCATTTGGAAAGGAAGTGGTCGAAGTAATTAAAGAAGGATGTGTCATTCGATTGCGGGAGGATGTTGTAATCGGTATCTCGAGGGTCACGAGCAGTGGGAGTAGGCGCGGAGGCATTGCTGGTCTCTACAATCGTAGGCCTGCGAACAGTCATTTCTCCAGATAGGGATTTCAAGAGGCCTTCAGCTCGAGGTAGGGCTTGCGCTTTTATGGCCCGTTGTTGATAGTTGCCCTCATTTGGATTTGAGGCCATGTTTGACATGGCGGAGGTTGAAAGAGAGGGTTGCGAGACAATCAAGGAGGGCAAAGGTTATGAAACATTAAAGAGTGGTGTAGGTTGAAAAACGAGAGAAGCACTACAACTTGGCATCAATTCAGTCCAATGCGAGCTGGCAGAGGGGAAACGATAAACACCGAGAGATGTAGGTTCAATCCACTGGAACAGGGGCAGAGGGGAGGCAGTAACAAATACTAATGGTAGGCGTCGAGTTCACCTTAGGGCCGGGTTCATAACCTGTTGACACAAGAAGATGATGGAGATGAAGGGAAGATGATCAATCGTCTATCGATACAAAGAAAAGGAAAATACAAAACTTATATACAGAGAACAGACCATATTCGGCAAAGCCGAGAATCACATCCGGAGCCCAAACCTGAGTACCAGTGCCAAGCCTGTTTCCTCATCATGGGGTCAAGTAAGGCCGATTGGGACAAGCGAGGCTGGTGGGGTGACGTGAGGCTGGTGGGGGCAGGCGAGGTCAATGGGGGCAGTAAGCCTCCAGGCCAAATCCTTAGTCAACACACCGCCCAGCTGCATGGATTTCAGTAGCCAGTGAAACCAGACTAACAATCAGGGCCAGCAATTGTTTCTTTTTTTCTTCGTAATGACCAGTATGTATTTACTTCCACAATCTGGGAATCTGCAGACTGGCCAGATGAAAATCAGTCGACATGTAGACTGGTCATATCACAGATTTCAACGCCGCCTGTGGTAGAGACCGGCCGTGTGAATGCCTATTTCTGAGCGGACATACGGGTCGAGAAAACTGTTTGAAGTACCTACAGACATTCTCGCAAATATGGCTCTCGGTATAGTCCAGCCAAGTACTACTCATTTCTAAAATTGCTGTTTGGCTTAGAGTAAGCCAATGGCTGTCCAGACTGATAACTTAGGAACATTGGAATAATACATCCTAAAAGGTGTTATTCTGAATCCAGCTTCCCCAAAGTCTGTGCTGGGCTGGTGGATGTCTTTCCGATCTTGGATTATGATTTGTCAGGAGGAGAGTTTCTGGCCTAGGGTTTTGCCAGGGCCGCATGTAAGGAGAGTGATGTCTGGTTGAGCAAGTGATGTGGCGCTGACTGGCTTTCACTGCAATATTTCCTCATCCTCACCTGTCACAAGGTTCCTGTGCCTTGTATGGCAATCACAGAGTTGTATGCAAAATAATGTTACACATGAGTAGTTTTGAGTCAAATACACCCCGAGATAGGGCGCGATAACCTCTGCTAGGGCCGTACTGATCTCAACACCTACACACCCTGGATGTCAACAGCAGGTACTGAAAGACTGGCGGTCCCACGGACTATATTGACACAAGAAGATGATGAAAAAGAGAAGTTGATGAATTGGCTGTCGATACAAAGAGAAGGAAAACTATGAACTTATATATGAGACACAGAGAAGGAAAAACAAAATACCGACTATCAAAGCTGGAACCCAATGCCGAGTACCCGTGCCGAGCCCTCCTCCTCGCCATTGGGGCAGTCAAGGCCGATGGTGGCAGGCAAGGCTAGTGGGGGCAGGCAAGGCCAATGAGGGCCGTAAGCCACTGGCCTCATGCCAGAGCCCGCCAGCACCAAACACTAGGGAAGCCACCGGGCCAAATCCCTAGTCAACAGACTATTGGGAAGCTTGTTCCTAATAAAAACGGTTGAAAGAAATAGCATTCTGTGGAAAGATGATACGCTTGCCTACAATCCTTCACAAAAATTGAGGCTAAATGATTCCGATACCCAGCTTGACAGTACATTTCACATTGCACTATACGGGTACAGCAGGGACTGAAAAGCCTACTCCACGGGAATCCCAAACCCTCGAGCGCAAAACAGCGCGTACAAGTTGCTGCTCCCATCAGCCTTAAGTGTAGCATATAACCGCACCTGGAAGCCTCACGTTGAAGCCTCTCAACATAGCCGGCTGCGCCCCTCATATCAAGAACCTTTATCGCGGGCTGCATGCAGCAAGAGTAGTCGAGGATCTAGAAAATCGATATCGCCGCGGAAGGCGATTACCACGCGGTTTTCGGTTGTAAGGTACCAGCGTATCCACGTGACGAACCGGCGCGTGGTGTGAGGTATGTACATGTTGGGGACGCCCTGCATCAGTAGCGCAAGTTCTTGGAAGGAAGACCCTTGGAGAGCATTGACAGAATGAATCGGAAACACACTTGAACCTCTTCAAACCACCACAGCAGCTGACGAAACATGGTATGAAGCTCAGAATGCAACATTATTGCGTTATGTGGCTCGTCAATCGAATTTCCCTCCGGTGAGTGACGCACACCGGGATCAAACCTGCCAAACGAAGCTGTTCTCAGCTTTAATGACTCCCCGTTGCCGCCATTAAGAGCATGTGGTAAGACTTGTGCCAGCTGGCAAGTGGCTGTCTCCTGCGCCATGGGTGGTCTCTTCATCCTTACCAGCCTATCCATGAAGCCCGTCACGGCGCAGCGTGAGTCCTCTCGCAGAAGACCCTTTTCACGAAGTCCTACGAGTCGGTCGTCGTTTGCGGGTAGTGCATGATGCTCTGGCACCCGCGAGGGGAACGTGAGGAGGATTGGTGGCGACTTAGATGCGGTCGGGGGTGCACTGGTCTTTCCACCCTCGACATACAAGAGCACGAAGAAGTTCGCTGGCAAAGCGTTCGAAGTCGAGAAAGATAGCATTGAGATTAACTCTGCCGATGCGCTCGCCCAGGGGGATATCTACTAGAGTTGGGATCGTCTCGAGGCCGGCCACGTCGTCGCTATCCGCAAGACTAACATCGTCTGGGTAGAGGTAGGAGAATACCGGACGAATAACGCCGACGGGGTTAGGCGCATGCTCATGCAGAGAGCGGATCAGCTTGTCGGCACGGTTGGTCTGACAGAAGAGGGAAGTGTTTGTTTGTTTGTTTGTAATCATTGTGCAATCACCCCGAAGGGGTGCCCAGCTAAGTTACCATAAGCCGGCCGACCACTGGTGGTCATGGCATTTAATTAACATCTTTTTATACCCCTGTCCATCGGAAAACTTCCTGTCCATCCGTCGGCTAAACTACGGCCAAACTAGCTCACGCAGCACCTACTTCTGACTCAGGCAAAGTCGTTTCCTCCCGCTTCCCGCTGCCCCATGGAGCGCACTAAGGCCACTAACCCACCAAGCCCACCCCCATTACTTAATCTCTTCGTATACTCAACCTGTGGTGCGTTTGACACAGGGAGCTCGGTTTCGTGCGACATCAACCTGCATTTCCAGGGAGTCCGCTTTCGATCGGCTGCATCGGTGCAGAGCGACATCAACTTGTTCGGTACAAGGAGTCTGCTCGGGTGGGGGGAGTGGCGGGATTCGAACCCGTAAAGAACAGCATAGTGGTGGCAAGACCATACCACTACACTAGGGGGCCACTCCCCAGAGGGAAGTGTTGGGAGGTGTGACGATCGCGTCCCACGACATATATGACTCTGAGTAAGCGTCGAGGATGCAGCCAAGAATTGTATCGCCCTTGAGAAAGTCGTATTCTGCTACGGCAGGCGATAGGTTGAAGTCCAACAGTGCCTTGAGAGAAAAGATGTGGCGCGTGTGTGGCTGCGGCGTGACAAGAGTGGCCTAGGCTGAAGTACAGCGCTCGTGGTGTATGTGGTGGCTGCGACATGGCTGGGGAGGAAGAGTTCTTAGGCGTAACAACTCGCTGATAATCTTTCTTTCTGGTGCTCTGGTTGCGATGCTCAGGTCGCGGTGTTGCTATTGGATGTAGTGGGAGCTGTTGTAAGTGGTCTCTCGGTTAAACTGGAAGCGATTGTCTCGACTCGGGGGTTTCAAGTGAAAACAAGCAAACTTGTAAAGGTGGGAATGTATAAAATGATCCCTATGGCGATTAAATCTATGGGGCAACCGTTGAAATGCATGAAAAACTAGCAGAGTAGTTGTGACCATCAGTTATTGTACTCATCCGGTCAGAGGGAACTATAACTGCGCTTCGTTACACATTTCATAAGTCAAATTATACCTGAGCGAAGTACCCCTATGTTGACTAGGGATTTGGCCCGGTGGCTTCCCAAGTGTTTGGTGCTGGCGGGCTCGAGCATGAGGCCGGTCGCTTACCGCCCCCATTGGCCTCGCCTGCCGCCACCAGCCTCGCCTGAACGCATTAGCCTCGCCTGAACGCATTAGCCTCGCCTGCCCCCATGGTGAGCAGAAGGGATTGGCACTGGTACTCGGCATTGGGCTCCGGCTTTGATAGTTGGTATTGGGTTTTTCCATCTCTCTCTGTCATATAGGTGTTCATAGTGTTCATTCTGTTTGGATCAACCGACAATTCATCATCTTGTCTTCTTCGTCATCTTATCCTGTCAACATAGTCCGTGGGACTGCCAGTCTTTCAGTACCCGCTGTTGACATCCAGGGTCTGTATGTGTTGATATCACTACACCCCTCGCAGAGGTTGTCGCGCCCTATCTCGGGGTGTCTATGATTCAAATCTACTTATGTGTAACATTACGTTGCATACAACTCTCCTATTGCCATACAAGGCACAGGAACCTTGTGACAGGTGAGGATGAGGAAATATCGCAGTGAAAGACAGTCAGCGCCACATCACTTGCTCAACCAGACATCACTCTCCTTACATATGGCCCTGGCAATACCCTAGTCCAGAAACTCTCCACCGGACACATAGTAATCCAGAACCGGAAAGACATCCGCCAGCCCAGCACCGACTTTGAGGAAGCCTGATTGAGAATAATACCTGTCAGGACGTATTATTCCAATGTTCCTAAGCTATCTGTCTGGTCAGGCATTGGCTTACTCTAAGCCAAGCAGCAATGTTAGAAATGAGTAGTACTGGGCTGGACTATACCAAGAGCCATATTTGTGAGAATGTCTGTAGGTACTTCAAGCAGTGTTCTCGACCCGTAAGTCCGGTTAGATATGGACGTTGACAGGCCTGGTCTATACCACAGGCAGCGTTGAAATTTGTGATATGACCAGTCTTTATGTCGACTGATTTTCATCTGGCCAGTCCGCAGATTCCCAGATTGTGGGAGTAAATAAATAGTGGTCATTACGTAGAAAAAAACAAACAACTGCTGGCCCTGAGTGTTAGTCTTGTTTCACCAGCTATTAAAATTCATGCAGCTGGGCGGTGTGTTAACTGAGGATTTGGCCCAGAGGCTTATGGCCCCCATTGGCCTCGCCTGCCCCCACCAGCCTCGCTGACCCCCATCGGCTTCGCTTGCCCCCATGTTGAAGAGACGGGCTCGGCACGGGTACTCGGCTTTGGGCTCCGGTTGTCATACTCGGCTTCGCAGAGTATGGTCTTTTCTCTGTATATAAGTTTAGTATTTTCCTTCTCTTGTATCGATAGACAATTGAGCTTCTTCATCCTTTCTCTTTTGCGTTCAACACCCTACGGAGATAGAGTACTACAGTATTGAATGTCCTTTACATAGCAGGAACCTTCCGCAGGTGAAGCGAACTTTCAACCGAGAATTACTGCACCTTCGGAAGAAACCTTACAGTCGAATCCTACACGATTCGACTGCAATTACTAAGAATCTGGAAACCGGTGATCCTTTACATTCAATCGAAAGTATGAGATTCATCTACATCGACCAAGACTACTGACGGCAATTACGGTCAAGCGATTTCCAAATCTATGATATTCAATTGGTATGCTACTTAATGATGTTTTGAATGACTGCAGCGGCGACCAAAGAAGCCATTCAATACCATACTAATATTACCGATATACGGCACGGTAGAGACAACACATGATCGAAAGCTAGCACCTCCAGAAACCATATAACCAGTAACATCCCAGCCACCTGTGATGAATCCGGATTCGTAACATAGCGTTTCACAGCAACAGCCAAATACATTTCTCATAATTACATCCCACATCCCTCTCCCAAGTCTCTGGCTGACCTCCATGCATCTTGACTAGTTGGCTGCAAAAGCAGCTTGGCAGTCCAATCGCTACCTCTGCTCACATGCGTCAAACCCATCGCGACATATGCGGGAACCCCTCCACAAGTACATGTCATGCTATCCAAAGCTCTGCGGCAGGCTCAGTGTGTTTGTCGTTTTCCGGATAATTGCCAAAGAAGTAACTGACAAACATCGATTCAACACCGAATGGTTACATCTATTTAGTCTGAGACCCAGAAGCAGTGGGTGGGCGTGGGCCCCCGCCGCATGCTAATCATCCACTGCCCTCCTATCCCATAGCAGGGCCCGTGTTGCCGCCAAAAATCAGCCAACCTGCCTCCTGCACCCTACTGTCAGGTGCATTCTTAGTGCGGAAAATTTTGTAATATGTTTCTCTATGGGAAAGCATCAATCTCACATTCCGGGGATTCTAGTGCCAGAAGTGTTATGGCGGGGTCGCAAAAGTCCGTCCCGTTTTGGCATGACCTTGCGCTGTCCCGGACAATGATTGTCTGTCCTGGGAGTTTTTAGGCAGTGGGACTACAGAGGCCGGTAGTCTACCGATTGTTGGACAGATGATGCGATTGATGCAGTCGTGAGCGAGTGATGATATCCAATATGCCTCCCAACCATGTCCATGGTACACCATTCGCACTACAATTTGCCCAGTCGATCATGTAAAGATTGTAGAATCCGCATCACTGTGTCATGATCCAAATAATTGCATAGCTATCATTGAATCAGTAACCCCAGCCCTAGGCGTCACCCCAGTCACCCTGATCGGGTCCTGGTCTTGCAATATCTTGCCTAAAACTAGACGGCGAAATGAGGACCTGAAAGACTGCCGGGCGGGCGGACTATTGCGGCCCCTGATTATGAATGGCTAACGGAGATTTGCCGCTGCAATAGCTATTTTAGTAAGTAAGTAGGCGACGCGGCGATGTCAAATATGCTGCAGTAAGGGAGAGGTACGGCGATGGGAGTGTTAGATTTTACGGCCGCGTGGGGACAACCGGGTTCTTGTTGAGAGCAATGGATCAAGAAAGAAGATGTATTGTGTGTCGATTGAAAGAGAGAGAAGACAGCAAGCTTTTATATAAACAAAGACCATACTCGGCAAAGCCAAGTCTCACAACCGCCGCCCGATGCCGAGCATCACTCGCAAGGCTAGGACTCCTCCACTGCATGGGAGTCAGTGGCGGCAGATGGGTGCCGTAAGCTACCGGGCAGATGCTTGACAGCCTTCGGCTCTAGCCCGCCACCTCCGGAAGCTAACGAAGCCGCCTGGCCAAACACCAACTAATAGTTCGGAGATGAAAACATTAACATCAATAGAGTTCCCGGTGGCACAGGCTCAATGTATCAAGTATTTAACAGACGGCGACTTCTCATGAACTAATCTGTTGATTTGAGGTGGTTCTACTGCAAGCAAGACATATACTGACGTAATCTATCCTGGTGCCGAGCTCTGAATAGGCCGCGACAATAGCGGCTCAGAAGTTAGATCGTAGGATCGGAAAATGGCTGTCCTGATTTGGATTACAGCAGCAGAGCCACAGACTAAAAGATTGCGGGTCCCTGCAGTCTAGCTCTGCACACTACGCATGGCGATGCTGTCAAACAAATACGATAACATACAAACAAATAAGACCCTCTGCACGCACCAAGTCTCTGCCATTCACACATCTGTAGCTCCTACGGTTTCGACTTTAAATCTAACAACATCTTCTCTGCACCAGCAGTATCCTTCGAATCTCGACAAGATACCTCCTCCCTGGCCCACGATTCTAGACGCTCAATATCCTCATCCTCCAAGTGAGCTCACTGATCAGAGATTGTGTAGCGTCTACTATTTCCCGGGGATTAGAGTTTGACCTCACAAGTAACGTGAAGTAAGTGGAGATGGGTACCGACAACCTAAATCTCTGGGCGCACAGCGATGCTGTCTATACGATCTGAATCGTCCCGTGAAGTGACATCACGGCCTCTGGAAGGCATTTGGAGTGCTATCAATTGCAGGGGAAGCAGGGGAAGCAGCCTACTTCAAATTCTGAGGATCATATCTGCTCAGCCTTGTGCTAGGAGTTTGGCTTGACATACAGGTGAATATTGTTCGGATCTTATAGAGCTTTCGTATTTCCATTCGTATTCATTCGCTTGATTTATCCAATGACCACAAATAACATTCAGGCAGTCCGAGTGTCGCAGTATCAAATCACTGCTCATCGGCTGTGTTCGTAGTTTCGGGAATATCCCCAACCTCCGGTAGCCGCTTCTCCGTAGTATCAATCCCTAATTACCGTGTTTGCAGTCTCGATAATCTCTAGAATCTCCGGTAGCCGCTTCTCCGTAGCGTCATAACTGTGCTCATTTGCTGTATTCGTATAGACTCTAGCTTCGTATACTGAAACTGTATCCTAAACCAACAGGCATTTATATCGGGCCCAAGGTATTCGGATCCCATGCTGGGGCAGACCAAGCCTCCGAAATGCATGCCCCGGACGGCACGCCGACTGGGGGCACCGAAGAAACCAGTCATCCTGGGCATTGGGAAACATTTTTTGGACGGCCTTGCGGCGCCCCAAAAGGCTATGGTCGGCCCAGGTAGTTGGTATCAGAGGGAAAGCACGCAAGAAGTAGTTCATCCTAGATTCATCCGCTCGTACGGCTTGTACACTCCAGACTGTGTGACGGAGGGCAGTATGCCCGCTATGATGGGGCGGAGGCGGTGCAAACGACGGGGTCGGCGGAGGCGTGTGTACGGTGAGGAGTGAGTAAAGCATTGTTTGGAGAGAGATACAAGTTCTAATTGTTAGATAGCGAATGGATGTGGCAGTGTAGCGAGCCCACAGCAGCAGACAGGGATGGCGAGCACAGTGAGCAGAATGTGCGATGGTGAAGAGTTGGTGCAGCCGGCGATGAGCAGAGTGAACGAAGGTACTGCAGCAGATGGTATGTCAGAAATTGTCCCTCTGTTGGAAAATGCAATCTGTGCCCCGACTTTAATTTCGCGAAGATTATTTGAGCATGACGCGTTCTGACATGGAGGCTCTGCTTCTGATTGCTGTGGAAACCACCCTACCTTGCTGCACATCTGCCTAGTTGCGCGTATGCGTCGATCTGCCGTAGTACTTTCGGAGATTACCACAGTGCATCCCGATACGGCACAAGGTGTTGCGCTAGGTACCTAGGTAAGGGACGACATCTCAGTATATATACTGCTATAGATACCTCCGATTGCGACGAAAGGAGATGATTGCCTTTCTAACGAGATAGTCTACGTCATTATATACAAGAAGATCAGATCATGTGTGTCATCGGTATCGGTGGAACACGATGAGAGCGGAGCTTATCAGGCGGAGAAACTTATCCGGCCCGAGATCCAATTGTGTCAATAGTCCGTCCTCCCGAGATCCTACTATAACGCCAAGACGACCTTGTCAGGAAGCCTATTCCAACACATATGATAGACAATCACTCATCGCACAAGTAGCAACACCAACCGCCACATCACCCTCAACATCTATACTCGGCGCGAACAGAGTCTAATGTGCTCTTGCAGTTGAAGTTCACAAAGTCAATAAGCAAAATCGCCCCCCCCTTCTTTCTCCCGTACACGGCGGTGGTTTTACAGGACTGCTGCACCACAGGTTCTGATGAAACAGTGATGGCTGACCATGAACTAGGTGGCTAAAGTCTTTCCAAATATTCCGCCTACCGCTACAATATGCCTCCGTATTCGGCACGCTACGTTCAGCACTTCTTCGTGTCCTCTCTACTACTGCTTCACGCCTCAAGGTGCGACTGGGGAGAAGGCTGAAGGCACTTCAGTATCGTAGAACAACTAAAGAGGCAGAAAATAAAGCATCGTCTATGTCTGGTGGAAGACAGTATTGGAAATCCGCTCAACCCCGCGCATGAATCCGCCTGATTGCGAAGAGGCTAATGTGGCCTTCCCATTCTGTATATAGAGATATCGCTGACGTAGAGAGAACGATGTCGCTTTTAACTTTTCACAGCGCCCACTACCATCTCCAATAGACAGCACAATGCAAGCTAGGAATTAACTACCGAGGAGAACGATTAGGACTATGGTGCAGATAGAATTGAGCCCATCGTTACGGATGAGCTGAGGAATTACTCGTACAAAAATTCAATCGCATCGCCGTCAATGGTGTGCGCGTTCTTTTCGTCTCACGATTGATGTTCTGATAATACTGCCGCGTCAGAACTCTCGTCACAACGTTACGGTAATCTACATACCTCCCTGACAAGCTAGACACCATTATTCTCCCTCTCTAGCCCCAACATCTTCCACTGCTTACGGAGGCTAAGAATTTTCACTACGATTGCGTTAGGACGATCTTTCTCAGAACCGTAGACCCCGAGTACGGTGGAGATGCTTACATTGAGAGAATGAGTATCGCGTGCTGTGTGGCCAGGAGTGGTGAGTATACCAATGGTATGTGGGATGAAGATGTGTTTTAACCAGGGACGATATTAGAGTTGCCCGTGAGGAGATTGTAGCTGTAGCGAACCAATATAGTAAGTTGAAGAGGGATGTGTGTGTGCTTCATTACTATCGAAAGAGCCCTGTCCGCAAATTTCGCGTGCAAAAGAGTTCCTAATGTTTATCTTTCACTGCAGTAAGCTATTCGTAGACATTTCAGTCACCATTGTACACTTCTCCACTTCGCTCCACGTTGTCGTTCAAACTCTTGCTGATGCCGTTGAAGTAGCCCACTGCTAACGATAGCTTAACTACGGCGGAATATGCAGGGCTGTTAAGCATGAAAGATCCTGGGCGCTGTTGAGCCACTACGACGCGAGTTGAATGTTAGCACTCCAAGCAAACAACAGCAGACCCCAGCGCCCTCACTTCTCACAATCCCAATGTTAATTTGATGGGATAGAGTTGACGACGCGGGACGTAATGGAGTTGTGATGTGCCTCAACAACAAGTCTGCACATCAGTGATGATGATGGCGTTCTTTGGTTTCGGCTTTTGATTTAGGATCTTTCGCAGGACTGCGAATCTGGAAATTTTCCAACGGTTGAAACTTGCTGCTTCAGAACTACCACAGTGCCACAACTGGTATTATTGTCAATACATGCCTCAATCAAAAAGCAGACTGATGGGCCTTTACCGGTACCAATACTAAGCCGGGAATGTATACCAATCACTTAAATGCCGGTGTGATCAGTGATTCAAATGCTGGGCAGGCCTGCATATATTTGAAGCTTGCATATATCTTCGAGGTCTGTAGCAGCCTGGACTGGCTTTCATAAACCTGGCATACGCCTGGGACGACCTGCATATATTTTTGAGGCCTGAGGCCGGCGGAATCCTGCATATACCTTCTAGGCCTGCATAAGACATGGCAGCCTGCAGGTTATCTCGCGGGCGGCCAGGCTGTACTGTAGCCTTAACTGGCAAATATTAGGCTCTGCGCCATGTTTGCCAACCGAGCCAGCACTCAGGAACACTGTTGAAAGCCTAGAACGTTTAGGAACACTGGTTTCACCGGTGTCTATTATCAGCACTTCACAATTGCCATAACTCTCCCAACTAGGTTGCGCGTATCGAGCGGAGACGAACCAAGAAACGAAGAAAATATGACCCACAGAGGCAACGGGAAGGTCCGTGGAGTCGACATAGATCAGCAAATATAACATACGATGTAGGATCATTGTCGTATATTCCACAGTATCGCACTGTCTTTTTGAAGCTTGTTGCAACTGGGATCTGACCTGAGCTTTCGGATATCATCATCCTGCAAGTGTTTCTCCGACCGACTTTAGAAGCGGTTTGAATGCTGTTGTAATAGTTCACGGTGAACGACGTTGTTTATCGAGGCGATGGAGGAAAGAGAGTTTAGATCCATATCTGTGGGTGGAGAAAGGAATTGGTGAGCTTCTTAGGGCAAGGTATTTTGGTAGCCTCGGTACAGACGCACCCTCTCACTGCGAACATTTTGTCACAGCAGGAGTGGAGCTCCGCCATCTAGCCGGCCAGCCCGGAGGTTGCGGGGATTAAGGGGCTGTCATACTCTAATTAGAGTGAATACAGTATGATTAAGTCAAAAAACATTTTGTCACATTGAAACATTCTGTCAAGTTCAAATATCCCATGAGAAGGCACTTAGTGTAAGGGTTAGCCACCTCCATTCCACTGCATCTCACTTTGCCCAGCCTCTGCTTCACCACCCACTCTTGGTTAGGAGTTTGGCCTGGTGGCTCCCTTGGCTTGCAGAATTGGTAAACTTCAGCTGAAGTGTTAACTCAGAATTTAGCCCGAAAAGCCTACAAGTTGCTAGAATGGCATGGAGGACTATTGACGCTGCTGGAAAGGACAGGAATGTGATTGCTAATTATCGAAGATACAAGACTACATCAGAGAGTGATTTCTCATGATCTGACTAATTAGAGCCATGCACGAGCTATCACTCACCAGTGGCTCCACCACTTGTGTTGCATAAATAGATCTGACCGATGGCGGAGCTGGCTATAAGCCGTAGAGCACAAGGCACACCGCACTCTTGTTCTATATATTTCTAGTATTTCTTCTTCTCTCTCTCTTTACACTCAGTATCTTAATCTACACACACGGTTCTCCCCTCACTATTGCAACAACTCCTGTTACTATGTGGAAGTTGGGGCGAACCGTGTGCATTGACTATGGTACGAAGACTGTGTACAAGTCTAAAGATCCAAGATAGTAGGGAAGAAAAGAGTAGAGTGGGAAGTCTAAAACAGAAGTCACGATCCCTAGGGCTCCGACTCATGTACATCTGTAACTCTACCTCGTGTATATAAAGGGATGGATTCTCCCTTAGATAGCTCTTTTGCTCGTTGAAGGCAATCATTTCTGTACCATAGACAATTGAACTCTTCCTATGCAAAGTTATGGTTCTCATCACCAAGGCTCTCGGCCATGAGGTCTGTGGCTTCAGCTAGTGTTGTCAACAGTCCCGTCCGTCCGACATCACTGAGGACGGAACGGCGCCGTCGTTTTGAGGCCGGACGGCCGTCGACGGAGAAGTCTTAGCACACATAACAAAAATTATACCAAAATAATTTCAATTACTATTCTGACCGTGATGCAAGATCTGTGAGCATCTGCTCCGTCCATACTATTTCTGACTCTGTTTCTTTAAAGATTACGCCCTCTGCACCCAGGATTTCGTACATTCCGAAGCCTGTATAACATTATTGGGCTCGATTGGGTCTCGCCTAAAGATAAACAGTAACCGCCCGATGACGGTGGATGAAGGCCGACATTCCGTCCGTCTTGGGTAAGGACGGGATTGACGGCCTTGGCGCCGTCTCGTCCGTCCTGGAGGAATCTCAGACGGACGGGACGGTTGACAACACTGCTTCAGCCCCCATCCACCACCACAAGCCCCCATACCGAGTAGGAGGCCTAACCGCGGGACAGCAACGGGCTCCGGTTATTTCTTTGTATATAAGGCAGTCGTTTTCACTCTTTATATCGACAGATAATTGAGCTTTTTCGTTCTTTCTCTACAGTGTGGCGGGCTACCTGTTGCAATAGTGATGCTAGAGAAGCTTGATTGTATTTTATCTAAGAGTGCCACAAGGCCATATATATATACGAGTACAAGTGTGAATGCGTGCGTACGCATCTATGTATAGACCCTTCAGGCCGACAGTAATCTCCAGTCATACGAGACTCATCTCCGGCCATACGAGAGTCATCTCCAGCCATAAGATGGCAGAGACCTATCATGCAATACTACCGGAGACACTGGCGAGTGATGAGTGATGGATGTGTTGAGGAAGACTAGTAAATGCCAGGTAAATTCATGAAGGGCTACAACAAATCCAGCTTAATATGGCAAGAGTGGTGAAAGCATGTAAAACCTGCACTACGGTAGTACCTTACTGCACAGTGGTTGCTAATAGGTGCCATGTCCAGAAGTGACTCCAGGCGATACTACGCATGGCGCTAGCTGAGTTTTGAGTCTAGCGTGTGCGGCAGCGAACACCACGGCCGCTGAAACGCATTATTGTCTGTGAACCGCGGGATGGGAACGGGACGGGATTAGGGATGCCGAAATCGCGATACCCCGTGCGACATTGGATGGGATGCCAAAATTGCGAAATCCCGTGTGGTATTGTACGGAATTCCGTGTCATTTCGGGTCAAATCGACAAAAGGGCCGCCGCGTAAGACGACAATGGCCTACTCGATGCGCTCTATTAGCTCGTCGTTTTCAATCTTCATTTGGTTCAGCCGTTTGTACGCACCGGCAGTTTGTCTGCTGTGGGAGCGGGAAAGTCTCGGAATGCGAACCCCCTTGGCTAGTCAACAGACTACCCCTTGGCATACTGTGACTTGGCAAACATACCATCTTAGCACATTAACAGGACGCGATTTTGTCCCATCCCGTTTTCATCCCGTAGTTCACACTACACTTCCGGTAAAGGAAGTGTGTTACGGTATGGGAGCGGAGAACCGTGTGCGTATATTCAACAAAGCGTGATGGCGGCGCTACCGCTGATATGATCTCAACTACGCTGAGCTCTATAGTTAATACGAAGATTTAGTTAGCACACGTGAGTGGTCGACAAAATCCCAAGTAAAGATGTAGAAAGGATTGGAGCATATTTGCTCATCGCTCCGGGTGCTCGGCCGCTGTGCGGCCAATCAACCTACGGCGAGTTGCACACGTGCGGGTTATTCTGACTCTTTTTAGCTTTCGCCTGTAGCTATTTTTCTCTAGCAATCTCCTCAATTCTCCCTCGTGGCAACGAAATGACGTGTGGCAATGACGTGCGAGTCCAAGGACAATGACGATGGTAGAAGATCAAGACAGTGTTGCGTGACGCCACAGAAACCGAAGCACTGCCTCGTGCCGAATAATTGCGACAATGAGCTTGATACACAGCCACACGGCCAAACTTCCGACCAATGAGACTGCTTCGAGCTGACAGCTTTGTGTATAACTATTAGATTGTACAGAGAAGAGAGAAGGAGAAAGACTCGAGGTATATACAGGAAGCATCTGCCCCTGCAGCAGTGTGTATCAGTCCTGTAACATTATGTACTTGTACACTTGTAACAAAGTGCTCGTGCTCAGTAGTTTCCGATTACGTATGGTTGCTTTGCCATGTTCTTTGCACCATTCCTAACTACACGAATACCTCGTACCCTCTCGGTTGGCTAGCATCGCTTCACTGTCCTCTAGCAACACAACATACCCACGTACCTGCTCTCGTGCCCAGACTTTTTCGCCTCGCTCGCAACATACGAAGTTTACTACAAAAATCGAAGGGATGGCAGACGAGATCACCACGTACCACCTGAGCATTGTTTTGTATCCTGCTATCGCTTATTACTCTTCTTCTCCAGCCCAACGAACCTAGTAACACCATTTCCCCGTGAAAATCTGCAGACAAATTGAACACAATTGAGTACTCCCTATCTCCGCCGTATCTCCTTGCACTCTAACATTTCGCTGCGGGCGGTTCGCTATCTGATGACGCATCTTAGTTATCAATCACTAAAGAGGAATTAGGTACTATCATACTCTAGTTGAGGTGTATGCAGAATGATTAAAACAAACAAACAAACACCTATTATGATCGCAATAAAACTGCCCGCTAGATGAGGCGAATATTCTCTCTTGACGCAACTAATTTCATCGTGATCATTCTCCTCTTCCAACGACAACGCTAGTGCGCGCTGAAGTCGTCCCTCGTCTGTCTCATTATCTTCATTCGTCTCATTATTTTCGCACGTATCATTATCCTCGTCCGCTTCTAGTGACATAACTAACGCACGTTGAAGCCTTTCTTGGTCGCTATCACTGTCCTCGTCCATCTCTAGGGACATAGCAAGTGCAAGGCGATGTTTTTCTTCATCAGTCCCAAAATCGTCATCATCGCCGCTTTTGTGCAATATCGAAGGAGAATGCTGTAATCTTTCTTCGCCGGTGTTGCCGTTCTTTAAAGACGTAGCGATAGCAAACTGCAGCAGCCTATCCAGAAATTGGGCCGAATGCCCTTCCAGTCTCTCATTATGCCCATACTCTAAACCGTTCTGACCTGAAAAGCGCCACGATGCCTCACGGTTCTTCCGTAATGTAGCTAAGTTATCGTTGTAATGTACGGTGTTGGGATGATTCTCACCTAACGTCGTCCGACTTGTATTAGTGACTTCTATCAGGAGTATTTCAGCTTCTGTCCACCGCCCTTGTTTGCCGTATGTCGATGCAAGGTTATTCATGGTGGTCAAGGTATCTGGATGCTCTTGGCCGAGTACTCTCTTGAATGTATCCATGACCTGGACTTGCAGCTGCTCCGCCTTCTTCCATCTACCCTGATTCCAAAATGTTGATGCGAGGTTACCCATACTGGTCAAGGTATCTGGATGCTCTTGACCGAATACCTTCATTCTTGTCTCCATCACTTCCACCTCTAGCTGCTCGGCCTCCTTCCATCGTCCCTGGTGCCTGTATGATGTTGCGACATTGGCCATGCTGGTCAAGGTATTGGGATGTTTTCGGCCGAGTACCTTCCTTCTCGTCCCCATGACCTGCACATCTAGCATCTCGGCCTCTTTACATCGCCCCTGGTTGCTGTATGTCAATGCGAGGTTACCCATGCTGCCCAAGGTATCTGGATGCTCTTGGCCGAATACCCTCTTTGTCGTCTCTATGATCTGCACCTCTAGCACCTCGGCCTCCTTCCATCGCGCCTGGTTCCTGTATGTCGTTGCGAGGTTGGCCATGCTTGCTAAGGTATCCCGATGCTCTGGACCGAGTATCCTCTTTCTCATCTCCATGACCTTCACCTCGAGCTCCTCGTCCTCCTTCCATCGCCCCTGGTTTCGATATGTTGATGCGAGGTTGCCCATGTTGGTCAAGGTAGAGGGATGCTCTTCGCCGAATACCTTCTTTGTCGTCTCCATGAGCTGCAGCTCTAGCGCCTCGGCCTCCTTCCATCTCCCCTGTTTGCTGTATGTTGATGCGAGGTTACCTATGCTGGTCAAGGTATCTGGATGCTCCTGGCCAAATACACTCTTCCTCGTCTCCATGACCTGTACCCATAGCTCCTCGGCCCTCCGCCATCGCCCTTGAATCATGTATGTTGATGCGATGTTGCCAATGCTGGTCAAGGTATCTGGATGCTCTTGACCGAGTACTCTCTTTTTCGTCTCCATAACCAGCACCTCAAGCTCCTCAGCTTCCTTCCATCGCCCCTGGCTATGGTATGTCAATGCGAGGTTACCCATGCTAGTCAAGGTACACAGATTCTCTCGGCCAAGTACCCTCTTTTCCGTCTCCAAGACCTGCAGCTCCAGCTGCTCGGCCTCCTTCCATCGCCCCTGTTCGTGGTATGTCGATGCGAGGTTGCCTATGCTGGTCAAGGTAGAGGGATGCTCTTCGCCGAATACCTTCTTTCTCGTCTGCATGACCTGTACCTCCAACTCCTCGGCCATCCTCCATCGTCCCTGGATGGTATATGTCGATGCGAGGTTGCCAATGCTGGCCAAGGTAAATGGATGCTCTTGGCCGAATACCCTCTTTGTCGTCTCCATGACCTGTACCTCCAGCTCCTCGGCCTGCTTCCACCGGCCCTGCTTATAGTATGTCGATGCGAGGTTACCCAAGCTAGTCAACGTATAGGGATGCTCATTGCCGAATACCCTCATTGATGTCTCCGTTACCTGCACAAACAGCCCCTCAGACTCCTTCCATCGCCCCTGGCTGGTGTATTTCGATGCGAGGCCATTCATGCTGCTCAAGGTATCGGGATGCTCCAGGCCGTGTATCCTCTTGAATGCCTCCATGACCTGCACATTTATCTCCTCGGCCTCCTTCCATCGCCCTTGTGTCGAGTATATGCGTGCGATAATTGTGTATATGTTCAATGGTATGAAATGGAGCTCTCCAAACTCTTTTATCATATCGGTAACCTCGCGTTCGTGCTCCATTTGTGCGTCCACCAGCTTGTCCAATCCCCATGTTCCATATTCATTAATATGGTCCACCTGAATAAGTCCGCTGAGTCCACACATTCTTCCATTCTTCCAGTTTGCTGGCCGTACCTCCTCTTTTTCAATCTTCAGATCATTCAGTTGTTTGTTGCTTTTTTCCAGCCACATATAAGACTTCTTCTTATCTGACTTGACCCCAAATCCAATTCGATAACAAAACGCCAGTTGAAATGCGATGTGGGTGGCAGACGATTGATATTGGTTCCTGAGGTAGTTCTTCTCGAGACTGTCTCTAATTTGTATCCGCACACGGTAGTCAGCCGTCATAAGGTTGTCTAAGTCTTCTGCAATCTTAACCAATAGGATCAGCCGGGTACTGGGACAAATGTATGACAAATTGTTACTCACCCGGAACCCAGCATGCGCATGCTTCGAAAGCTCATTGTTTTGGACCTCTGATCTGGCGCTATAGGCTACAATTCCGCACACCTTGAGGAACGCCATGGATTTTCCGATACACTCGCTGGCTTCTTTTTGCTGGCTTTCTGTCTCCAATTCAATTCTGAACTCCTTAGTGAAGCCATAAATTTAGGATCTTGCTAATGCTCACTGTTCTCTCCTGAGGAGACCCACCAATCTCCTGAGATTAGAGGTTCGTTTTGCTGGGTTAAGCTGAATCGCGAAGCTGAAGAACTCATTTAAACGCTTCCTATGTTCGGCATTTACTTCTGCCGGTGGAATGAAATCAATGAGTTGATTAGCAACTTGTTTCAGCTTATCATTATATTTGAGTTCTTCAAGCGCTGTATATGCCCCCCCACCAGGCCCGGTGGGTGCGTCAAACGTGTATTCTGTGTTACTCAACAGGATTGGTGTACCCCCGGACACAATCCAGAGACATAGCATTCCAAAAGAGTATACATCGGTCTGTTTAGCATCATAGGCTAAGAACTCTCCAAAATGATGCTCAGGAGCGTTCCACGGCCTAGATTTTGGCAGACAAACCTTTCCAGTTTCACCAGCTGCAAGTGTAGAATATCCGAAGTCGGCCACCTTGACTGTAGTATTGTTAGTAGCGTCCTTGAATATTAGCACGTTTTGTGGCTTGATATCGCCGTGAATGATATCTGTGCCCGTATTAGACTTCCAGAAGGCAAAATCCTATTGTATTAGTGAGAACCACGGGATGGTAACGGGTCGGTAATCAGAGTCTGTCACCCCATCCAGCTATGGGATTTAGGAAGCTGAAAATGTGAAATCCCGGGCGGTACTAGACGGGATTCCTTTCATTTCATGTCAAATGGACAAAATTCGCCGCCCTGTAAGAATGGCTCGGCTAAATTACGATCGGACACGCGGGAATATTAGAGTTCATTGAGGAGATCATTTGACGTCCCATAAGTGTCCTTATCGGACAAATATTCATAGAGTTGGCATGAGTGGATGTTGGGGAGCAAACCGATGGAGTTTTCCATCAATTCCCACTATCCACCCATCCCAACTCCAGGAATATCTGTCCGATAAGGAGGCCTGTTGGACGTCAAATGATCTCTTCCATGAGTTCTATAACCTCTGTATGTCCGATCCTGATTAGGCGGAGTAGTTCTTACGCGGCGGCCGTATTTGTTATTTTTGAGCAGTAGAGACAATCCCGTCCGCGTACCGTGATTTCGTCGGACTACGAGAAATCTCGTATTTCGACTTGAACGAGACAGTTTCTAGACAGTAATCCAGTCCCGTTTTCATGCTGTGGTTCACACTAAGTTGAATGACGTACTATATGCATGTAATGCCGTGATAGCACTGCCAATTTCGGCACAGAGGTTGAGCCGTTCATCCATAGACATGTTTCTACCCTCACTCACGTTCATGAACTGTTGTAGATCCCACGCTGCTTTCTCAAAAACCAATACAGGAACAGCTTTCTCCGTCCTGCGCTTGATTTCCCAGCATATCCCCTCTAGGTTAACTATATGTGGGTGCATTTGAATAGCGGGTTGACTCAGAATCAATACTTCTGATATCAATGGTAAAAAGTCCGTGTCTGAACCATCGTTGTCGTGAAACCGCTTGAATGCAAGCGGCATGTTGGTGAATGTAGACTGGCTTATCGTCCCGGAGCCACCCTTGCCCAGATCATTGAGAGCAGGCTGCCACGTGATATTGAGGTGGTCGACATTGTATTTTTGGACGACTGATAGAAATGCGATTAGGTCGTTTTGGGGGTCGCCTTGAGTGAGATTTGTTGGGGCAGCGGAGTGGCGAGTAAACATTCCATCCGAATATGACACCAGTTTCCCTGACTTGCATGTTGAAAACATGGTGTTTTTTGTGGATGATACTCGAGCGGAGTTAGGCGTTGAAAATTTGTGGAGCGGGTGCAACTGGTCGAGTTTGGAAATTAGAATGATGGCGAAATAGTGTATGTAGCTCGTGATCCTATTGATTCGATGCATACCGCTTAGAGCTAACAACTAACGCATGCATGGAGAAACGGAAAGTATACATACCTATGACCGAACAATGTTCACTGTCTTGTGACTGATGTTTTGCAATCTGCTAGTCGAATATTAATATAAGCAGTGGATGAGGCTGTGCTACCACAAAGCAGCCGAAAAACTCATGTTGTGCAATGCCGCATAATGCGCTGGCGCGTATGAAATTATTGTATAGCCTCATGAGTTGGTAAATTAAGAACACAGTTGACTGCAATGCGCCTTGTCAATCTGCCTCAGAGTGTCGAGCTGGTCAATCCAATCGCAAGTACTTTGGTTGCATGATGTGACGTGTTGATACCGGGGATGACGTCATGCGGAAAACGCTACGTGCTTGTCGATCCAATCGCCGCAGCGCTGATGTGCTGCGCGAATTGTTTAATTTTGCATGAAGTCGTATATTATGTGCAACTATAGTGCAACACCACGAACATGCATAAGGTAATGCTGTACGCTAGATAATTTAGCATAATGCAATACTCCCTACGATACGTGCATATCTACTCTACGGGATGTGTGATTCTACGAATTTCTTTTCTTCTTTGCTCATATGAACTTTTCCGCATAACCATCGCGAGGCCACATCACCTATCACAATCCATCGTGCGCTCGAATCAAATATCACAGGCACATAGTTGTTTACCTAGACCACAACTCATCTGAAAATGTCGTTTCGCGACGCGTTACTAAAAACGAAGTACTGAAGTATGCATACTTTAAATAACTTGCATTGATGCGATTCTCCTATTTTATTACGAACAAAAGAGCTGCATGCTTGTAATCGTTTGATGGATTATCGCTTATAGGAAGTTGCATTTGCTTCCTCCCCCCTACTTCAAATCATAATTAGTTTCAATACTACAAGGGTTGTTCTAGTCCAGTCACGGAGGATGTCCCTCCGCGGAGAGACCGGTCCATTCACGGAGTCCCACCCTCAGTGACTGGACTGGTTCATTCGCGGAGTATACCCCTGCACCCCACCTCCGTGAACGGACTGGTCCATTCACCGAGTGTACACATGGTGAATACGTTGCACACATATGCCCACGCATGTATGCGCACTTAGCTGGCCCTATCTAGCTGATAGAGCAACTACGTGCATTTAGCCCACATTGCGAAACTCGACCGTACTGTGAAAGTTCCTGAAAGTACGACGTGCTTTCGGGCTTTCGGCTGCTTTCCACACACTTTCGCTGCGAATGCTGTTTCTCACCCTTTCAGACTTGGAGATTTTCACTACTTCTTGCGTCTTTCGCTGCAGTGGCCCTTTCGCTGCAGTGGCCCTTTCGCTGCAAAACCTCTTTCGCTGCAAAACCTTCTTCGCACTAGATTCAGCTTGTCTATCGAAGAGACGCAGCTGGTTTTTTGAAGTGGTCCTTTGCAGTGATGCAGCTAGTCTTTTGCACCCTCCGGCAGCGACCTTCACCACCCATAGTGAGTATCGAGAGGATTCCCTAGGCCATAAATGAAAGCATGAAAGTGTATCTGCGCAAAAGGAAATATGCAGCGAAAGCCGGCCGAAAGCCTGAACGTTTGCCATACTTTCTACGTAGGCTCCCGTCTGAGTCTTGACACCTTCTGGATTTGCTTTCGCGCCGGTGGAAGCCTGAAAGAGCTGGAGGCGGAACGGCCCTGACACGGCAACACCACTTCCGCCACTGCAGCCGATGGAAAGACCAACAAAGAAGGCTCTGGAAAGACGTGGGGAAAGCAACGGGGTGGAGAGCGGGCAGATGCCGACACGTGCAGATCTCTGAGCTGTTCTCTATGAAAAAGTGCGATAAGGCGGTGATGGACTTCCTGGCGGCCACTGACGTCGGAAAGATCCCGCCCTGGCGAATGGAGGAGTAAGGGCCGGCGGTCTCTCGTTTCTGTTGGGATGTTTTTTCCTTTTTATCGTATCTCATCGACTGTCTCATTAGATGTGCTTTTCCTTTGGCAAAGAGGGGACGACGGGTAGTGGGAGTGGAGCTCTGCCTTCTCGCCGGCCAGCCCGGAGGCGGAGGGGTTTAGGGGTCTGTCATACTGTTTGTTGAGTTAATACAGTATGATTAAAACAACACAAAACAAAGCCTGAAAGAGCCTGAAAGCGACTTGTATTGTTTCGCGATGGCGCAGAAGACAAAGACGAAAGTCATTTGACAGTACTGGATATTGGGGAAGGAGATGGTCTCGAGGAGTACCAGGATGTTGGCGAGGAGGAGGAAGAGGACGATGTAGAGGAAGAAGGCATCGAGGAAGAGGAACTGGTTTCAAGTGAGGATATGGAGCATAGTGTAATTGTAGTTGCACCACGACGTTGCGTGTAATTTGCTCTTTGAATGAATGCTCCGCGAATGAACCAGTCCAGTCACGGAGGTGGGGTGCAGGGGTACACTCCGCGAATGAACCAGTCCAGTCACTGAGGGTGGGAATCCGTGAATGGACCGGTCTCTCCGCGGAGGGACATCCTCCGTGACTGGACTAGAACAAGGGTTCATACTTTTCTTTGGATTTATTCCTATTCTTAGATTGCACCTAAACTGAATTTTTTGTAAAGGGTAGCAGTCGAGACTTGGAATATCGTGTTTTAGAAGCTCACAGAGCTACAGTATAAATAATTTCCCGGCCAATGGAGTATGCAGGTACGTATACCCAGTGTTCCTAAGCCGTCTGGCCAGCCGCCCGGCCAGCACGTGATTTAAAAAGCCTGCATCGGCCTGCATAAGCCTTGGTCTGGTTGATGGATGGAATATGGCAATGGCAGGGCTACGATGATTGAGTTGGATATGGTTTATGTTTTGTACTTTGGAGACTTTCTAAGTATAGGCCGCAGAGAATCTTTCGAACAAAATATTCTGTTTAGGCTTAGTCCGCCAAGAAAAGCCGCCAGGCCGGCCGGAAAAGCCGCCAGGCCCGGCCCTCATTTGAAAGCCGTCGCTAAGGCCGGCCAGGCCCGGCCTATGCAAAGCCGGGCCGGCCTGGCCGCTTAGGAACACTTATGTTATCATCGACAGTCTCTTTATCTCCTTCCTCCTTAGAATATGTTAGTATGGGGTTTAACCCGGCAGCTTCCGTGGCATTCTGGTGCATACAGTCCCCATTGGCTTAAGGCTGCGGGCATGAGGCCTGTGGCTTGTAGCCCCCTGGGCCGTCACCAACCCCCATGCCGTGGAGGATGCTTAGCCTCGGCAGCGACACTCGGCAGCGTGGGCGGGTATGACACTCTGTGTCTTTGAGTATTGCACAGTCTTTCTGATATATATATTCCTACCTTTTCCTCTCTTTATTCTTTAAGCAATCACTTTTATACGGCAGTCAATTCAATATCTCTATTTGTACGTGAGTGATCTCAACAGTATTTGCTTCCTCTTCTTCCCTTGAGTTATCCAGTCTAATTGCTGTATGCTCCATCGGAAAAGAGATACGGAAAGGAAAAAGCAGGAAGGAGGAAGTAGTAAGTGGTTTTTTTTGTTTGTTTTATTTTTGTTTTAATCATACTGTATTCACTCTACTTAGAGTATGACAGCCCTCCAATCCCCTCAGTAGTAAGTGGTTAGTGTATAGGCTAAGTAGGAAGGAGCGGATGGGATGGCGTGAGATGGTGTAGGTTGCAGAGGGACGTGATAGCGCCGGAACGTGCAGGCAGTGTGGCGGGTGATAGATGGCGGCGCGAGAACGCGTGAATACTTTCAAGGGAGGAAATACGGGAGGACGATGCTATCGGTAAAGAGTACAGGTACTCCTAGGAATGTCTATGAAACGAAGCAAAAGCTCGGAAATTAGTAAAGAATGGTACAGGGTTTATAGCAGAGCGCAAATGCTGGTAGTAGAAAGACCTCCCATAGGCCCATGCGGAGATAACCAATGCCGCCCATCGATATCAATGAGCCAAGAGCCAATACTGAAGGTGAACCCAAATCATCACTCCTTATCGCTTGAGGGCAGCATTCGCCCGCTCGTGGTGGAAAGCTCCCCAACAAGATCCGCAAGATCCTAAACCACGTCCTCTTCAACCTCGCCTTCTCCTTTTTCGTAGACTTGCGTAATTGTTCGCATCCAATTTGGCCCGTAGCTTCAGTGGCGTTCGGGGGTTTACAGCCACCATCGGCCTAAGGCTGCGGGCATGAGGCCGGTGGCTTGTAGCCCCCATGGGCCTCACCTGCTCCCATCCCGAGGAGGAGGCCTCGCCCCAGCACTGGTACTCCGCTTCGGGCTCCGATTGTGATACTCGGCGAAGCCGAGTATGATCTTTTCTCTGTATATAAACCTGCCACTTTCTCTGTCTTTAGATCGATAGACAATTGGGCTTCTTCGTTCTTTCTCCTTTGCTGTCAACAGTAATATCCGCATCCGGTGGCTGGGAGTGGAGCATGACGACGGCCTCCTTGAGCTCTTGGAGGGCATTGACATCCTCCTGCTGCGCCGCAGTCAGTCTCAAATGGTCCCCAGTATTTTGACTCCTTCAGTGCCTCCCACAGCTGGCGCAACGTAATGTTTTCAGGGCTCTCCGGTGATCAGTGTTCCTAAGCGGTCCGGCCTACATTCTGAAAGCGTGCGCTAGCGGCGGCCTGGCCCGGCCTGGGTCAAAAGCCGGCCAGCCTGCACTTGATTTAACAAGCCTGCATAAGCCTTGGTCTGGTTGATGGATGGAATACGGAAATGGCAGGGCTACGATGATTGAGTTGGATATGGTTTATGTTTCGTACTTTAGAGACTTTCTTAGTATAGGCAGCAGAGAATCTTTCAAACAAAATATTCTGTCTGGGCTTAGTCCGCCAAGAAAAGCCGCCAGGCCGCCAAGACCGGCCGGAAAAGCCTACAGGCTCGACCTGGCCGCTTAGGAACACTGCCGGTGATATTACCGCTTTGCTGTGGAAGCCCTTAATGCTCGCTGGAAAGAGGAGTTCGTTGACGAGGAGAACGTATGCATGGTAGTCGTCTGCTTTCTTTGGGGTGTAAGACCGTGCGATGTTATCCAATAGGCGCGGGGGACAGCAGATGAAGCCACCCTTGTACTCGATCTTGTCAGCGGACCCCTGAGCAGTGTTGTCAACCGTCCCGTCCGACGGCCGGCGACGGCAAAAGTACCGTCATAGGTCGTCATCCACCGTCACCGGCTGACGTCGGGCGGTTACTATTAATACATATACTTTAACTCTAGAGCGCGCGGTACAAGATATAAATAGATTTATCTATATTTCTAGACACTCAATCAGTAGTAAGAATTCAGGTTCGGATTGAGCAGATGTTGAAAGATCTTGATTCACAGTCAAGATAGTGGAGAAATGTACTTATTATAACTGAATAAGTATTATGTATGATGACTCGCAAATCATCAATGGATGTCGGCCGATGACCGCCGGGGACGGCCGGGGACGGAAATTTACCGTCAACGGCCGTCCCTTCCGTCCGTCCCCGTCTGGCCTCAAAAAAGACGGCGCCGTTCCGTCCTAGCTCAGGACGGACGGCAAGCCGCCGTCCCGTCCCGTCCTCAGTGATGTCGGTGTTGAAAGCAAAAGAGGAAGAATGAAGAAGCTCAATTGTCTATCGATACAAGAGAAGGAAAGTACTAAGCTTATATACAGAAAAAAGACCATACTCGGCGAAGCCGAGTATCACAACCGGAGCCCAAAGCCGAGTACCAGTGCCGAGCCCGTCTCCTCAACATGGGGGCAAGCGAGGCCGATGGGGGCAAGCGAGGCTGGTGGGGGCAGGCGAGGCCAATGGGGGCCGTAAGCCACCGGCCTCATGCCCGAGCCCGCCAGCACCAAACACTAGGGAAGCCACCGGGCCAAATCCCTAGTCAACAGTCGGACGGCCGGGACGGTTGACAACACTGCCCCTGAGCGGGGAGGACGATGGAACAATTGAAGTCGATGAGAACGGCGTGCTTGTCGCTAAGGATGACGTTGCCCCAGCGGATATCGCGGTGGATGATGCCATTCTTGTGAAGCCAGGTAATGGCTTCGAGGATGTCGTCAAGAACAGTACACGCCGGATGTTGCAAGGGGACTAATATTGCCGGAATGCAGCGCCGACCAACTGGAACGTACCCAAATTCGTTGAAGTCGGAGCTGTGGAAGACGAGCTGTGGGAGTGCCTGAGTTGATTCAATTCTCTGCAAGATTTCGATCTCGGATTGAAGCAGGGGTCTATTGACGCGACAACGCTTCACCGCAACACTGCAGTGTAACAAGATGGGTATATTGGCAGGAATCAGTGTGGGCATTTCTAAAGCATGATTGAACGAGGCCTTGGAGAATTCAAACTCGGCCACGAGGTTGTCAACTGTGCCGAGGCTACGCGTGAATGATGGATTGTCGGGTTGCTGAGCCGGGTCCTCTAAGACAGAACCAAGATGAGCAAGGGCATGTGGGAATTTAACTGGGCCGTAATGTGGCACCGTAAAGTCGCTACCATCATCGCGCACTATGGTGATGAAGTCATTGTTCTGGATGTTGGAGACTAGGATCGTGAACGTTTTGCGGTTCGGTTGGGCATCGGCAAGACGTAAGAGGTAGTCGTATGCTTGTCCCAACACCTCGCCGGTGATCGAAACTTTAGGATGCTTGAGTTCAAGCAGTGCTTTGATATCATTCGGATTATTTATCATCGGAGTGCAGATTGCGATATCTGGTGCGCGGTTGCCTAGAAAGTTGGTTTTGGTGTGAGTGTCAAACATGCGCACCTGTTCTTGCACCCCGTATTGCCGATAGAGAGTGGTATCACGGAACAGTTTCCAAGGCATTTAGTGACAGGGGTGTACATGTTCTCCTCTGCAGAGTACACTAAACTTTGCAGAGTCCCAATATCAGGGTGGTTCGGTAGTAGGAGAGACGATGACAGTTCTTTATGCTTGAATTTGTTGCGGTAACGGCGAACCTCATCCCACAACTCCGAGGGAGATTTTGCGCCTATAGGGATTAGCGGGAATATGGGGGCAATAGGAGCGACGACATCAGTACATGGCCACATACCATGGTAAAGTTCGGTGTGTCGCTTCAGCTCATTCATTATGTACACGTCAAGCCGTCTCTATTGGTATAGTTGACGCTGCAAGTCCTTCGCCTTTCCCCTGTCAGATTCAACAAGCTCAGTGAGCTGAGCTACTCTGTCGTGGAGCGTATTGGATTTCTCGGCGTTCTGCAGTTTAAGCTTCCATAGCTCGTCAGAGTAGTCCAGTTTGAGCTGGGTTGATTCTTGGTTGTGCTGTAGTTGAAGCTGGGATAATTCTTTGGTATGCCGTATTGCAGCTTGGATTTGTTGTCGGGGAATTCGAAGATCAATGACTACGCCTTCATATCCTTCGTCTGAATGGCGACTTTAACTTTCAACTGCACATTGACGATGAGCGACGCAAAGATCTCAGTAGGCTCTCTTCCAGACCCGACGGCTAAATTGTAATCTACCGTCACCGTCAGTGCGGGTCCACTCTCAGAACAACACGCGTAATGCACAGCGGCAGACTAACCTTGAAACCAGCGATCGACAGTCTTCTGTATAAACGCGTCGTCGTATTCGATATCCGGAAGCGACATGGTAGTGGCGTGGAGGAAGAGAGGATGCGGGGAAAAGGTGGTGCGGTGGGGATGGCAGGACGCGCGATGAAGATGGCGCGATGGCTGGGTACATACCAACATGTGTGGAGAAGCAAGATAAGATAAGATTGCATGGCAGGATGACAGATTAAGGATCTTTGATAAGTGTGAAGCAGTCGGATAACATGTGAGATGGAATGAGTGCGTGTCTAGCACACGTTTGGTGTTACAGCTTTTATAGCTACGGGCACGGGATCATCCAAGAACAATTAAAAGTCCTAATTTCCATCGATAGCATTTGGACCTGGTGTCATCTCCGATTACCCGGCTATCCTATCATTTTTGTTACCAACTGTTCCGGAATAGGGCTGGGACCAAAGCTTAACTGCCGCAACGGGGTCGTACAACATAAAAAACTTACACCATTTGGTTTTGGGTGGTTCCCCCACCAAAATCTCGCCCCCTGCGAACCCACAGGTTTAGATCTTTAAGTTCTCATCGTATCGCAACATGATCGATTATCATAGGCCAAAGTGGTCAAAAGTGTTAAACATGTTATGATGTTAAATTTGACGGCAAATTTGCCGATATGACACATGTTGAAACTTGGAACTCTAAATGGAGTTCATCGATGTACCTCGATGTGCCTCGATGTGCCTTGACATAGTCTGTAACACCACCATCGTTACAAGAACCTCCCTGATCTGAGTACAAGAACCACCCTGATGAGACACAACCAGTATAGTTTAAGCCCAACCGCACCTTCAAATCACAGCGCCACCATCTTTGACAACTACCCCATTAGTCTGTTGGCTTACAACTGCCGGTTTCTATCCCTGACTGGCATTTTATATACAAACTAACCGGAACAACACTAACTACGACAAACATCAATTACCACAGTAGCAACCGACAAGCGAACACTGGCAATCGACTTTAAGCATCAAAATACCCCCGCAGCGACACTGCCAAGCACTTCGGGACGGCTGGAGCAGGAAGCAGTGTCGCCAATCGGCGAAGCCGGCCACCACGCTTTTCAGCAGCCTGCAGATCACTCCGGGCTAGCCGCACTATGTTAGGCCTGGCCCGCCCGTCCTCCATTTCAAACACCTACACAGCAAAACGCCTGGTGACAGGCTGGCCTAACCTCAATCTTGGGACCGACTTTGGTGGCGGCCAAGCACGGTCGCTTAGGAACACTCGGTGAATGGGAAGCCTATCCCGACAGTTCGAGGGACTTTTTTTTACCGGCTATATTACATGTCCCAAATTCTAAGCAATGTTGGAAGTGAAACACGGAATTATCTCCCCAACAGTGAACTGATTGCCTTGGTAAGGCCCAAATAGAGCAAGCAGTTAGAGTATTTTTGAACCAGACAGATGAAACAGTAAATCTAGTACTTCTCACAACGAATATCCCGGCGATGTAATAACAATTTCGTAGTAATCACTAGCCGCATTGCAAAAGCCGCAAATGTCACGGGAAAAATGTACCATGGACTATCAAATACGAGTTGGATGCGTGTGTAGTTACCACTGTGAACTCTTCTGGTCATTCTGCATTTTTCTAGGTGCATATTGTCTTACGATATGGAAAAGGAGAACCGTGTCAATAGGCTAAGATAGGTAGAGAAAAGAGAAGGAGAGATGCATGATGTGCGTCGCTAGGATAACGTACTGTTGACTAGGAATTTTTCCCGGCTGATTCCTTGGCCTCCAGAGCTGGTGGACTAAAGCCGAAGGCTCTTTGTTGAATTCATTCTTAGAGCATCAGCCTCAGCCTCCATGAGATCAATACGAGCTGATGGTAGAGTACGAGCTGATGGTAGAATACGGGCTGATGGGACTCGGTCGAGGCCTCGGCGGAACGAGGCTCGGCACAATACACGAGACTACTGTATATATACGGGCCTTCTGCAGGATAGAGATAAACAAGTCAACAAGTCAAAGATCTCAATCACCTAAAAGTAACACTCTCGGCCGTTAGGTTGAGGCTTGCAGGTCCCATTGACTGAAGGTTTCCGGGTATGAAGCGGGCGGGTTAATCCTCCCATCGCCGCCACCAACCCCATACAGAATACAGAGCAAGCGGCCTAGCCTCGGCAGTGGTGCTTGGCAGTACGCTCTGGTTGTGATACTCCGCTTCGCCGTGTATAGTCTGCTGAATCTCTCATCAGTGTAACCTTTGGAGTAGTCGGTAGCGCACCCACCATTGACCAGGCTTGATGCTTCAAGAGGAGCTAGAGGTAGTCTTGCCGTCCCACTTTGGTCAGATTCCACAAGAGTTCACTCCTGTACAATGCTACTGCCTGGACTCAGGCTCTCTGGATGGCTCTCACACACGCTTGTACGACTCTATTAGTTGTTGTGAGAGCCCCAAGGCATGCTTCTGCAGCTCTAGCCTTCACGCAGTGATTATGATGCTTCTTGGATGTCAGGTGGGCGTCCATCCTAACTCCCAGCCACCTAGTTCCTTCTTTGTTAAACTTGACAAAGCCATCACCCACAGTTGTCTGTGCAGTTAGCTTCAGCCGGTGGCCTTGTCTGTACATAAATTGTGCCTCGTCGGTTATTGTAGTGTCAAAAGCTAGCCTATACTTGTCAGCCCTGTCGATACTTGCTCTTACGCTGGCTTGCACTGTATTTACGAACTGGCTCACATCGCCACCAGTCGTTACCCATCCGACATCATCCACAAAGGAGAGGCCTTCAACTCCCAAAACCCTCTCTTTGACCCACTTTATCAGCCCTGATGTGTAGATCGCAAATAGGATTGGATACATGGGGGAGCGTGTTGCATGTGTACCTGCATCGTGAGTCTCACAGCTCAGGTCCGTTTGATATGCAGTTGGTGTATGAAGATATGCCTCAGGAGAGCGGCTCGTATCAGTGCAGAGCGGCTCATATCAGTGCAAACGGATGAGCAAACGGAGATAGATATGGAGACGAATATGGCTGAGAATATAGGAGACAAGTCTATATATATACGGGCCTTCTGGCCTCGAGAGTCAATCAACAAGTCATAGATGCATCAAAAGTAACAGAGCGCAGTGGGACTCTAGCAGCGGGTGTCTCTGCATGACATTGCCCTCGATCACCAGTTCTACCGTTCTATCTCAGAGACTGCTCGCCCTCTACTGTATGAGATCGCTATCAATTCCCTTGCTCTGCATTTTATGTATCAGCCTCCCCCTCGCCACACGTTGAAAGGCCGCTTCGATGTCTATCAGGAGTATGCCTGTGATGTTGCCTTCCCCCCACGCTACATGCGCCCTATCGACCATGACCACCACTATATCGATAGCTGACCTCCTGTTCCTACTCCCGCACTGGCTGTCGCTCAGCAGCCCCTTGTATCAGCCTCTTTAGATAGCAGTTCTGCGATGACTTTCTCAACAATCTTCCCCGCAGCAGACGTTGTTGTTAATTAGACACGAAATGACCTGGCATCCCGTCCACAACAATCCGGGATTTCGAGACTTTTGCATCTGAAATACCGTCGCGGGTTGGGATGGCCGACATTAAAAACTTTCCAGTTACAATCCCGTGGTTCTCCCTAACCGTCTTAAACTATAAAATATATATTTTTCTTTTCACTCTTGTATGGCGAAGGTAGGATGTTGTCGAGGTAAACATCGGTGGAGAGTACGCTGAGCTGCATCTGGAAGTTCGAGAGGGAGGACGCTGCGGCCGAGCTGCTCACCATATGGGTGAGGGTACTCACATGAAGTGCTCGTGAAGTGCTACTCTGGAGTGTACTCCAGGATTCCCAAAGGTCCGGGGAGACTACTGTCTTTTGAGGCCGACATCGTCGTCTTGTCCGGATCATTAGTTTCGGAGGCCTAGTCCGTCCCGGGGAGAAAACTCTAGGACCAGGGCCAGGTATAGATGACCGTACTCTTGACAAGAGTCGGATATAGTACATCCGGCTCGTGAGTGAGAGTTCCGGAACAAAAATAATCTACCTCGCATGGGTAAAGTAGCCAAACCCCGGAACAAATATTCAACTGCAGTATCTGTGGGCGCCAGTTTGTAGAAAGCAGGTCCCCGCAGTCCTGTAGTCATGTCGTGGAGTGCCCTGATCCGTCCAGTACTCAAATGTGGAGCTCTGAAAGTAATCGTCCGGTCCCGGGACGGACGGGACGGACTATTGGGATGCCTAGTGTAATCAGGTTAGGGGATGGTAGGGGAGCGTCGGCTTCAGACTCCAATTGTTGGAGGGGGTGCTAGCACATGTGTGGCGGAAGGCAGGCGGTAGAAACGTGTCACTGGATGGGGGGGGATTTCAACGTCGATTTTAGATTCCCCTCTGAGGACAACCACAACTGATATGGTATATATATGTGGAGAGGATGTGAGTACGAGAAAATATGGTGAAGCGAAATAGTGGTGGTGTTGGGAGAAGGGGGCCGCCGTGATCATCTGTGCAGATATCCTATGTAGCTTCACAAGTTTTCATCTCAGAGATGCAAGCATGGTACGATGGATTTTTTTGGAGTTTTGAGGAATGAAGTAGGCCCATAATCGATTGTACTGTATGGGGCAGCTAACTCCCACAGTAGATGTAGATATTGCCACCGTTTATGACTGGAAATACTAGATTAAATCAAAAGCTAGGGATATGGTTGGAACCGATTGCATTGAGTCAATTGCTGGGGAGATGATTCTAATTCGAATAGCGGGGGTGAAATATGCAGTGTCGTCTCATTCTGACCACTGTAAGAGAAATAGGGCGTGTATGCGATTGATAAGCAGACATGAACCATCACTCATTTCAACTCAATCTGAATGTGTTACATATCCTGTGGCGAGTGACTCAGAGTGGCGAGTGGCGAAGCATCAAAGATTTCTCTCATAATTCTCTGTATAAATCGAGTCTTTCTCCTTCTCTGCTTCTCTTCACCCATGTCATAGAATATACACACGGTTCTCCTCTAAATACTATAGCAACAGAATGTAGCGCAAATGGGTCTCTGCCTTCGTATGGCTAGAGATGATGCCTGTTCTAGTCCAGTCACGGAGGATGTCCCTCCGCGGAGAGACCGGTCCATTCACGGAGTCCCACCCTCCATGACTGGACTGGTTCTTTCGCGGAGTGTACCCCTGCACCCCGCCTCCGTGTACACTCGGTGAATGCTCTCCACGCATATATGCCCACGCATGTATGCGTACTCAGCTGGCCATATCCAGCTGAATTAATCAACGCAACTAATGGCATTCAGCCCAGCGCAACTACGTGCATTCAGCCCAGTGCAACTATGCACCTTCAGCCCAGCGAAATGATGGAGTTCAATGCACAAACAATGGTGTTTCTGCAGTGCCATCTGGTGCTTTAAATCTTAAACGGAAGACAACACCACCTAGACCCAGTCACAATCAACAGTGACTTCGAGCAAATACACAGGGAGAGGCAACAGCGCAGACATACTCCACTTCTGTTGATGATGTCAACAAGAGCGTAGAGGAAAACGACGAAAGTGATTTGACCGAACTGGATATTGAGGAAGGAGAGGGTCTCGAGGAGTACAAGGATGTCGACAACGAGGAGGAGGAGGAGGAGGAGGAAGAGAACGATGTAGAGGAAGAGGCCAACGAGGAAGAAGAGCTGGTTTCAAGTCAGGATATGGAGCACAGTGTAATTGTAGTTGCACCACGACGTTGAGTGTAATTAGCACTTTTATGTATGCTCCGCGAATGAACCAGTCCACTCCGAGGGAAGGTCAGCAGCCAAAGCAGAGTGGGAGGCCGACAAGTGCAGCAAGCACTTCAGCTACAGACTCAAGGGCAAGACGGGGACCAAGAGACCTGTTCCGATGACAAGCGTGAAGTCGCTGGCTACCAGGTTCTACAGACTAAAGTGCGGGCATGCACCTACTGGAGTCTACCTAAAACGGTTCGGCCACCGAAAGGACGACAAATGCTGGTGGTGCGGCGGCGGCGGAGGCAGGACGGCGGCCCAGACGCGGGAACACCTCTTCCGCCACTGCAGCCGGTGGAGAGACCAGCAACAGACACTATGGAAGGCGGTGGGAAAAGCGACGGGCTGGAAAGCGGGCAGATGCAGACACGTGCAGATCTCTGAGCTGCTTTCCGTGGAAGAGTGCGACCAAGCGGTGATGGACTTCCTGGCGGCTACTGAAGTCGGGAAGTTCCCGCCCAAATGAAGGACGGTATGGAGCAGGCGCAGAGGCTGACTCAGGTGCGGGGAGCGGCGGCAGTGGGCGTATATCTTCTCTTCTCTTCTCTTTTTCTTTTTGTTCTGGTTTGGTCTATCTTTTAGTTTTTTCATTTGTCAGCGGGGATGAAGGGTAGCGGGGGGGGAGCTCCGCCATCTAGCCGGCTCGCCCGGAGGCGGAGGGGATATTGGGTCCTGTCATACTCTAATTAGAGTGCATACAGTATGAATAAAACAAAAAAAAAAAAATGAACCAGTCCAGTCACGGAGGTGGGGTGCAAGGGTACACTCCGTGAATCGACCGGTCTCTCCGCGGAAGGACATCCTCCGTGACTGGACTAGAACAATGCCTCGTATTTGGGCTGATGGTATTCAGCCGTTTCTATAAATAGATGCGTACGCACTCATTCGTACATAGACTACCGTATATATACGGCCTTTATAGCCCTTTAGATAGACACGATCCAGCTTCTCTATCTCTACTTTTAACGTTGAAACCACCGTATTGCTCTGCAGTTTTAGCCCGAACTACATCACGTCGAGTTTTTAAGCCACTTCCCACCACTTTAATGCCGACTACCCATACTTGTATGGTGATACAGGTTATCGAATCAGGCCCTAGGCGGAACATTTGGGAGGCAACCGGGAGCCCGTCTAATAACCAGCGCCTTCACGAAACCGGACCACAATTTAGCATCATCTTAGCGATAGTGCCCGCAGAATTACCGTCAACATGACTATTAGCTTCTACATCGAGAGCTCATCTATCTCAGTTCCATAAACTCCATGCATCTCACTATCACCGAGTCAAAGCTGCACAGCACACAATCTTCACACGCTGGTATGAACCTGGTGATGTCATTAGTTAAATACAAACTTGCTACCGAAGTGATTGCAAAGGCTAGAAGGACCTCGGCTTCCATTTTTTTAGTGTGGTGTTTATGACCGGGAAACTGGATTCTAATATTTGAGCTTGTGTAATTATCGATTGCCGCCATCAGGTGAAAAGTTTCCATCCTCGCTGTTATTCCCATCATCGTCACTATCTCCCTCATACATCTCGGTATCGGCAAAATCCTCCTCTTCAGGAACTGGCCACTCAAGGGTTGGTGCTTCCCATGGACTATCAGTAGCAAGCATATGGAGATACCATATCGCCAGCGCAATATTCAATCCGCATGCACCTTCCCAATTGACAACTTCAGACACGACGATGTCTGCAAATGTTCTTCCTTGCCTCATCACCACCAAGAATTCGCGATCTGTCAGGATGTAGCCGTAGCGTACGCCTGACACGTTCATGTAGTAATGCACCTGGGCGGCACTTCAGCATCCAATACAAACTGGGAGGGAAGGAGGAGGAGGTTGGTTTTTGGTAACTTACCTGTGAAAGAACCTGTCGATACTCGGTGTCATTTGCACTGTGCAGTGGTGCATGCCGCCAGGCCGACTGCCATTTCCATGATGGCTTGATATCCCCGACCAGTCTGAGCTCCCGTGCGGGTCCAAGTAGCCCCACACGGTCTGCATCCGCACCAACAGCACGGCCTTCATTGTCCACCATCAACGACCGACCTTGAACAGCAGTACTCATCACTTCTAATGCCCTGTTCGCCTGCAGGATCACGGAGCGAGCAACAAAATGGGACACACCCATCTCGCTATACAGCTTCTTGTGTTCTACACCTTTTTGTGGGGAGACGAATGCTTCGACTTTGTCAACAATGGTGTTGTGAAGCATATGTCCGTACCGATGAATGAGTTCCTCATAGGTAAATTCTGGGATTCCTTGGGCGACGGGAGAAGAGATGTCGTCGGCAGCGTATTTAGAGTCGTTGCGTGTGTTTGGGGATGGTGTGCATAACGGGCTGATATCGGAAGCATCGGGACGGTAGTTCGAGAGGTAATCGAAGAGAGTAACTGATGCCGCGAGCGGGGTTGCCATGTGACCGGTTGCGGAGAAGTCGAGGTGGCGGTCAGAAGGATGTATAGATGGAAAAGTGAGAGAAGAAGGTATGTCACATTGCATGATGAAGGGTTGGGGAGGGGTAGTTGTTGATAGCTGCAGGTAGCTGTGCCAAGAAAACGCCACTAGCCACTGTGAATAGCCACAGTAATGTTTCAGCCACAATGAGCACCGCCACGTTGACCAGAGATTAGATCGAGAGATTTGATGGATGGTATCCCTTTCATCTGTGCCATTCCGCAGACAGAGTCAGCCACCCCTAAGTCCGCACATTGCAACCTGAGCTACACCATCCAAACACCGTCGCCATGAGTACGCGGCCAAGTACAACTTACCCACACACGGCACTCTCTCAACGCGACCGAGCACTGTCCACCACAAGTCCTGCGCTTACAACCACCGACCAGCTACCACGCGCCAGAAAGCGCGCCCTTTCCAACTCACCTGCCCGCAGTATCCCTTCACACTCAGCGCCGCCGTCCGTACCTGCCCGATCCGTTCTGAAGCACCCCATACCTCCACCGCGATTGCCCGTCCTGACTCGCTTACGTTGCTGCTGCTTTCAGCGCGTGCTGCATGAGGGTCCTTTGAGCGTCGTGGTGCTCGCATCTGTTGCGGGTGAGCAGCGCGTTATCAAGATTGTATGTCGACCCCCCATCCTCCGTAGTCGCGATGGCTAACTTGTCAGTACGCGCCTACCACCCCCGGACACCGCGACGCATTGACACACGAATACCGTGCCTACGCCGCCCTCGTCCATCATCGTATCTCCGTGCCGCCTTCCTCAGTGGCACCCCGGCCGGCAGTACCCTACTGTTACGGAATCCTCAAGATCCGCACCCCCGACCAGCTCTTCCGCAACTGCAGCAGCGCCGAGTACCAGCTCTTCAAGAACCTCCACATCTTCCACACCAACCGTCCCCTGTGCGGCCTTGTACTAGAGTACATCCCCAATGCGGCCTCCATCGCTGAGGATCCCAGTCGTCTTACGCCCCAACTTGCCTTTCGCGCAGTGCAGGCGTTATGGGAGATTCACAAGGCAGGAGTACTGCATGTAGATCATTGGCCGAGGAATATTGTGATTGATGGTGAAGGCCGCGTGCGATGGGTGGACTTTGATTCTGCAGTTACAAGGGGGTATTGGAAGATCGATGAGAGGTGCTTTTGGATGGAGGCGATGGGGACGTTACATACCCTGCTGGAGGATGTTATTCCGGCAAGGGAAAGGGGGGAGCAGCCGCAGTGGGAGATGTTTTCGTTTTAGTGAAAAAGTGTGAGTACCAGCCGTATTACAGAGTTTGGGACGTCAGCCGTCCGGAAGCCGCGTCTCAAAATGATTCTATTGCAGATGTGAGCCTGTTTCGACCGTTCATGGATTCAAAAACCGTTTCAGCAGAACTACTGTCCGACCCAGTGACCGGTACAGCACCTGTGAACGAACACAGTATCTGAAAATCTGCGAGGGAAAACTAGCCGAAGATCGCGACTACGTTTGAAGAGATTTAGGGCTTGTCCACTTCTAGGTAAATATGTTATGTTGTATTTATCTAAGCTCTGATTTATGCTTCCAACCGCATTCCGCTGATTTCTATATATTGGAAATCCGCTCAACCCCGCGCCCGAGTCCGCCCGATGGCGGAGCGGCCAATGTGGCCTTGTCATTCTGTATATAGAGAGACCGCTAGAGTAGAGAGAACGATATCGCTTTTAGACTTTCTCACAGCGCCCGCTACCATTTCCAACACTATAGACCCTTAAATTTGCGGCGTTCCTAACATTTAACTATGTTGAAGACATGTAGCGGTGTTCCACGCTCTTAGAAGTGTGTAGTACCTTTCATCGCGGACGGCTAACCGACACCTCGACACACCACCTCACCGCTAGCTTTTGCCAAGCCGTGGGTCGCTGGCCAACCATAAGCCGCCCCGTAATTCCTCTTTGGCCTGACGATGCCTAGAGTTGGGCGCCCTTCGAGAACCCCGACGCCCAGTGCGGGTTCATCTACTCCCCAAACCGTTTCCTCCCGCTTTAGTTTATTGCGGGAGATGCTTGACGAAGAAAATGAGTGGGATTCGTCCTCTTCTGATCATTCCGACTACGATTTCAATAACGATAGCGACACGGTCGCTTCCCCGATGCTTCCTATTTGCGCCTCTGGTGGAACGAAGAAGCCAAAAAAGAAGAATGGGAAAGGCAAAGCGATAACACCTGGCCCCAAGACGATTACTAGTTGGGGAGTCTCTAAGACTCCTATACGACAACAAATGAAGTCCGAGTCCTTCTTGGAGGATGACGAACAGATGATTGAGTAGATGCCCCATGATGTGGCAGAGGAGATAGTCGGAATGGCTGTCATCAAAGTCATGGAGAGACACTTTCCAAAACTCTGCTCGAAAATCGACAACGTGAAAACAGAAGTGTCAATGGTCAAGACAATGGTCGCGAGCCTTATCGAGGAAAATAAAAAGTTGCGTGAAGTTAGAGGGAATGCGGCAGACCTCGAAATGCAGCCACCAATGACGCCCCGAACGCCAAAAATGGATCTTACAATCAGGCCACAACCACAGTTAGAACTGCGCAACGGTGTGGGAACACGATTGGCCAGAGAAATATTAACTCGAAATTGGGAGAACCAAGTCAAAAAGGACAACCCGACTCTAATGAATATTGACGAATTGGATGTGGAACCAGGGCGACTGGGTAAAGCACCAAGATTCACTTCCCCACCACCCACACTTATGCATTCTCAATACACTGCAGCTTCGGCAACGGTTAAGAGTAGCGAGGATCACGGTGGAAAAATTCAAAATGTGGGCCGGACAAGGAGTTTACCGAATCCCCGAGAAAGACAAAGAAGAAGACGAGGGAGGGCTGAGAGGTCATGTGGCCGAGTGACCGAACTCAGGAATACGATAACTCATAGGCAGGAGGAAAATGTCAGGTGTGGAAAACGACCTGGAGGGAGGGGAGGACAACAAAAGAGGGGGGAGTTTGAAGCCCTGGAAAGGGAAAAGGAAAAATATGAGCGACCGCGATGGAGTCCGGTCATTACAAGCTATGATGATGGCCGAGGAGTCATGGAGGTGTTTGACTGTCGAGGGGGAAGATATCAAAGTTGGCGACCCCGCAAGGGTTAGCCGGGCAGCGCTTAGAAATAGAGGAGAGTCTGAAGAGTTGCAGTTTAGATCGCGCCTATATGGTTTGAAGATCCTGCAGGGCAAGAATGTACCTTACGATTTTCTTTTGTTTTAGTTTGCTTTTATTTTTTTGGTGTGTTTTTGTTTTTGGGGGTGGGCTTGGGAGTAAGCGGCCTTAGGGTCCGCCTCTGGGTAGCGGGAAGTGGGATGGGACAACTTTGCCTAGGAGAGAGATTGGGAGTTTCAACGGCCTTGTGCCCTCCTGGTTGAAGACCGAGGAAGTTCCGGGGATGGGGTTAAAATGCCATGACCACTAGAGGTCGGCCGGCTTATGGTAACTTAGCTGGGCACCTCCCTTCGGGGGTGAATGCAAAATGATTACAAACAAACAAACCTTTCATCGCGTTCCCAGTTCTGTACCACAGCTGCAACTGGGAGTAGCTCCAAAGATACCTCACCAACAAATAGATTTCATTGAAACGACCCTTTTCGTCCATGGATTCCACTGAAGCTGCAAACTTTAGATAGGTTTTCAGCGGGGGGGGAGCTCCGCCATCTAGCCGGCTCGCCCGGAGGAGGAGGGGGTATTAGGTCCTGTCATACTCTAATTAGAGTGCATACAGTATGAATAAACAACAACAACAACTTTAGATAGGCCCAAAATGTACGGACTGTACGGCATAGAACAGACGGAGGGAGTTGGGATGGTCAGTCGGTCTGACTCGGTCAATGAATAATAGAGATACTCGGGCCAACACCAGGCATCCAAATAGAGTGCACCCACTCAGTCACTTTCCATCTTATATATTCATGAATCAGAATTCAGTTGTAAGTTAACGTGAAATTGCCAGTGGCGTTTTCATTTTGATAATGGAACCATGAGAATGATGGATTAGATAGCCGGATGAGGATTAGCGCGATGGGAGGAATTAGTATTCGAAAACCTGAGAATACATCATCTTCCCCTCTCTCGTACGTGCGTACATCACTACCGCCTTACAATGACAATTACGCCACCACGCTTCTCTCCACCCTGCCAAGATTATCAAACTCCCTTGCCATCATACCCTCTCCTACGTGACCGTACCGGCGGCGACACCACGTTTATCTTCTCGCTCTCCCGCCAACCACCTTTCCGCCGTCCGCCAGCTCTGCGTACCAAGTCGACCGAGTCGCCGTCTTTCTCAGCACCCCGCGCCTCTCCGATGAGGACTACATTCCCCAACTCCCTCAAAATTCCTCCAAACTCCTCGAACTTATCCGCGAGGCGCGTCGCGGTTACACCTTCCAGTCAGTCAGCCCTCCGCCTCCTTCGAATCCATGGCATGGTCCGTCCCGTCCACATCTCAGTGAAGAGTTTCATTGTACACAGGTAGAGCGACATGCAGGAGGGGTGGTGGTTCGTTTCCAACGCACAGGACCTTGTTGACGCTGGGGCACAAGCGTTGAAGATGCAGCGTACGTGTTTTCGTCCTGTTTCACGCAACAAGCCTGCTGCCTGGGACAAAATCCCGGATGCGTCGTTGTTGTTGTTGTTTAATCATACTGTATTCACTCTTACTAGAGTATGATAGGACCTGAAATAACCCCCTCCGCCTCCGGGCGAGCCGGCTAGATGGCGGAGCTCCCCTTCGCTACCCTTCATCCCGCTGTCAAACGAACGTTAAGAAATGGACCAGAGAAGAAACGACAAGAAAGAAAAGAAAGGAAAGAAGAGAACGTATATAACTCCATTGCCGCCTCCCCCCCGCACCTGAGTGAGCCTCTACGCCCGCTCCATACCGCCATTCATCTGGGCGGGAACTTCCCGACTTCAGTAGCCGCCAGGAAGTCCATCACCGCTTGGTCGCATTCTTCCATGGAAAACAGCTCAGAGATCTGCACATGTCGGCATCTGCCTGCTTTCCAGCCTGTCACTTTTCCCACCGCTTTCCAGAGCACTTTCTGCTGGTCTCTCCACCGGCTGTAGTGGCGGAAGACGTGCTCCCGCGTCTGGGCCGCTGTCCCTTCGCACCACCAGCATTTATCGTCCTCTCGGTGGCCGATCCGTTTTAGGTAGACTCTAGTCGGTGCATGCCCGGACTTTAATCGGTAGAACCTGGTAGCCAGCGACTTCACGCTTGTCATCGGAACAGGTCTCTTGGTCCCCGTCATCCCGGATGCGTCTATCAACTACAATGTTAGAGGCTCCGTCAAGCACTCATTAGTGGTAGAAGCTCGGAAGGCTAAGAAGAGCCTGTTCAAGATGTGAAAAAGTGACTCACGAAGTGTCCGCACTCTGGGCAATTGGTGGTACTCGTCAAGATTGACGAGGATAGGAAGGTACAAAGGGAGGGGAATCAAAAGTATGTCAACGAGTTATTGTGGACCCATGGTACCTATACAGTTCGCAAGATGTTGTGAGAGATTCATCCTAAAGACTTTGGGGAGGGTAAGGACGCGCCGACTAAGGGCGATGAAACAGAGAGCAAGGAGGGGGTATATATAAGATACTGGAGAGAGATATCGTTGCTGACGACGGGTCAGTCCGTTGACCGCGTGCTTAAAGTTTTGGCGCTTTGTGGATCGACAACCGAGTAGAATTGATGTGAGGGTTGTGCGAGCCTTTACTTCTCGTGTTTCCTAAGTGCTTGTTAACCCCACACTACAGCAATTTTCACCTGAACAGGTCTCAGCCGTTGAGTACCTGTGCATCCAAATCACCGATATCTATCGGCAAGTATGATATCAACCGTAATCGGACGTTGCCGCTTGACATTCAGCAGCTGCATCAGTACACACAGTGTTCTCAAGTCCCGTCCGTCGGGGGTCACCCAGGACGGGGACGGGACGGCAATGCGCCGTCCGTCTAAGGGCAGGACGGAGACGGTGCCGTCCGTCCGAGTTAGGACGGGGACGGACGGAAAGGACGGCCGTCAACTGGTTTTTCACCGTCCCCGGTCGTCAACGGTCGACATCCATGGATCTTTCGCAAAGTACATAATAATATTCATATAAAACTCATTACAATTACCCTGACTGTGAAGCAAGATCCTTCAGCATCTGCTCCATCCGCACAATGTGCTCCACAGATCAAGCCCTGTTGAATCCATGATTTTAGGCATTCAGATGCCTCAATGATATCATACCCCAAGCGGTTTCTTACGTTACTGATCAGCAACTTTGCACTACTGAATACACGTTCTGGTTCATCTGACATGGCAGGCTCGCCCTCAAAAATATTAGCACAATAGATCTATGAACTAAGCCTAGATTCATTGATTTATAACACTTACCGCGCGCTCTGAAGCCTCAATTGCTAATCATCTAAATATATCCTCCAACCGCCCGATAACGGCCGGGGACGGAGGATGACCGCCGATGACGGTGTTTTCACCGTCCCCGGCAGACAACGGGCGTCCTGCCGTCATTTATCTGCTAGGACGGGACGGACGGATTTAGTGCCGTCCCGTCCGTCCTGGCGAGATCTCAGACGGCACTACCGTCCCCGGCCGTCGGACGGGACGGTTGAGAACACTGAGTACACATGCGATTGAAAGACCGCCCATGCTACCTGCCGAGCGCTTGACTATGCGCGGCCCCGCAAATCGTTCCTCGATGTGGCCGATGTGTTTGCACATTGTTTCAACACGGAGTTGGAGATGGTGACATGGTTCCCGTTAACAAAGACCAAGATAATGATGGTTATGACGATGATGACGATGATGACGATGATTATGATGATGGGGACGTAACGGAGGAGGATGAGGATGTGAAGGGAAGCGGAAAGCGTATCAAGCTTGACGAGCTAGAAGCGTGGTGACGGAGAATTCAGTGTGAGCAATGATACCCAGGTTTGTTCAGGCGTTGGGGCGTTAGTGATACATGATCTGTCTGAGGTGTCCAGGGTGTACTTAGAGTTTTGAGTTTTTATGCAAAGTGACCACGGAGGAGAGCCATATTATGCAGCATAACCTTTGTGCCACATCTTATCAAGATAACCCCAGGGATATAGTACGAGATGCCATTAGTTTCGTGAAGTCATATCTGCCAGGATTCTAGAATACGACCCTGCTGACTTGCTTCCATGCGGCTGATTGTGTCCCCATGTGGCTGGCGTATATCGTTACGCGCATTATTCTTTCATTATCCCACTCCCAGAGTAGGCATTTGGCTCTGAAGGATAGTTTATCTTCGCCTGGTGCATTTTTGATTGATTGCGAGAAGAGGCTACATTGCCCAACCAGTTTAGTGAGGTGTCTGCGTGCAGTTCCTGCCGTCGTTAGCACCTTCCGACACCTGCTCGCTTTCCAGCCCGTTGCGTTCCCCACCTCCTTTCAGAGCTCCCGCAACTGGCATGTCCACCGACTCCAGTCATGGAGAAGATACTCCCATGTCAGGGCCTCCACCCCTCAGTACCATCAGCACATGTCGTCCTTCCGGTGTCCGAACAGTATTCGGTAAGCTCCATTTGAAGCATGCCCACATTTCAGTCAGTAGAATATTGTTTGCCAACCACTTTGCACTTGCCATTGGGATAGCTCTCTTACTACCTGCTTTGCCCTTCAGTCTGTAGCTGAAGTGCTTACTGCATTTGTCGGCCTCACAGAGTGTCTTGGCTGCTGATCTTCCCTCGGAGATCCATTTAGCTCTATTCAAAGTTAAGTTGTATTTACGCTCTACTGCTGTGCTTCCGATGGCATCTTGCGTTAAGTTTGCCTGGCAGTCTGCTTCTTAGTTACCAGGAATACCAGAGTGCCCAGGGACCGAATGAATCTCCGTTGTGATACCGTGGGCAAGCAGGGCCTAAGTCCGATCGTCAACAATTCAACATCAAAGATCTCCATACGTCCAGTACCAAGATAACAGCGGCGGGTCTTCCATTCGTTTCGGTGATTGCACACCGCTGCGGCTCCCACTCGGCTGTCGTCAGAGCGCGATCTATCTGTCCACCATATCCAGACCCCCACTCTAACTTTGGCTTCCTTCTCTCTTTCCGAGCACTGCGCGTCTCTCTACGCTTTGACGTCGTCATACAGTATAATGGTGTTCTTCGCCCGGGGCCGGCCAGCTCATGCCGTCGGTTGTCCGGCCATGTTCATGCTCTTTCTCGACTGCTCTGCATATCGGTGCCCCAGAAGAGGGGTCTTCGTTCAGCTCCATTAGTTTGCAGCTGCATGTATTTCCCAGTCTTGCTGTGAATCGCTGTTGTCTGGAGTCTAAGGTTACAGGTGACGCGGGAGTAAGCCCTGCCTCTCTCATCAGCCCCCCCGTGGGATCGTGGGCAGCACACCCAGAGTTAGCGGGTTCGTAGTGAGGCGGAGCATCAAGACTCGGACTGTTGACTAAGGGATTTAGCCCGCAGGCTATTTGAGACTAAGGCATGCACGAGATTTAGCGGGCTTGGTACGGAGACTATTTCCCCACTAACCTCGGGCTTGTTGCGGAGACTATTTCTCCACCAACCTAGGGCTTGGTGGGGAGACTATTTCTCCGCCAACCTCAGGCTTGGTGCGTAGGCTATTCCTCCGCCAACCTCGGGCTTGGTGCGGAGGCTATTGCTCCACGAGCCTCAGGCCTGATTAGTATTTTTCTCTTAGTGCTTTTCCTTAGTGCTTTCTCTGATTGATGCGCACGTAGTGATTGAGATGATTTCTTTCTATATATATATGTCTGTCTTCTCTCTCTCTATACGATAGACAGTTCAATCAATGATGATCATCTCTCTCACCCGCATTTGATTGTCCCATCAGGTTATAAGCCTGGGCTTCAAGTTCTTTGATATCACAAGCATACTTTTACGAAAGATAGTAATCTGTTCTTCGTTGTGGTGTGCCTGCTGTATCTGATCCTCCGCTGCCTTGTGGATCGACATCTATTAGTAGAGTTTTCATCATTCCTCCTCTTCCACTTTGAGACTGGAATCGACAACTATTAGAAGAATTTTTATCGTTCACTCGTGATCCTCCATCATCATCTCCGTCATGTCAACGTCGACCTCCATCTCGAAACTCAATGTGCACAACTACCGAACGTGGGCTATAGAGGCTAAGGATCTCCTGAAACATCTCAATGTCTGGCGAGTGGTTGATGGCTCAGAAATTATCCCTCGCCCTCCTACTGCACTGGCAGCATCAGGATCAACTACTACTCCTACCGCTCCAAACCCTCTCGATCCTTCTTATGACTTTCAACCTCAATCAACCGTTTCTTCGTATCTGACACGTTTCGATAACTTTCTCCGAGACTGGAGAACATACCGCAACAATTATGAAAAGGCGAACGGCACCATTTGTGCGCTCCTTGAACCGTCCATATGCAGTTGATATAAAGATGATAAGTTTGATGATTGGAAGGTATTATGGGAAGCCATTCAAACCGATTTCGAAAAGGTCATCAAGCTTGATAGTCGATTTGAGATTTCAAAGCTAACCAATTGCAAACTCGAACAATACCCATCCATCTCTGAATTGATTACAGCGCAGGAGAAAATCATCAATGACCATGCGATCTGCTATATCACCATTGACGAATGCTATGGCGGAAGTTCCATATCCTCTCAAACTTCTCAAACAACGACAAATGGCGAAACTTTGTCTTTACACTCAAACTCACCGAGAAGGCAGATACGGTTGAAATCATTACCTCCCACCTACTATCATTCGAAGCCACTCCCCGCAGAGCAAGAGGCCTTTCTCCCAATGCCACATTGTTTGTCACGAAGAAGAGCCGTGGCCGAACTTCAAAAGGAGACGATACAAAGGGTTATAGTAGGGGTGAGAGGAGTCAGGGCATCGTGTGCCATGGATGTGGAGAAAAGGAACATATTAAGCTGAAATGTCGAAACAAGGATAAGTGGGCCGCATATGCTGAGAAGAAGTCAAAAGTTGATGCTAATTTGGCTTCAACTGAATTGACTCCGGCTGCCAATGCTGAGTCATGTCTCTTCTCGATCATGAAACCGAATTCATTCCATGAGGACACGGTGATCACCGTCAATGTGGCCACAGAGAAGCAACCTGCCGACTATTGGATCCTTGACACCGGTGCGACAAATCACGTCACCGGAAATCGTCACCTCTTCGAGTCCTTTCATCCAATGGCAAAAGGAGAGCACGAGGTCAAGACTGCACACAATAAGTTCGTCAATGCAGAAGGATCTGGAATGACCTCATTCTACATCGACAGACCATGTGGCAAGCCAGCAAAGATCGTGCTCCAACACGTCCTCCATGTGCCTGTTTGTGGCACCTATAATCTTCACAGTATCATCCAGTTGATGCGGAAAGGAGTGAACATCCAGTTCAATTTGGACGGAGCAATTGCAAGTCTAGGATCAGTACTTGTCTACCAAGCGCCTTTGATCAACAGTCTGTTCATTCTCAGAACCTATCCTTCCACCGCATCAACTTCGATGGTATTCGATACACTGATTCAGGTCGAGAATACTGAGATATACTCTGGCATTTGGCAGAAAGTTGACGAGAAAGATATCCTTGTCTGGCATGCTCGTCTCGGTCATCTCTCTCTGCCAGTAATTATGCGGCTCCCCAATACTGTGAAAGGCATCCAATTGCATGCCAGGAGCCCATCGGCATGCTCTTGTGAGGCCTGAATAATGGGAAAGATGTTCCGGAGACCTTTGCAGGCCTTGACTTCGGAGGATAAAGTCAATACTCGACTTCATGAGCTTATACACTCTGATGTGATTGGGCCAATGCAGACTCAGACGATGCGAGGTTATCGCTATATTATTATGTTTACCGATGACTACTGGAGATATACTGAACTGTACTTCATGAAGCTGAAGTCAGAGACCCCTGTGAAGTTCAAGGAGTATGTTACCAGGGTGGAGAAACAAGATTCGAAGTCGAAGGTATGCAGGATCAGTGTTCATGGAGGAGTAGAGTATGGCAGCAGAGATAATTTTCTCGACTATCTGGCACATGAGGGCATTACTAGGGAAGTATCAGCCCCATACTCACAGCAGCAGAATGGGATATTAGAGAGATGCAATCGCACAGTACTGGACCCGGCGCGGTCCTTGCTCAAGCATGCTGGGATACCAAATAAGCTCTGGGCTGAGGCCGTTGCCACAGCAGTCTACAACAAAAATCGACTACCGACCAGAGCCCTCCCGAACTCGACTCTATATGAGAGATTGACTCCAAAGAAGCCAGACATCTCACACCTTCGAACTTTCGGTTGCTTAGCATTTGCCTGGATCCATGGAGATCTCCAAAAGAAGCTCCATAATCACGCATACAAATGTGTCCTTCTTGGATATTCGGCAAAAACATCAACGCAGTACCGAGTTATGGACATCTCTACGGGCCGAGTCTTTTTGGCCCAAGATATCAAATTTGAAGAATCCATCCTCTACCACCAACAGTTATCTCAACTAACGAAACACCGGCTCGAGCCAGTCAGCTAGCTTCCGAGTGGTGAGCCTGCACCTCCTGTTGAACCTCCACAGCAGCTGTTAAAGGCTAAGCCTCAACCAATTAATTCTATTGACGACTCGGATGATGATCTATCACCACCTCCTGATAGCCCAGGGCCAGATCGAATGCTCAAAGACTGACGCAGCAATCCAAAATCGACTGCTCCGGCCTCATCATCCCAAACTGGGAGTGGAAGGAGCACAATCAGCATGGCCATGATGATTGAGCCAGGCCCAAAGACTTGCCGTGCTGCCTTGAACTCCGAGGATGCTGATCAATGGAAGGAAGCGATTGACAAAGAAGTGCCATCAATGGAGGGCCATGGAGTGTTTACCTGTGTTGAGAGGTCCTCTGGAGATGCTAGTATGATCGAGAGCCGATGGGTGATGGGCAGAACGCTTCTAGCCAATGGTCAGACTGAAAAATGGAAGGTCCGACTAGTTGGTCGTGGAGATCAGCAAAAGCCTGGAGATTACAAATGAGATCACATGTCCAGTCATTGATTCGGCCTCAGTTGAACTTGCCCTCGGCCTTGCAGCCAAGCGTGACTTTGAGATTTCCGTACTTGACATCCCGACTGCTTTTCTCGGCTGCCCATTGCAACAGACTCTCTATATGCGCCTCCCCGATGGCGAGTGGCCTGACCCCTATTGCGGAGGTCGCCCAATCGTCAAGCTGAATCAGACCTTGTATGGCATCAAGCAGGTGAATAGAGTGTACTTTGAAGAAGTCTTCAACTATATTGTCGATGATCTAGGCCTCCAACCCTCAGTTGCAGCCCCTGGTCTTTTCTTTGTTGGCACACTCGGTAAACCAAATGGCGTTCTTATCCCCATATACGTTGACAATATCATGATCATTGGCGGCCTGAAGCTCATATCTTCTATTGCTTCTCGGCTATATGATCGATTCAACGCAGCAGGCCGTGTACCTGTGCCTGACACTGTCCAATATCTAGGCGTGACTGTTACTCGAAATCGTAACAAACGGTCAATTGCCATCAATCAAATCGGATATTTCAACTGAATACTTGACTGCTTTGCGATGGCCAACTGCCGAAAGCGCTCAACGCCATTGAAAATGGGCCACAAGCCCCATGCCATCCAGGCTGATGAGCAGCCTTTTGACACTGGAATGTACCAGAAGGCCGTTGGATCTATTCTCTATGCTGCCCTAGGCACTCGACCAGATATCACGTATGCCATCTCAGTCCTGCGCTGATATTCAGCCCAACCCTCCACGCTCCATTGGGAAGCGATCAAGCAGTTACTCCGCTACCTCCGCCGCACTTGTGAGTACAAACTTACAATCTACGATCCAATACTGCAGCATAATTCCAACTCCATTGTGTGCTACGCTGATGCCAACTTGGGAGGAGAAGCAGACTCTAGTAAGTTGACCTCGGGTATCATGATTTTTGTGCTGGGAATTCTCCTGCTCTGGAGATCGAAGAAACAGACCTTAGTAGCCCAGTCAACGATGCAAGCGGAGATGATTGCCACAGCATATGGCAAAGTCCAACTCGACTGGCTTCGAGATGTCATCTCTGAGATTGAGCTTGGAGCTGACATGACTCGATATATCTTCAACGATGGGCTCAATTGCGTAACTACGCTAAATTCAGCCAACTTCCAATATGAAAGTCGACACCTACGAATAAAATATCATACAATACACGAAGGCATTGCAAAGGGTGAGATCAAGATCCACCACGTGGCTGGCACGGAGATGCTTGCGGATGCTCTCACTTAGGCCCTTGGTGTAGTAACACTCGGCGAATTTGCAAAGGAAATTGCTCTAAGGTAGATGGATGGACATTGCGTAGACATAGGATAAGGGATCTGGAGGACGAGGAGGAGGATGTATGCTTTGCGATTGCTTTCTCTTTTGTCGTATTTCGATGACTTCAAATTTAGGTTCATTTCGTTTCACTTCACTCTCTCTATCTTTTTGAAAGCCTTGGGCTAAAGGGGGAGTGTTGACTAAGGGATTTAGCCCACAGGCTATTTGAGACTAACGCATGCACAAGGTTAATTTGGCTTGGTATGGAGACTATTTCCCCACTAACCTCGGGCTTGGTGCGGAGACTATTTCTCCGCCAACCTAGGGCTTGGTGCGGAGACTATTTCTCCACCAAACACGGGCTTGGTGCAGAGGCCATTTCTCCGCCAACCTCGGGCCTGGGGTGAAGGCTATTTCTCCGCGAGCCTCGGGCTTGATTAGTATTTTTCTCTTAGTGCTTTTGCTTAGTGCTTTCTCTGATTGATGCGCACGTAGTGATTGAGATGATTTCTTTCTTTATATATATGTCTATCATCTCTCTCTCTATACGATAGACAGTTCAATCACATCATTATCTCTCTCAGCCTCATTTGATTCTCTCATCACAGACTCCACTTGTTGCAAAGCAAACTAGGCGAAATCAGGAGCCATTGCGACGTTATATCATAGATAGGGCAATGATTCTACCAGTCCAGCAATGGATCAGTCCAGACCGGAACCGTCCAGTCCAGTCCAGGTCCAGTACAAGAAATTCTTTCGACTGGGATCGGACCAATCCCAGATGCTGACAGACAGGACTGGGCTTGGTCCGGACCGATCCCTCACGGCGTCCAGGGTTAGGGTATACTTTCCCGGTTATTAGTCTTTTGATGGTGATAATATATCTCGATGGAGCCAAATATACAGACAGAAGTGGTATAATTTCGATCAGAGTGGGTATTCAGGGGTGAGTGGTGATAAAAAGTGAGGATGAGTCATGTTTTCGGTAGTACTTGGCTAAAAAGTAATGACAGAATTATATGCGTAAATGGATCGGTCCAGACCAAGCCCGTCCAGTCCAAGACTGCCAGTCTGGGGCTCAGTCCAGTCCGACCTTCCGGTGGGACCGGACCGGACTGAGCCCTACCCCAGACCGGGTCCGTCCGGACTGGTGGAATCATTGAGATAGGGACTGGCACGCATGTCTCATCACCAGATTGTGGAATACAGACTGTTCCAGCCTCGAACTCCCTGCCGAGGCGATGACGCCGGTCATGTACGTGGCTCATATCATACCTTTCAACTTAGACAATAGTCAGCAGTTCTGAAAACGGTTACGAGGCTCACGGGCGGCGGGATCCCAGTATTAAGGCTTCAACGTGACACAATCAATGGAATGGAAACGTCTTATTGATGGAACATATTTTTACTATCGACTCACAAATGCTACCGCCTCTACCGCCACCTTTAGTTACAAACCCTTCAATATCGTAAAGTGACTACTGTATTAATAGTCGAACGACGAGCCGCCAATAGCACCTAGTAATACAACCCAAATTACCAACCTGCACAGTGTCCAGACGATTCCACCCACGATATCACAGCGGGCAGGGATATCACACGTCCGGAAGAAGCTATTATACCCTCGAGAAAACAAGCGAGATTCTCAAATCCAACAATCATACAGCAACAACGGTAGCAGTAACAAACACAACGAGAGAAACCAAACCTTGCAATCCTATTTGCCCTACACACACGCAACATCCACTACCGCCAGCCACCACCTGAGTGCCACAACAATCACAAGAGCGAAAAACAGAAAGCTCTCCACAACGCCAACACCTGCAAGCCATTTCAAACACCACCTGTCATCACCAACGAGATCTATACGCGGTGTTGAATGTTGGCATGAGATTTGGCCCGGTGGCTTGTGGCCCCCATGGGCCTCGCCTGCCCCCATGCTGAGGAGGAGGCCTAGCTTCGGCACTGGTAGTCGGTTTCGGACTCGGTTGTGATACTCGGCTTCGCCGAGTATGGTCTTTTCTCTGTATATAAGTCTAGTGTTTTCCTTCTCTTGTATCGATAGACAATTGAGCTTCTTCATCCTTTCTCTTTTGCTTTCAACATTGAAACCAGGCCTACGGATCTGAATCTTCCGAGAATCAACCACCGGTAATGCAAATGCAGTTTGTGATATGTACAGAACCATTCGTAACTCAGTTTAAACCCAAGTACAATGGCACAGCCAAGTATACTCACCCACCCACTGCGATGCTCTATGGCAGGGTTTTGCCACACATGGGTAAAGACCTCGTGACGACTGATCGGTTAGCGAAGTAGTAGCCGGTGCATTTGGCACTGATGCGGGTTAGAAACCTGCTCACAGGATTATTGGTCATTTGTGCCGCTGGCAGGCACTGTGCCGTTCGCACCCTGGGCGCTACGAGATCTGCGACTCCGACATTACAAAATGTTCTTAAGCACACCGGCGTGGCGGGTCATGGGATGTATGGATGCGCGTTGTGCCACGTTTAGCGGAAACGTTCCCGGCCACCCGCTTCGGGGTCGGGATAGTTGAATTGTCCAATCGGAGCATCCTGCTGAGCGGAAGGTTGGGTACGACTAGCGTTGTTGAGTGGGGGTTGTTTTGCACGTATGTTCGTTGAAATGGCGGGTGACATCGGGGAAACGGTACAGCACATGGGACGCGGTTTACTGGTGCCAAGCACTGTTCCTTCTTGAGAGATGTTGTGATAGCCGCTCTCTCGCTGTCTCTTCTTGTTCTCTCCCGGTCACCGCCACCGCCACCTTCATCTTCAAACACTACATCAACAATGTCCTATACGACAGATACGACACTTCCGATGACGAGGGTATGGTCATCCCTCCCACCCGCTGCAGCGGGGATCAATCAGGTGTAGACGATGGAGCAACGAGCGGAAAGAAACGCAGCTTTAGTCACGATGATGATACCGGTATCAATGCAGATGGCTACAAGGTGGGAAATGAAGGTGGGGTGTTTCCTGCCGGTTACATGGTGTGGGGTGCTAATTAACATTCCCGATAGTAGCGAAAACGGATGCAACCAGAACGATCTATGCTTCGACGAATACGAGGAGCACGATATCGGAAACGAGACGGCCGAGGGTGAGGGCGAGGATCTTTCACGCGCTTACAGGGTTGGAAGGGGGTGCGGATTGGATTGGTAGGGACAGTGATGATCTTGAACGAAGCGGTATTGACCCCAATGATGACATGGCCGAGTGCGAGATTTGCTAGCAATCATGACAGCGAGCCGGGGGAGGTTGATGGTGGTGGTTAGGATTCCCACACCCAGATTTGGATGAGAGGGATTTCTGAGGGCGTGAAGAGACGGATAGTGGTTTTTGGGCTACTTTGAGAGATGGCTACGATGATATGGTGTTAATGATGATAGCGTGGAGATCTGAGTGCTGATAATGCTCGATAGGTACATGAAGTCACAGTGTGTACGGGAATGAAATCGATGGACGAAAATGAACACCACTTGCCGAAGCATGACAGCAACGAACGCTACTTGAGGGGGCACGGTCGAAAAAAATGATACTTCGGGGAGAACAATGACAGCGGCGATGGATGTCATACGGGAGAACATAAGGACAGTGTCGACAGTTATCTCGAGTACTCCACTGACGATGAGAGTCTTCACTTTCCCAGACTCCTACAAAGATCATGTGCTAATACAACCCCGTATAGGTACGTATGTTGGTGATGACCAGCACGGCGTTGATATGACGATCAAGACCTATAGACCCATACCACAGATCGTATATTTCGTGCCCTGCCAGACGCAGTGGAAGAGGGACATGCCGGAAACCGAGAAGAACTTGCTGAGGAACTACTCGCGGTCAAAGTGGATGTAAGTTTTGCTCTTGCAGGAAGTAATCAGACGACATGCCAGCAAGTAACTCCTCCAGACCCTCAATTGCCGGCACAACAGGGACTCCGAACGCTCTTCCGGAACCCAGCCTTCCGCTAGTCTCCCACACATCACCCACGGCTATGAAAACCTATTACCGGAAAATGTGTATAATCTCGTTCTGAAGAACAGCGAATTGGAAGCGAGAGTAGTGCGATTTGGTTAGGAAGAATTATGCTCTAGAACGTCGGTTGCATGATTTGAGGATTTTGCGGAGGGTTCCAGATGATGAAGAGAATGGGCATTGGGAATTGGTGCATATCCTCGATGATGCTTGATCGAGAACATTGATAATGGTTGCTTTACTTTGTTGGTAATGTACTTTATAGTTTGCTTGGAGGTGGATCATGGATTGTCACTATGTATGATTAGGGTTAGGGCCATCACTAAATGGGCAAATACACTATCATGGAGCTCATCACAAGCTGCCTGCGGACCTGCGCACGACGTGAAGTCGACCATGGTCTGTACTGGGCCCTATGGAAGCCTATACTGCCAGCGGGGTCTATATATTCCACCGTGGGCTACGAAATTCAATCGGTACTCAGCAGTACCCATGTTTCAGTCACAACAGACAATTTATATGCCCCAAACGTGCGGACACTAGAGATGCGCTAAGAGAATATCTGTGTCAAGCGCGTGCTTGAGCTTACCAATTGGCAACGTTTAACTTTCCAAACTAGTAGAAAGGTTGGTGCCGCTGGACGTTAAACAGCCGACGCTTGGGGCAGCCACAGCCTTTAAGCCACTGGAAGCTTTAAGCTTGGGAGGCATGACCGCTGCAATAGACCATCCGCGGCTGATATTAATCGTCTCCACTAGACCTTACGCTGTTTACGCTATCTACGGCTAATGTTGACTAAGCCAGAAGTAATGGATAGATTTTGAAGTAAATAGTGGTGGCACCCTGGCGAACTCAACGACAGATGATGTCTGGCTGTTTTTGCTGCGCATCAGCTCTATCATCTATGGATAGCTGTGGTAAAGGCCGGAGACTGCAACACGCATCCCCCTACGCAAATCACAATGAGTCGGTATTTTCCACCCTATGCTGAGATTCCTGGAGTGGATATAGTATGATTAAACAACAGACAGATCCTGCCCCAGGCTATAAACAGCCATCCTTGATGTTCGGAAATGTTGTACTCGCGGAAGGATCGTTACAGGAAATCAGCATACTCGGGCAGTACATCGCACACAAGATTACCCGCTGTGTCTGCAATGATGTATAATCTCGGCGACGCCGTGGGGAGGAGGAAGAGTTATATCGGAAAGTGCCGACAGGTTGTAGTTCTCAATCATAGCACATCTGGAAGTACTTTATGCTTGAGCACAACAGCTCATGCACAGGGGTGACTGATGCTGCGCCGAATACTGGGTTACGTATCCGTATGCTTTCAAGGCGATATGCACTAATGTTTCCGGGACAGCGGGGTAATAAAGCCTAGAATGGAAGACACGCCGAAGACACGGAAGATGTAACATCATATCCTATCGAAAGTGTTTGAATCCCTCTATCCTGTGCTTCTACCAACACTAGGGAATCTCGTTCGGTGATGCTTTCGTCTCGTGCTACGTACACTCCGGCCAAGTCGTGACATACCACTCAAAGAGTCCGGGTTTTTCAAGACCGGAGGGAAAATAGCCCAAGCAGTTCCGGCGCGGTATTGGCGGGTGAGGACGTCTTACCTCGTGGCCTCACTACGACCTGATGTGGTATTGTAGAACTTGTGTTGAAATGAGGGCGAGATATAAAGTGGTGAGGTCAACTTTGAAATATGCGGATTGGGAATTATCGAGATATGGTTTCATGACACCGAGGTACTGACATACGTGCCACGAATCGTACACAGCTTGTAGTATGCTTCCTGTCTCGTTCCCATCCCGTGCATTACAGAAAACCTAGAGGACAGAGTGGCGGCGATGAGAGGGTTGTTAAGGTGGGAAGAGGATGTTGTGATAAAGAGAAATGGAGGGTAAGGATCTCCGGTGCTTCTCATGATGCCTTCGTTCGGCGATTTGCGGCGAATAAGATCCTTCCTGGTTTGGGAAACGCTGGTATCGAAAGTATCATCCGAAAGTATAGCGAGAGCAGTAGATGCAGTAGAAGTGTACCGATGACGTGGCGGGCGCCTGCAGGATGGAGGGACCGGGTTGGCGGAACGTGGAGGAACAGCCGGGATTGGATCTCTGGTAGGTTGGGGTTGGTGGTGGTAGCAGAATGGTGATGGCGATGATGGCGGACACGGCAGCAGTGGTCCTAGAGGGTGTTCGATTGAGGTCGCCTGGCCCTGAGTCGGAATGAAGGTTGGTGAGGTGGTGGTGGAGCGAAAAGTGTGGCTCCTCGAAGGGAAGGTCAGATCAACCGATTCGGCATACCTACATGCGTGCATAACCGATCTATTTTTCAATAATGTTGTATCGAACATTTGTGAGCCGGTGATTGATCGATTTAAGTCGAAGATGACAGGCGTAGTTGTATCTGCATTTTACGTGCTAACCCTAACCCAAGGGCAACTCATTCCAGGGTTACCGACATTACCGGGTGCACGGCCTATGGTGGCACGTTACATCCTGGAGTGTAGGTACAAGAAAAGCTAGTTTAATGTTATGCATCAACCCTGGGGATTCGAATATCGTGCCCGGAGACTCTGGATTAGTGGATTGGGGAGAATTCCCACGCTTTGCTCTACTGCACTGCTACCACCTTTTGGATACCACTGTGAATTGCTTCAGGAATGTGTATATTCCACAAGCGGGAACTACGCCCTGTTACCGGTGATACCACATCCTATTGACAGAGCTGTAAGTAGGCATTCCTTAGGATAAGGTTCGTTGGATGACAGAAACGTTAATGAATCTTGCACGACTTCACGAGCACGTGTGCGCTAGAGACGAGATGATACTTGGCCTCATTCCGTGTCACCCCATCCGCACTACTAGTGTCTCCTCCAGGGTGCCAGTTGGTCTGCAAAATTTGCGCTGAGCCCGAGGATTCCGAGTCAGCGAAACACGTCTCAGTGGTCTCGTTTGAAGCACCATTGCTTTCGACAACTTGCACTTACTTTCGTTCAGAGGCTTTCCCGAATATATCAGGCTTTTATCTATTCACACTCCTCCATCTGCAACCACACCGCAGACCATTCCACGCCATCCACTGTCAGCAAACCCAGGGATTTAATTGAGATGGAACAACCACTGTAGATAGCTCATTGTCGATCACTGGACCAGGACAACTCACACGATTGTTACATGTATACTTAGAATACCTACGACGCCTGTGAAGACGTGCGGGTTGTGTTTCGCTGAGCTGATGGTGGTAATTCTTAGAAGGTACCTGGATATGGGAAGATGAGTGCGCATGCATGCGCACTTGGCATGCATGTAAATGCGGTATATGACTACGTGTCATCTTAGTTTAGATACTGACGTTCGACAGTAGAGGTCAATGCCAGGTACGGTACAACGGATTAGGTGCGACAGGCTTTTCCATGCTAAGTCATCAAACTTTGAGCAAGTAGTCTCCGGTTGTAGGGAGCCTTTCCTTATTGATCCTCTTATGTTTCTCGAAAACCCAGAAATATCTCTCTGGTAAATGATATATTATTGCTACCAGCGTTTCTAATGGAGAATTGCAGACACATACGACAGTGAGTAGGGTTGGCATATACTCCTGCTGCTTTTTGCTTGTCAACTGCTGCCCTAAGAGAGATTAATTCATATACGATACTCATGGCTTAACTACTCTCTCAGTTTAGTCCCTCCATATAATTTAGCTAATCGAGTTGTTTTTGTTTTTTGTTTTATTCATACTGTATTCACTCTAACTAGAGTATGACTAATCGAGTTGTGAATCGCTGCTGTCTGGAGTCCAGGAGAACTTCCGCGGGAGTGAGTTCGGACTCACACAATAGAGAACCTCTGGGTGTCATGGGCACCTATTGAAAAGCATCCATGAAAAGAAGACAGCGACAATGCACAGTGGGAGGAGGAGCGGTGTCGCAAGCACTTTGGTTACCGAAGCGGAGCCGGGAAAGCCGGGGGCTAGAAACGTATCCCGATGAAGAGCAACAGTCACTGGCTGCCAGATACTATCGATTGAAGTATAGACACACCACCACGGCAAGATATCCCAACGCTTCGGGCAGCGGGACGACGATCAGTGCTAGAGATGCGGAAAGGTCTCTCAGATGTGGAAACACCTCTTTCGCCATTGCAAACGATGGAAGGCCGAGCAGCAGGAGCTCTGCAAGGCGGTTGGGCGGATGACGAGCTGTAAAGCGGGAAGATGTCACCATGTGCAGATATCGGAGCTGTATTCTATTGAGATATGCGATCAAGTAGTGGTGGACTTCCCGACGGCCCAGGAGGTGGGGAATGTCCGCCCGTCTGAGCGGGGTTTGAGTTTATTCATCATGCTCTACCATGGGTTTTCTTTGTCTGGGTCGATTGTTCTATTTCTTCCGCTGGAATCCTAAAGGGCAAGAAGGCTAGAGGATGGGGATCTCGTTACCTAGCCGGATCGTCCGAAGTGTGAGGGAAATTTGGGCACTATCATTCTCTAGATGGAGTGAATAGAGTATGATTAAAACAAACAAACAAAACTTCCCTCTCACGGTGAACCAAAATATCTCATAAAATGATGTGGGCATTTTCTGGCCCCACATTTTCCGTTCCGCAGGGATGGTTCGCTAGTCTTGCATCAGGAATGGACAATCCCGTCCATTCCTTAAACCACGTCACCGTATCTCGGGGCTGAGTGACACAACTCAAGCAATTGGGCAAGCAGCTGGATCAATCTCGATCAACGGAAGATACCGCCATATCAACTGATTAGCAGTTGGATATATAATCCTCTTATTTGTCGGGAATGGATTTCCGGGAGCTTTGTCAGAAAACTGCGCGTTTTCCTAGCATGGGTCTGCGCATGCGCGTATGTTCTCAAATCAAACGGTGCCTTCTTCTTGTATATAGAACAAATCAAGGCTTAGCATGAGTTAATTAGCCTTAGTGTACCCGGAATGAACTACATAAATACCCCTGGGGGAAACCAGAGCATTGGCACATCAACTCTTTCTCCAGCCGCAGCAACATCTCCTCATAGTTATCTGTTCTCCAGTAACTGTGACCCCATCTACCTCCCGCTCTCAATCAGACGTTTTCCTTTAGCTGCAGCAAATCATAGTCATGCGAGCTCCTATCAAAATCCTCTTTGTAACTGTCCTGGGACTGCTGCTCGCCATCGTTCAGGTCTCTGCGGCGCCTTCGGAAGTTTCACCCGCTCGTCGCAATCTCCTCGAACGGAAAACTCTCCAGAAACGCGATTGCAAATACAACGGTTGTCGGTGCAACCCTAGCATCCAAGGTCAATACTGTTGGAACTGCGGACCTCCCAACTATAACGTTCAGTCCGCTGGGGATACGTCCGTGTGGCCAGACGATTACCAAACATGGGTGTTCGAGTGCAACCCCACTGGTCGGTGCTGTGCTTATGGGAAGCGAGACAGTTGTGAAAATAGTGGAGGCGTTGATCCTTGCGGGAATTAGAAGGGAGGTTTTGGTTTTGGTTTTGTTTGGAGTACTTTTAATAGTCAGTTCATCAGATTTGAGCGGGATTTTGGGACGGTAAAGCAAAGTTCTAGCATCTGTGATAGCTGTGTTGAAGTGGTTTTCGGGATTTTTTTGGATTTTTATCAACTTTTTGTAACTGATATTAGTTCCCAAGTCTGTTCGGACATGAACATGAATGAATGTCATTACTACACAACGACACACACGTGTGGAAACCACACGGTACCCCGAAAAATATTTCTTCATACTTCTGCTAGTTCTCTCTCAAAGTTGTGCCGACCTCGCCTCCGGCTTCTTCGGGCGTGTGTTGCTTGCATTTGCTATATCACTCCCGGCTGGGTAAATTTACGTGATATTGAATTTCGTGTCCTCATGTTATATAGTAGAGATACATATCCATGACAAAACCATCTCTTTGGCGACCAAACAGTACAAGACGTGAAGCATGTTTGGGCAAATGTTGATAGTGCAGAGGGTACTTGGAACTGGGCTTCAGTGCGCACTACGCATTCAGACTGTAGGGGTAACATCGATGTCACTACCAGATATGATGTGATTTGGCAACGGTAATTGAGGCGACAGCCCATGGCGACTGAGATTACGATATCCCAATAATTATTGGTTGGAAGCACTCCTGATCCCTATATCTAGTTTCTACGCTCCTCCAATCACATATGATAAAACAAGCAAGCACGGTCAGTGATTAATGCATGCGCAAGAACCCTGTGTATTGTATTGGATATGAACTATCGCCCAGCAATTCCGCGGAGAAGATTAGGCACCCATCACGCACCTCAGTGGCGAATATATGTTGTGGAAATGAATGGTCCATTCCTCGGGATGTAGTCGGATTTCAGGGCAAGGTATCTGGCGATCATAAAAAGTACCACGCACTTTCTGCTTTGGAGATATTGTGTCAAAGAGTCACCGCCGTGATTGACTGGTTAAGATTAAAGGAAGTTTGAAATTCATCGATATCAACGAAACATAGCACCTTGAACTACTGCTCTTAGTTAGAGATCTACCTGCGATCAGCGTCGAGTCAATTCGGACAGATTATGGTAACGCAGCAAAACCAAGCGCTGAGTACTGTGAGCATTCAAGATCCCAGATACCGAATGACATGATAAGCCCGTGGGACTATGAACTACAGTGCTTAATTAAAATAACGGTATGTTATTAAGAAAGAAATGATGGTAATATAACTGTGTCATCAGACCACAGGATGGACACAGCGGCCCTCATTCTTCTTCAAATCATCAGCTCGGCAATGAAAAATGCATGCAGAATCCCACCAGTAAATACAAAAGTAGGTGTAGGCACCACCAACGTGGAGAGGAATGAGCCATCGGAATTGTAAAAAGCAATGAAAAATGGACATTGACATAATTCGCTGGGGTGATTCAATACTGACGTATAGATTAGCACCATAGCAATTATTGGCAGGTAGCAAATTGTTCCCACGTTCACACAGTACATAGACCCCTAACCCTTAATTTCCGGGCAAGATTGTTACAAAACTTCACTCAGGATTACCTGATAACTTGATGTGCCCTACCTCCATAATGCAGACGGCGCATTTTTGGCTGTATGAATCTGGGTACTTCCAGCTGCAGGCCAAACGGCGGGTCCGGAGCCTATAAAGGAACCCGAAACGAAGAAGTGACTTCACTTTGCCCAGCAACGAAGTATCATTGGATCATCCAAGCTTAGTGTCTTGATAGGGTGGATTATTTTATGCCCAGCGCTGCCGAACTGAGTAAAGCGGGGCAAAAATTTTCTTATCTCAAATTCACGACCACTCGTTTTCAGAAGCGATTCGTTACTTGACCATGAGTCTGTATAGTCATTGAATGAGCTATTGGAAAATGCAATTGGTAGTTGAGGAATGTTGTAATAGTTTGATTGGCTGGATTAAAGTTTCGGTTATAACGGCATTTTGGAGTGCATACGTCCTGCAGAAATCTTTTCGAGCCTTGTCCTTTGAATCACGATCTCGCAAAATCAACAAACACCGGTTCTCGCCGTCTAGGCAGAAGTTTTTAAATATTTGTATGAGGCTAACAAGGAACATTTATCGCGACCGTTTGATGATGCTTGCCATGGCATTCAGCACCACTGGCAGGGATTCAATACCAGACAGCCAGCGTCGCAGCTATGAAAGCAGTATGGAGACCCCGCGGCAGCAATGTCAGGAGGTCAGGTTGGCGGAATAAAAACGCAAAGCTCGCGCGAGGTTATGCAGCCCAATGATGTCCCAGTTTCGGTCTGAATTCATCGGTCACCATTCACCATACATGTAATACATCTGATCTGAGTCTATCATCGCCGACGCATCCCGGTGACTACAGAATCCTAACACGTTTTTAATACCAGTCTGCGTGCTTGCCCAACATGTACGATAGCCCTGCCAGTAACTTTACTAAATGACTAGTAATTTGCGCTCCGAGAGACGGTACGGGATGGATTGTCCTGTCCAGCCTTGATCCAAACCAATGTGTTAGTATAGACTGGGACACTGGCAGTCACGGTATAAGGATGAAGGGGACTAGTATATGTAGAGATTTTCCAGTCAAAGTCATTTGTAAGAGGATACATCAGCCTGAAACGCTACTAGAGCAGATACAGCAGTGTCTTTGTTTTGTGCACGAAAAGCGTATGAGACCAGTCTATGACAAATGGATCGTCAGCTCGCACAGTACCGCACATGTAGCTTTCGGCTTGTTATTAGCAAATAGTGCAACCTTTACCGTACGAAGATGCACAAGATGCATCGTATCCCGTGATTTAGCTAACAAGAAATAACTCAGATCAAACAATTTGAAGGGCAGAGTGAGCCAATATATTGCAGGCACATCGTGAAAGAACAAATAGCTACATACATACAGAAATCGTTCACAAGATCGCAGCAACAGGAGGAGACGACCTATGGTCGGAAGAAGACTCCGACTGCAGTATCGTACTTCTTCCTTTAAACTCTTGCAGTTACCATTTTGGCCGGCATAACTGATGTCAGAATGTGGTGTACGGTGGATAATTTGGATATGCATCTATTTCTGATTATTTTAGAGTCTCATTGCTGTCTCTGCCGATGGAACGTCAGAATCTTGACTGGCTCTTTGTTTTGTGTCGGTTGCTTCTAATCATATTATATTCACTGTACTCAGAGTACCACAATGTCCAACTTCCCCTCCGAGTGGCCCCGGCTAGAGGAGGAGGTCTTCACCCTCCAACATTGCTGTGCAGCCTGTGCTTCACGCTCCACCTTGGCGTCAAGAACTATCACGCGCTTATTGTTTACCTCCCACTTCATACAGTCACTCTAGTACAGTGATGGTAACGATCCGGACTGAGCCGGTCATGAGACTTGGACTGGACCAAGTAGTCTAAATGAATGAACTGGACTATGGACTGGTGGTCTGGGCTTAGTCCTGTTAGGGGTTGGTCTAAAAGTCGAGTGAGATTTTGAGAAGTAACCTCCCGATCCAGTAATACCGAGTGATTGTCGAACGATGTCGAGTGATGCCAAGTGACCTCGGAGTATCATCTCTGCCGCCTTCTTGGACCTTCCGTAGCGTATTTCGACTCATTCATAAACTAACCTCCACTCGAACACTTTGGTATAGTAATGTATGGTCATTGAGCATCTTATACCTGCATCAAAATCAAATGTGGAATTATCTGGTCCGGACTGAGTCAGTCCAAGCCCGGTCGGACTTGACTGGACCATGCCACCTCCGGGTATGGACTGGACTGAACCAACCCCATGGACCGGCTCAGTCCACTCGGTCCGGGCTGGGCTCATTGCCGTCACTGCTAATAAAATCTTCCTATATATTGTTGGGAATGTGTGTTCGACCAATCCTGGCGCAGAGGGAAGCGTACGTCAACTTATGGTGCAGCTGCCAAATGGTGATGCGCATATTGACTTGTCTATTCAGATATTTGACACGTACACAAGAAGTAAAGTGAATGTGGCTCCGCCGCTCAACCCTAACCTAACACCACGTGATGACCGCACTCAAAGTCTGCCCTACAATGGGAACGGAAGAAGTCTACTGAACTATCTTTGGGGGAAACACTGTCACTATAGACAAGAGAGCATGCAGCTCTGTGGAAGTCTATCGAAGTCCATAATTTGAAATACTAGGGCGGAGCCAGTGGTGAGTGAAAATCCCTCTCTGAGTCTACGAGAACTTGTGAGTTAATTCGGCTGTTGAAATTGCCCTAAGGTTCCTGACTGCTCGTTTAGACTTCACACTACTCTTCCCTTCCCTACGCATCTTGGACCTTTGGACCTGCTCCCAGACAGTCATCACACCATAGCCAATACACACTGTTCTTGTTGACTAGGGATTTGGCCCGGTGGCTTCCCTAGTGTTTGGTGCTGGCGGGCTCTGTTGGACCAATCCTGGCGCAGAGGGAAGCGTACGTCGACTTATGGTGCAGCTGCCAAATTGGTGATGCGTATATTGACTTGTCTATTCATCTATTTGACACGTACACAAGAAGTAGAGTGACTGCGGCTCTGCCGCTCAACCCTAACACCACGTGATGACCGCACTCAAAGCCTATCCTACACTCCTCCAGGGCGGTATCACGACCGTAAAACTAAAAAAACCTAAAGAGATAAACCGTGCCGAGCTCCTCCCAAGTGATCAGCCATACCCAGAGCTCCTCCGAAGCGTTACCAAGCCCGGAACTCCTCTGAAACGAAAAAAACTCAAAATCCCATCACCGAAATCACATCTGATTCGCAGCACAATGTCGTCCTGGACTGGTCAGTCGGCTTCTGCACTCTCGATTTCCAGTTGACTCCTCCGACGGCAATGATCAGTCCGGCTCTTCCTCCGATGAGAGCCCGCAGGTGCTTCCCATGCACTCCCGAGATTCCCGTCGAGGCCTGCCAATTCCCGTGTGAAAGAGGATTTCTTGGATTTATCGATCACTACCGGTGGATCGTCCTCATCCTCATCCTCACTTTCATCCTCATCATCATTTTCATCGCTAGAACCCGCGCGATCCTTCAATTGACCTGCAGAATTACCACCGGATTTACCTCCGACTGCTGGTCGGTTGATCGCGGATGTCCATGCGATTGGTATCAATATTTCTTGTGTCTTTGGCTCCTCCGGCTCCAAGATGTCCGTATAGGTGTGCTCATTCGGAATCGCATTCGGCGCTGTGTATCGCTTGTCCCTAGATACATCTCTCGACCGACGACCCTTTCTTGCAACTTTCACATCCACATCAAACCGGAATAAACCTCCAACCTGTGGTGCAACGGCAACAAGACTTCCTTGACCTCCGCGACCAGTCCCAATTGCTGGCGCTTTGTCGTATATCTTGATACCGAAGCCATTGACAGGGACAATCCGTAGTCCCCGATCCATAAGCCTTGATTGGGAGAGCGAGTTGTGTGCTCCTGCCACATGCAAGACATCCCTCACAACTACTTCATTAATTCGGTCGCGGCCTCCAGGTACCCGAAACCTCAATCGAACATCTCCCTGTCCGATGGCCTTGCCCGCTACCCTTCCCGCAAAATCGCGAATCTCCCGCTCGTCCTTCTTAGTGAATCCTATATACCGAGCGAACTTCCTTCGATCTCCACAAATGTGGGAGGTGGAGGCACAATCCAAGTACCAACTCTCCTTCGAAGGGGCCGTTTTTCCGCCGGTATCTGTCACCCAGTAGTTTTCGATTGTCTCCGCCGAAACACTGGCGGCAGTAATCGTATCATCCTTGGCTGCGGTTTCGGTGCTTTCCTTCGTGACGGGAGGATCACCGCGTTTCATGCTCGGGCAGTTCCAGACCTTATGCCCTTCCTTATGGCAATAGAAACACGTCGGTTGACTTTTCCTGTCGCCCTGATCCTCGTCACTCTCGTCACCTTTCCAGCTCTTCCTGCCTTTGGCTTTGCCTTTTCCTTTGGCATTGCCTTTGGCATTTCCTTTCGCAAACAGTAGGGCTTCCTGCCCAAGGCCTTTCTCACGCTTGATCGTGGCCTCCTTCTCGACCAACTTGATCACAATCTCATCGGGAGTGAGTGTTGCCGTCGCATTTTTGTCCATCATCAACTCAAGAAAGAACTGCCAATCGTCATTCCTCGGTATTCCGCGCAGGAGATAAAACACGTGCTCCTCGTCGGTCATCTTCGCCAAAGTCTTCGCATCCGATGTCGATGGCTCCGAACAGAGATTGTAGTCCTTCACCTTCTGGTCGATCCGTAGGGCATAAGTGTCAACATCGTCACAATCCTCAAGCCTTATCCCTAGAAGCTCTTCCCGGATCTGAAAGACATTGAACTTCAACTTCGCCTTGTACGCTGTCGCCAGTTTCTCCCAAAGTGTCCGCGCATCCGTGATCTCCATATACGATGCCTGCAGCCGCGGCTCCATGCCGAGCAGGATCGTCGATCGCGCAGTACCATGTTGTTTTACCCAGTCTTTGACTGCAGCCCGATGTGCCAATTTCTCCGCTGCGGTAGCATCCTCCGCCAGATCCTCGGGCCGCTCATCCTCCCCCGTGACTATACCGTAGACCTGCTTCTGCTCCAAGAGAAGCGCCATCTCCCCTGACCATTGCTTGTAGTTCGACCCATTGAACTTCGCAATCGATATGGCGGTAGAAGTCATCGTGAGGATGTCGTGTCAAAGTCGTCAATTATACTCCGCTGCTCATCAAGACGCGTCTCCAAAATGTCGCGTTCCTCCGTAAGTCGCGATTCGTAATTACCAAAAATACGATGCGACCGGGCTCATAACCTGTTGGACCAATCCTGGCGCAGAGGGAAGCGTACGTCGACTTATGGTGCAGCTGCCAAATTGGTGATGCGTATATTGACTTGTCTATTCATCTATTTGACACGTACTCAAGAAGTAGAGTGACTGCGGCTCTGCCGCTCAACCCTAACACCACGTGATGACCGCACTCAAAGCCTATCCTACAGGCTCGGGCATAAGGCCGGAGGCTTACAGCCCCCATTGGCCTCGCCTGCCCCCACTAGCCTCGCCTGCCCCCACCGGTCTCGCCTGCCCCCACCAGCCTCGCTTGCCCCCATCGGCCTCGCCTGCCCCCATGGCGAGGAGGAGGGCTCGGCACTGGTACTCGGCATTGGGCTCCGGCTTTGGCAGTCGGCATTGGGTTTTTCTTCTCTCTTTTTCGTATATAAGTCTATAGTTTTCCCTCTCTTTGGATCGACAGACAATTGAGCTTCTTCATCCTTTCTCTTTTGCTTTCAACAGTTCTCCCTTCCTTTGTCGAAACATCGGTGACCTCAGTGTATCGGCGACATTCTTCCAGGCCATATAATAACATTTATTGTTATACGTGAGATGTTAATATATTTCCCTCTCCCTCCGACAACACACCGCACAACCTTCTGATGTTTTTCTTAACGGCGTGTTAGGACCACTGGTGTGAACAAATTATCATCGCAGACTATTTCTTTGAAGAATGAGTAGGCCCATATTCTGTCGATTCTACAGTTGACTATCCGATCTATTACACACAGCTTTAGTCATTTAATATGGAGAACATATTTCATTGCTTCCTTACGATGATAGTGTTGTACCGTATCCGCTGTGCTGAATCTCTCTATTGACCTAAACTTGTTGGCATCAGATTTGGCCCGGTGGCTTCGGTGGCGTTCGGGGGCTTACAGCCCCCATCGGCCTAATGCTGCGGGCATCAGGCCGGTGGCTTGTAGCCCCCATGGGCCTCGCCTACCCCCATGCTGAGGAGGAGGCCTAGCTCCGGCACTGGTAGTCGGCTTCGGGCTCCGGTTGTGATACTCGGCTTCGCCGAGTATGGTCTTTTCTCTGTATATAAGTCTAGTATTTTCCTTCTCTTGTATCGATAGACAATTGAGCTTCTTCATCCTTTCTCTTTTGCTTTCAACAAAACTCACTGGCTCTGTTAGTCTAATTGACACTTACATATGAACTAAAGTGCATGCTGGAAGTCCTTCCGCAGCCACATTGGCACCGGACGAATTGAAGTCTACGATGCGGAGCTGTGGGCAATCGGACTCGCACTCCGGGAGTCAGTCAAGAAGAGAGATATACAGCAGGCAAACGGAGTGACGACGGTGGCTGTCTTCAGCGACTCGCAGGCGGCCATCCGACGGACGGAGCACCTAGAGCCGGGGCCAGTGCAGCCAATAGCTAGGCTGATTAACCATAATACGAGGGCACTTCGCGAAGTCTGTATGGAACCATTGTTTTACTGGATATCGGGACACACTGGCATCTCGAAGAATGAAGAAGCAGATCACCAAGCGAACCTAGCCCGAGAAGGCCGTAGAGCGGGCACAGTATGGGAGCGAATATACACCTTGGCGGCGAATAGAACCAGACGGACCTCCGAAGCAAGATCGGCGGCGAAGGCACGGTGGGAGGCCGACAAGTGCACCAAGCCCTGCGGCTACAGACTGAAAGGCAAGGCCGGGAACAAGAGACCTATCCCAATGACTAGTTTGAAGTCACTGGCGGCCAGGTTCCATCGACTGAAGTCCGAGCACACGCTAGTATGCACGTACTTGAAACGGTTCGGATAACTGGACGATGATAAGTGCCGGTGGTATGGCTGTTGAGGTAAAACGGTCCAGACACGGGAACACCTCTTCCGCGACTGCAGCCGATGGAAAAACCAGCAGAGAACGCTCTGGACAGCGGTGGGGCTGGAAAGTGGGCAGATGCCGACATGTGCAGGTCTCTGAGCTATTTTCCATGTGGAAGTGTGACAAAGCAGTGTTGGAATTCCTGGCGACTACTGATGTTGGGAAGTTCCCGCCTAGGCGATGGAGGACTGAGGTCCGGTAGTCTCTCTTTTGGGTGTGTTTGTTTTCATCAATCTTTTGCTTTCTATTGTCAGAAGGGATGACGGGTAGCAGAAGTAGAGCTTCACCATCTAGCCGGCCTGCCCGCAGGCGGAGGTGTTTAGGGGTCTGTCATACACTAAACAGAGTGAATACAGTACGATTAATACAAAAACAAAAACTAAAGTGCATGAGGCTCTGCCACGCTCAACCCCAAACCAACCCACGTGATAACCGCACTCAAATCCGACCCACAGATAGTTGAACCCTAAGCTTCAATGTATAAACTCACATGAGGTGTCTTTCTCGAACATGGCACACGTAACAAGAAGATCTGTTGTTTGTTCGTCCATGGACTGCAATCTCTCGAAGGTTATTTCATAAGTTGTAAAACATTGGCCATGCATTTGCCCCATTTTAAACGTTTACCGAAATGTTCAAGTTACACAACTTCTCGTGGGGCCATGTAAGATTTGGTAGGCATCACAGAGATTCGAATACACGCTCCAGCCAATCTAATGGCGAGTATGTTATAATCAATAACCTTGACCAGACGTTGTCTAGTAGTGAAAACTGATATAAGCGTTAGGACATGAAAATTGCTGCGAAATTTTTGCCTCCGTGCGTTTAACATCATCATCCATATCTCCAAGTGTTTTGTTACTATTAAAAAGAACATTGGTTGCCACCGATTCTCCCACAGCAAGTACTTTAGCAAGTTGTCCTGTGTTTCGGAGTGGAAGGATGGTTGAACGCAGTGGGTTTCCGCGAAGTACCAGCTTACCTCCATTTCGATCGGCGGTCTTGAACGAAAAATGTGGACTGATTGTTTGTGGTTGGCCTGGAACGGATCTGATTGGACGGGTTGTTGGTGTGATAACAGTCATATCTAGAGGGTTGTTGTCCATGAAATCTGGTGTCTCTGGTTGAGACATATTCATTCGAGACCGATTGGAGCTAATCTCGATTGGTTCTGATGTAGGTGACATCCTCTCAGTTGGCTGTACTTCTTCCAATACGGATACCGGCGGGGATTAGACTTCTATCTAATCATACTCTAGATTAGGCGAACCTAGAATCTGTCCCAGGAATTGCTCAAGTTCCATCAAGTTAACCAGATTTATCGTTGCCTTCAAGGAAGAAGCCTCAGGTCCTATGACCTGAAAATTCAATTCTACGTGAACAAGGATACTGCGTTGCGACTGGCTTGGTTATTAGTCCTTATAACCGATTCTACGGATTGATGGATAGGATGAGGTGATGAGATATCGCATTCTAAAGCCGGAGATTGTGGAGTCCTGTATTCAATATCCGATGGTGTGGCTATGGTCAACGATCATAACTAATTATCTGAAGAACTAATTCAATAGATTACCCACCTAGTGCAGGAGAATGAGTTTGGTCGACCAATTCCACCTTAAACCTTGTTCTTCAGAGATCCAAGTTTTTTGTCACTGACTGGCTCGCACTGGTGCATGAAAAGCATACGTTTCCCTTCTATCGGCCGAAGGTCTTGCTTCCTTATCATCGGTATTATTTTCCGTTGTGGCATGTTTTTTCTTATTTTCTAGGCGTTGAACTTCTTTTTGTACTATGCGAGTCTAGATTCCAAATTTTCAGATCAAGGGTGAGCATGGGGTCCAGATCTCGCAGAGCCACCAGTTTACAGTTTCATTGCATTGAGTGATCACTTAGTTTAGGGGGCATTCTGCATGGAAAAAGAAACTATATTATTCATGATCTTGTAACAAGTACCTATGCATCGAGAAAAAGAACGGGAAATCGCTATGCAGAAAGAGGAGGATACAAACAATTCCAGAACGCATGCTATGTCTCCTTATGAACATAATGTGGTCTACACGAGCTCTCCTATCAGCAGTAGAAGAAAAGTAGCAGACAGCTAGATGAGGTGTCGAGTGATAGTTGTCGTCCAAGTGCGGAAGCGCGGATCTACGCATCCATCCCTTAGCAATGATTTCATCCACTCTTCGGGGTTACATACTTATACTTCCTCGACACAGGTCAACGGATCAGACCAAGTGTCTTGGAGCTTAAACAAACTAACCAAAGCGGTGAATTCACAAGGTGTGAAGTCACTGCTCCGCAAGGTGATCACGCCCACATTTCCGTGTGCGTGCTTGGAAACTTCATGATAGAGTGTTCCAACCCAACTAAGCACATCTTGCTGCACCTGTCGTCTTCGTTGGCATCAGATTTGGCCCAGTGGCTTGTAGCCCCCATCAGCCTCGCCTGCCCCCATGCTGAGGAGGAGGCCTAGCCTCGGCACTGGTCCTCGGCTTCGGGCTCCGGTTGTGATACTCGGCTCCGCCGAGTATTGTGTTTTCTCTGTCTTTAGATCGATATACAATTAAGCTTTTTCATTCTTTCTCTTCTGCTCTTAATAGTCTTGAAGTAGTTTCCGCTGACACAATCTCGTTGAAACCGGGAAGACAGGACAGGGCATCGATTTTCTTCTGCACGCCACCCTGGGGCAAAACAATGTTTTCAAGCGAAGCTTTGTACGTAATCCGTTCTATAGTTGTCAGCGATGCAACTTCAATGCTGCCAAATTGGATCCGAGCGGAGTACCCATGTCACCTCTGACATTAAAGTTGTGCTCCAAACGGAGCTTCTCTTCAAGGAGGCGAATAGCGCCGTCCTACCAATCAACTGTCAGACCAATGATTCCACCAGTCCAGCAATGGACCAGTCCGGACCGGGTCCGTCCAAGTCCAGTCCAGTCCAGTCCGAGTAAATTTTGGACCGGGATCGGACCAATCCCCAATTCTGTTGGACTAGGACTGGACTGGACTGGACTGGTGTGGATCAGTCCAACGCTGTGTCGAGGGTTAGGGTATATTTCTCACTGTATCGGTCTTTTAATGGGAGAAATATATCTTGATGGTACCGAATATACAGACAGAACTGTCATAATTTCGCCCTGAGTAGGTATTCAGAGGTGAGTGGTTATCAAATGTGAGGATGAGTCATGTTTTCAGTGATACTTGACTATGAAACAATGTCGAAATTGTAGGCGTGTGTGGACTGGACTGAGCCCTACCCCAGACTGGGTCCGTCCGGACTGGTAGAATCATTGTGTCAGACCTTGTCTGGATATGCTGGCAAGTGTCATACCTTCAATTTCTCGATCTCGGTAATCTCTGCTGCAGTATCCTTCCGTCATTCAGTGCTTACAGCATGTAGTTTATCCTGAAGATCTTGATAGAATGCAATAGGTACTAACTTATGCTGTAGCTCATTGTATATCTCGGAGGGTACCGACTTATTCTATAGCTCTTTGTATATCTCGAACGGTACCGACTTATCCTGAAGCTCTTGGTATATCTCGAAGGGTACGTTGAATTTCTTCGAATCTCTGCTGCAGGACTTTCTTCTAGTAGAAAGGTACACAGGGTGGCGGCCTCCAGATGCGACAAGCGGCAAGAGGACGAATGCTCGAACGACAGAAGTCATATTTTATAGGTAGTGATTGAGGGGTGATGCCTGGTGTAAAGGAGGAGCGAGTGCCTTGTGAACTGTCGTCGGTGTAGGAGGGAACTACCGATTGATTACACACGCGTCGCGAGGAGTTGGTTGGGATAGGATGCTCGGGAGGACGGGCAGAGAAGACAATGCCTTGAGAGTGCGGCGCAAATCGCAGTAATTGGCGTTGGCCGGGTTGATAGCTCCGGGGGCGATGAGGAACTCTTTGGGCAGAGATAGTGAGGTGGGGTTGAGACGCGCTGCTCCCACATGTGGATGATGGTACTAGCGGCTTGGTAACTGAGAAGATGGTGGATTAGGGTTGCACACTGCAACTTCTACCCGCTTAGTGTGAACCATGGGATGAAAATGGGACGGGATTACCGTTCAAAAACTGTCCCGCGCAAGTGCAAAGACGAGATTTCTCGCCGTCCAGCGAAATCACTGTACGCGGACGGGATTGTCTCCCCGGCTCGCTACCGCCCAAAAATCACAAAATCGGCCGTCACGTAAGAATGGCTCCTCCTATTCAAGATCGGAGAGGCGAGATTAATAGAGCTCATTTAGGAGATGTTCTAGTCCATTCATGGAGGCAGTTCCTCTGCGGAGTACCTAGTCAGTTCACGGAGGCCCATCTTCCGTGAACGAACCGTCCATTCGCGGAGTCCGTACCCCACCTCCGTGAACTGACTAGTTCGTTCGCAGAGTCAGTCAAAAATTACAAATACTCTGCTCTGCACGCATGTATGCGCATACACCAGCATGTACTCAATTGCGCTGCGCTGAACGTACACAATTGATGAATGCACCCAATTGCGCTGCGTTGAACGTATGCGGTTGATGAATGTACTCAATTGCGCTGCGCTGAACGTATGCGGTTGCGCTAATTGAATTCAGCTGGATAGAGCCAGCTGTGTGTACGTACATTCTTGACAGCGCAACTGAGTACGTTCCATGGATTCTATCGTACTAACAATATGGACCGCCTTACATCTACCATCCCACATTAAGTTCCGCCATTCAAAAAGGGTAGCCATCGAGAACTTACTCTTCGAGATGCTGCTCATCTTCAGTCCCCTGCTGAGCTCATCCAAGTACATTGTAGGTGTATAGGCAACTGCATGACTGTTCATTGCAAATGTTTCAAAGCAAAAGCTGAGTGCACACTTTATTGCCATGGCCGAGATGGTGGTGCACAGTGCAAAAATATTGAACCTTCTGCTGCGCCGTCAAGTACTTTCAATCTCGAACGAAACAGAAGATCAGCTCCACCAGAGCCAAGTCACAATCTAAATAGCTGTCGAGCCAATACACAAGGAGATGCTTGCGTGGATACTGATCCCACATCGGCGGAGGATAATGCCAATGAGAGCAGTGATTTGCCAGACCTGGTTACCGAGGATGCGGAGGTTCTCAAGGAGAAAGGGGTCACTGGGGAAGAAGAGGAAGAGGAAGAGGAAGAGGAAGAGGAGGAGAGGAATGAGGAAGAGGGCAATGAGGAGGGAAATGAGGAAGATGAGCTGGTTTCAAACGATGACATGGAGCACAGTGTAATTATAGTTGCATCAGGTCGTCCAAGAGGCATCCGATTGTAGGGATCATGAAGATGTATAGATTATTTATAATTTTTCATTGACTCCGTGAATGAACTAGTCAGTTCACGGAGGTGGGGTACGGACTCCGTCAATGGATGGTTTGTTCACGGAAGTTGGGCCTCCGTGAACAGACTAAGTACTCCGCGGAGGAACCGCCTCCGTGAATGGACTAGAACATAAGCTCGCCTATAACGGCCCCTCCCACCGTAGCCACTCTGTCACCTCTAGTGTTCCGAAGCGGTCAGTCCGGTCAGATCTGAGCATGATCTGTGCCGGCCTGTGCCAAGGCCGGCCACGAAACTTTTGACCCAGGCCGGCCACTACTCTGACAGATTTGATCTGACCGGACTGCAGATATCTGGCAGCCGATGGTGCTACTAGTACGAAACATTGGGACTCGAAAGAATGAAACAAACTCATTACAAATAATATTAACCTTCAAGCTCTTCCACCACTGCTTCACCTAGCTACTTTTATCTTGCAAATAATGCATTCACCGCACATTAAGCTTGTAAAAACCGTCAGATTTCGGCAGACCCATGCGGGCCAGCGTAGGTCTATGTAGTCGTGTGAAGGTCTATGCAGGCCAATGAAGGTTATTGCCCGAATCTGTAGTCTTAGTGTGGTTTCGCTGCAACTATAAGTTTAAACCCTGCCAAATCTGCAAATTTATGCAGGCTTCTGCAGGTTAAAGTATAAACCCCGCAGATCTGTAGATATCGGCAGGTCGGCCAAGGTTTACGGGGAGACGGCCTGTGCCGGCCCAGGTCAGTGGTGGCCTTCGTTTTAGTGGCCTGTATCTGACCCGTCGACGGATCTACTGACCGGTCGGCGGCCGGCCTGGCCGCTTCGGAACACTGGTCACCTCTTATCCCATCCTTGTACTCTTTCCGGCCTGGTAGGAGCAGTGGCAGCCAACGCCCTTATCCAATATCCTCCGCTCTCCCTGGTGGCAACAAAATGTCACCTGGTAAGACGTGCAAGTCGAAGGAAAATAACGATGGTAAAAAGATCGCCATAATGTTGCGTCTGAGGCGTGTACGTCACGTCACACAAACTGACCCCACATGCTGAACAAATCCGATCAACGAGCTTCAGGCATACCTACGCGGAAAACAATTCCGGCCAATGAGAATTCTTCGAGGCGACACAAGATGTGTATATGTTTACAATAGCTGTGTTACATATAATTCAATCTGACATAGAACTAGTGGTTGTGTGCCGGCGTGCCAATCAGAAGGACACCTGGCGTGCATGACATCGGAGGCTAGGCATTTTCCCCAGATCGGCAGAAAATGAATGGCGTGGTCTCGATATGCTAGGCGATCTCACGTAGGATGTACATACTCACTTTTTGATCCCACCAGAAACAACGAGCGTAATTGGTGTACCACGAGATTGTACCATCACTTGGCTGCGAGTATTCTGCTCCAGTCGACGTTGCTGTACCTGACCAGTGACACAATGATCCCAAAACAAGCGGTTTGGCGCAACCTGCTATTCGAGAACGTCATACTGGAACTGACAAGGTGCATAGGCGTAATCTCTCCAACTTGCCCAATCTCTCATCTCCCGTTAGCCACTGCAACTTCACTAAGCTGTTGGGACTGATTGGTTCGGCTATGACCGTTCTCGTATTCACATTTGTGTATGATTTGCGGAGTATCCTGTCGAGCTTCTTTACCGCCGTACCTTACAAGCCCGGTGGCAAATAAGCGACAAGTCATTACATATCGCCTCATTTAAAATTCTTTCAGATCTACGGAAGCAAAATGAGTTCAAAGTAGTACAAAAAGTAGCTCCAACAAACAGAATTCTCCTGAGCGTCCTGGTCATTCCGCTTCACGGTTAGGTGTAGGGCATCATGGCCTAGACAGTACTTTATTATGCGATCACAGGGAATTAATCATCTTGTTTACGTTCCATCTGCCGCCAACATACGCAGATCACGATGATAGTCTGTTGAATCCCTGAGAATAGTTTGCAAGGGAGTGCCAGACAGATCTTCATCCTTCTCCAGTACAAATGACTTGAAGTGACTGTGTTTTAATCTTTGTATTCTTGTCAATGCTGAAATTGAAGAAATACGCCTGTCAGCATATCAATTGTGTCTTGGGTAAATCTTCTAGCTCTTCAAAACAGTGAGCATCAGTCCAGTCGCCTCCAGGAACAGCCAATCGAGAACGTAATACAAAGCTTTCGCATCCATGGTTTATCCAAGTCAATGCAGTAGTGCACAAAGTGTACCCTGCTTTAAAAATCTTCATGAAACGACACCGTATGATTTGTAGTAAGGCATAGAATCCCTTGCTCGTATTGTATATCATTCCTATGTTTTGTTTTTACCTACATCCTAAAGATATCTTTACTAGGATTCTGCGAAATATTTTAAGTATGTTTCGTGCCCAAACGATAGCGCCAAGCATCAATATTTTCTCAGCAGAATGAAGCGTGGTAGGGATGGTAGTTAGGGGTTATCACAAAATAAATTTCAGTGGCTTGGTTCGAGACAACCAAATTTGTCTGTATGCGAGTTAAGACGGAATATGAACAACTCATTTGTAACCCATGATGCAGTGTGATTGTGCGGCATTTTGAAGCTGTACTCTGATGCAAGGGACGGGTTCAGGGCTAAACGCAATCCCCTCGATTATGCAGGCAGAACGAGAAAGAGAAGGAACTTTGTATAAATAGCAGGGAAATCCCCTCCAGATTGTAGCTAGACAAGAGACAACACGATAGTTTCTCAACATTCTATTCTGCAACTCCGAGAACCACTTCACTTATCAGCAACCACCTCTCCCTCCGCGCCGCCCACCTGTTTCAATCCTGTGCCTGTTAGCCCAGAATTCAGCACAGCGTATCGCCAGTATATATACTGCTTTTTGTGCTCAGACTATACCGTTCAGACGCACGTCAGACTCCACTACCGGCAACGACAACAACCGCGCTTCATCTCGTTCGTTCCCCACCGTTTCTGCACTACCATCAGTTTCTTTCAACTTTGGGCCTTCGTAACCGTTGTCTTACGTCATCAACCACACGTGTTCCAACCACGACTCCACCAAGTCTTGCCATATTTGAGCAGCTACAGCAGCTACCACCTTTTCCTGGCGCCTCCCTCAGCAGCGTTTGCCCGTAACATACCTTTACCATCAGTTACAGTCATGAAAAGTTTTACCATCCTTTTGTTGGCAGCGTTGGCGACGGGTATCGCCGGCAGCCCCCGCCCTAATGTTTTGGAGGGTATTCAGCCGGTGAAGCGTGCTGCCTGTTATCATGAGAGCAATTGTAGTTGGTTTTTCGGTGCCCAGTGTGAGCACTATTGCCGCAAATATGGTGCGGATGTGTCGCACATGGAGAAGTGTAATTTGTTTAACAAGAAGCGCTGTTGCTGCTCGAAGTGAGGATAACCTCGCTGGTACAACACCTTTTTTCTGCATTCAGGTGTTTTTCCCAATCCCCCCCTCAAAAAAAAAAAAAGCTCTGATCATTGGTTGATTTATAGTTCATCATATTTTGCTTTTGCACTATAGCGTTAATGCTCGGTTCGTCGTATTGTCTGTTAAGATGGGGGCGCTAATGGGAACGAGGGGATGGGAATATGGGAAGTTGCACACGCGGGGATTAGTGGGAATTTATAGGGGACAAGTGAATTATAGGCTTGGTTGGGGGCATATAGTAATCAATGTCCTCCCATTTCACTTTATTGGTAACATGTATCGCGAGATTGTTGAGGTTGTTGACATTCTTAATTCGACTTAGGCCGTTGAAATTTTGCGTAGTCCTAAGATGACGATCTTGCTTATCATTCTGTTGATAGGTATGGTTCGTGACTGCTCTTTTAGACTTCACACTTTACTCTTCCCGTTCCCTACGCATCTTGGACCGTTAGACCTGTACCTAGACAGTCATCGCACCATAGCCAATACACACGGTTCTCCACTTCATTATCGCAACACATTCTCTTTCTCTCGGCGGCATGTACAGACCCCTCCGTCTATCCAAAACCTATTCTTCACATCATAACCAGCTCGGCATTTGCCAAGGTGTCCTCCCAGGTGCACTCGGTGATGCGCGATGGCCATTCTGCTAACTGCCGTCTCAATGGTCACATGTCGTGGTGATCAAACCAACTGCCGCACATCTCGATCCTATTTCCGCCATAGCTCACGAAGAAAAAGTGACAGCGAGGTTCTCTCTAAATTGCACTTGTTCTTGATCCTCGGTCGTGTTGGACCAATCCTGGCGCAGAGGGAAGCGTACGTCGACTTACGGTGCAGCTGCCAAATTGGTGATGCGTATATTGACTTGTCTATTCATCTATTTGACTCGTACACAAGAAGTGAAGTGAATGCGGCTCCGCCTCTCAACCCTAACCCAACACTACGTGATGACCGCACTCGGAATCCACCCAACAGGTCGCACTCACATCTTCCGCTCACCAACGCCGTCATCATCAACGCTCTCCACGGGTGTCCTATCAAATCTCGAGTAACAAATATGCCGCCTCAACTCCCTCACCATATATTAGATTGGTTTTTGAGGAGTTCGAACGGCGATTAAGACATTTTCTTTGGAGGGCTGGGCCTAAATGTTTCTTTATGATCGCAACTATTGTTTGCCGCAGTCGCTGACCCAACTGACAATCTCAGGAAACGGCAAGCCGACTCATCTACACTATCCTACTGCTTGTTACTGTGAAATATTTTGTATATAGCTAATCGTATTACTGCTACTTATCATTATACGCGTTGCCGCATGCCGGCTTCCCTATAGTCCTGGCAGCCGCCAATCATCGAGGGCTCGCCATCGTTATCCTGAGCGGGGTATGCATAGACACACCCAAGACCCTGAGCGGAGATCAAGCGGGCCCTGGCGGAGGTTACTGCTCCCTATCGTAGGATTCTTTAGATTAAAAACCACTTACAGTATCGGGCTTTGTGCTTCATACCGGGAGGGCTGATTAAATTGCGAATTGATTAATACCACACAAGCTTACACCTGTTGGGTCGCACACCGCAGATTGTGATTACAGTAGTTATATCGTGAAGCGCAAAGACGGGGATGGGCTCGAAAAGGCAGTAGTGGATACGACTGCTGGAACGGATAGTCAACAACAATGCCCCTTTGCGATCTCTGTGTCCTGTGAGAATGCATAATAGTTCTGCGGTCACAGGATGGCATTTGGCCGCGGCGTATGATTACAGATTGTCTAACTCATGCTCCACTTGATTACGATTACCAGCGCAATAATTTCTCTTGCCAAATGCCTTTTCGTTACTAATTACGTATGAAGCACAAAGCCTGGTACAGTATTTCGTAACAGATTATATAGAATATAACTCTTGTATCCCAATATGTACAGGAACCTTGTAACGAGTGTGGATGAGCAAATATCGGAGAGAAGGCCAGTCATCATAACATCACTCGCTCCACCCTGCCATCACTCGGCTTACATGCGGGTTCGGTTTTTTTTTTGTTTTATTCATACTGTTTTCACTCTTACTAGAGTATGACAGCCAAATTCCCCTCCGCCTCCCGGCGAGCCGGTCACGGTGGCAGAGATCCCCCCTCCACTTCCCTTCATCCCCGCTGACAAATGACAAGAACGAAAAGAATAAGTTACTGAGCGTACCTAAGAGCTCATCAGACAAAGGAAAGAAGAAAAGAAGAAAGTGAGAAAGAAAGGAAGGAAGGAAGAGAACAAAGACGCTCTCGTCAATCCCCAGTAACTAACTCACTTGGGCGGGAACTTTCCAATCTCAGTCCCAGCCAGGAAGTCCATCATCGCCTGACCACATATCTCAATGGAGAACAGTTCAGAGATCTGGATGTTCCGACATTTGCTCACTTTCCAACCCATCGCCTGCCCAACCTCTCTCCAAAGCTCCTGCTATTCTTCTTTCAATCAGCTGCAGTGGCGAAAGACGTGCTGTGGTACCTTAGCTGTTGTTCCTCAGCACCACAGCACTTGTCGTCTTCTAGGTGTCCGAAACGTGACAGGTATACCCCTTTCGGTGCATGCCTGGACTTTAGTCGATAGAACCTGGTTGCCAAACACTTCATGCTTGTCAGTGGGATGGGTCTCTTGCTTCCGGCCTTCCCTTTCAGTCTGTAACCGAACTGCTTGCTGCATTTGTCGGCCTTCTACTGTGCCTTCGCCGTTGAATGACTTCCAGAGATCCACCTGGCTCTATCTGCAGCCGAGGTGTATATTAACTCACGTACCGTGTATCCTTGGTCAATTTGTGCCAAGGTAGCTGCGGATGACTGTCCAAACGTCTCTACGTAAACACACCGCTTCGGCTCCCACTTTCCCATCGTCCATCTGAGAGCCATCTGTCCAAGCCATGCAGGCACCTGATCCCACTTATGCTACCTTGTCTCTCTCCCATCGCTTGGTGGCTCTCTTAGCTGCAGCGTTGTCGACCCGTATTATTGTCTCGACCACCGGCTCCTCCCCAGGGTCCGGCCAGCACTTGTTCTCTGCTGTCCGGCCGCATTCGTACTCCTTCTTGACAACTCTGCGTTTTGGTATGCCAGTGATGGGGTAGTCATGCAGTTCTTTCCATTTGGATCCCTCATATGCATCTGCTAGCCACGCTACAAAACGTTATTGTCGAGTGTCGAGGGCTACTGGTCGAGGTGTGAGCCCTGAATCTCTCATCAGCGCACAGTTTGGAGTAGTCGGTAGTGCGCCAATGACGGACCTGGTTTGATGGTATAGGAGGAGCTGGAGGTCGTCTCGCCGTCCCACTGCTTTGGATCCCACCAGAGTTCACTCCAGCACCGGGCCACCGCCTGGATGCAGGCCACCTAGACGACTCACACGCACGGAGGGATGACTGCATAAGTTTTTGTGAGAGACCGGAGACATCATTCTGCAGCTGTAGCTTTCTACATGCATCGATTGTGATGCTCCTTGAATATCAGGTGGGCGTCCATCAAAACACCCAGCCACCTAGCCACTTCTTTATTGAATTTGACGAAGCCATCTCCCACTCTTATCTTTGCTGTTAGCTTCGGCCGGAGGTATCTCCGGTGTCCTCATCTGCGCCTGAATAGTGTCGCTTCAGTTTTTGCAGTGTCGAAGGCTAGTCCTCGCCTATCGACCCAGTCGATGCTTGCTCTTGCACAAGCTTCCAGTTTCTTTACGACCTGGCTCACTTCGCCTCCAGTCGCCACCCTAGTTCGGCCGGTATCGTGTAAAGTCTGCATGACTTCGTGTCATCGTAGACTTAGATAGTTATGTTAGATCAATTGAGCTCAACTCTACGTACGGTACAATGGAATAGGCCCTGCTCTAAAACTAACCAAATACTGTTGGCATGAGATTTGGCCTGGTGGCTTCAGTGGCGTTTGGGGGCTTACAGCCCCCATCGGCCTAAGGTCGCGGGTATGTGGCCGGTGGGTGGCTTGTAGCACCCATGGGCCTCGCCTGCCTCCATGCCGAGGAGGAGGCCTAGCCCCGGCACTGGTACTCGGCTTTGGGCTCCGGTTGTGATACTCGGCTTCGCTGAGTATGGTCTTTTCTCTGTATATAAGCCTGTCATTTTTCTCTCTCTTTAGATCGATAGACAATTGAGCTTATTCGTTCTTTCTCTTTTGCTCTTAACAAATACCAGAGTTGAAAAGCAAGGGTCTGCGGGCTCATGAACAGGCCCAGTCGTAGTGGTAATACCTGATCGCTACGGGATCTAGCACCACGTTGTGAGCGTATCATAAGCTTCGTCTGGGTTAAACTGACACCCTAGCACTCATTAGCCGTGGTCAATTATCGCAAAAAAACGAACGCGGCGAGATCCAGCGTCATACTGTAGGCACCATGAACATTAGCTACACTCTAGATGCAAGGAGCAACATACGATTATCTGCGCTCAAACGAAAACTCTGCCAAAAATCGCCGTTCATTTTCAAGTCAACCCAACAGAGACATCGAGACACTTACCCGCTGTGTGGAGCCTATCCGTTGCGCAAGGTCAGGTCCGGTCTCGGCCCTAGAACGGCCGGCTGTGACTTGGTGGCCTGGGTAGGAATGCGGTTGGTTCCGTCAGAACTAGCATCGAGAGTCTGTATAGGCCCAGCTGGGAAGGCAGCATGTCAAGCCTACTTTCGGAACGCGGAGAGACGGTTTATGCGCAGATCGTTAGCAATGCATTCGAGCGGAAAATGCGGGACGAATAAATGCAGAATAGGGAAGTTTGTGAAAACCAACTGAGAGCGTCGGATAAAACACCTAGTCGCCTGCGATGAAAATCGGAAACTTCAGCCCTGGTCGTGAGCGACTGGTTGTGGCAGATGTGTAGCAACATGTGTGAGCGCCTTGATGGGTATGAGGCACGAGCGTGATCGAACGGCCAGACGACGCTGAACCAGATCGACAGTTTCCATCGGCGGTTACTTATGTCGCCTAAATTCTGGTTTTGGCAGGTGGAGCAGCACGTGGTGAAAGGCGACAGGGATGACCCCCGTCACGTAGAGCAGCAACGTTTCGTTCGTGCTCTTCGTCAATGTTGCTATATTCTCATTGGTGGGGGCACTCTCCGTCTGCCGCAACGAATTGCTGCGTGATTCCGCTGTGTGCGAAGCTGGTCATTGGCTTGCACATCTGGGAAACAGTAGACAGGTGCAAGGATGCCATGCCCTTGTTAATCGACAGCACTGTGTCGGGAAACATTTACCGTGGAAACGGAACCAAGCTCCATGCCTACTCCGCCCAATCCCGGCTGACAGCGATAGATACCTGTCGTAAGTCACAACAATTTGAAAGCTCGTGTTTCCTATCCATAACTACCCCTGCATAATTATGGTGATCGCGACCTTGGCCGGCTATTCCCGGGATACAGGTGCATTATACTACTGGTAAGCCTCGTTCTAGTCGAAACCGGCAGCAACCGACCATTACGGCAGGGAGATCATAGTTGCTCTTGCGTGCTGTGGCTCAAAGTAATTCCTCAACATCCCCTCTTCCAAAGCCATCCCTCCTACCTCTAGATTTCGTACCCATATCCCCTCCCAACCCATTACACCTACGTTCGGATCTCGTATCCCAACATCCCTTCCTCCCAAAACTCGCGTGTTACCTCCATCTGTCACGGCGCGGCACGATGGCTTAACGTGCATCAACACCACTCCCGATTTGAAGCACCAATTTAAGGCACCTGAGTGAAAGAACGACGATCCATCGAACGATACGCAGTCCAAGGGAGGAAGCGAATAAAATACCGAAATAGCCCGAAGAAGCTTAACCTATAAGATCCTCCTATCCATCGCTTGTTTCCCTGCTAAACAACGGAAAGCTGATTACACCGTATCCAACCCCTCTTAGGGAACAGCCCGTCGTACTCCTTTCGAGCCGAAAAACGATCCTACCCCTTCATGCCATCCGAACATCGTCGTACCTCTTGCATGCGAAATCACAGCCGTACACCGCTGCTGCTTCGTTCCCATCTTAACCGGCGAGTAGTCACAACAACGTCCGCTCGTTTATGTCGGAACGATCTACTAAGGGAGAGATACGACGACCTACTTACCTGGCCTCTGTATTCGCCATTCACTACGTATGGTACATCTTGATTTGCTGAAGTCGGAGAAACCTGATATATGGTCATGTACAAGCTAATGCAGCATCCATTCAATACCGAAAGCAAACGCGGAGACTAGTCGGGTTGAGTCCGGGCTGTACTCCGTTAACAGCCCGGAATAGAACCAGAGAGATACCAAGGGGGCCCGTGCACAGGGGGATGAGGTCCGGACAGCCGGCTAGATGGGGGAGCTCCCCTGCTTCTACCCTTCTTGTCCTTAGCAAACGAGAAACGGAAGTGAATGGGGCACTGAAACAAAAGAAAAAAAACAAAGTGAGCGACCGCTAGCTACACCCCGCGATGTCAACCGTCCCAATTCTTGCCAGGACGGACGGGACGGCGCCAGAACCGTCCGTCCCGTCCAAGCATGTCAATGACGGCTAGACGGCCGGGTACCTGCCGGGGACGGCACAAACCCCGTCCCCGGCAGTCCTCCACCGTCCCCGGCCGACAGTGGGCGGTTAGAGTATACACTTGGATTTAACCCAATGAAGCCTGGATAGCGTGCGGTGAAATATATAAATACCGTGATGCACTCTATCTATGTATAAAACCACAGTGCAAGAGCGAAAGTAAAGATAAATGAAGTGTTTACAAAGGTGGACAAATTACCTGCTCTACAAAGTGCTTATCAGCGACCTCCCAAATCGCTTGGGTGATGATATCATACAGGCTTGTGAGTGTCTGAATTCTTGGGTGACACAAGGTTTATTCTTGGAGCAACGAGTCAGACATGGTTAAGATGGAGCAGATGCAGAATGATCTTACTTTGAGGTCAAGAGATTAGATGTAACTAGTTTTATGAGATTTTGTAATGTACACTGCACGAGATCCATGGATGTCGGCAAATGACGGCCGGAGACGGCTACTTTGCCGTCATTGCTGTCCGTCCCCGTCCTGCCTCAAAAAGACGGCGCCGGGTCCATCCTGCCCTCGGACGGACGGCGACTTTGCCGTCCGTCCCCGTCCGCAGTGATCCCGGACGGGACGGTTGACATCACTGGCTACACCCTGCTCAGCAGCGGTTCGAGCGGAGTTGTCCATATTAAAACCAGCGTCCTGGTTGCTAAAATTGTTGTACCAATACCCATAATACAATGTCATTTTATGGAATACCTATTACAAGGCTTCTAGCGTCTCCTCCCTGGAGTCGGAATGTCAGAATATGAGCTAATTTGCACACCAATTACCATATTCTTACCATATTCTTACCAGATATCGTGACTGGGTTAAACTATAAAGCCCTGCAGCAATTCGGGGCCTAAATTCCATGCACTTGTCCTTGTAGTCTGAGATATTCCTTACCCCGCAATTATAGTTTTTGTTTTGTTTTAATCATACTGTATTCACTCTACTTAGAGTATGACAGCCCCTTAGTCCCCTCCGCCTCCGGGCTGGCCGGCTAGATGGCGGAGCTCCACTCCTACTACCCGTCGTCCCCTTCTGACAAAAGAAAGAAAGCATCCAAAAGTGGCAGATATATAATACAAAGGAAAAGGGATGAAATCAAGGAGAGCCCGCCGGCCCTTACTCCTCCGGCCGTTGCCCGCCGGCTCTTGCTCCTCTGCTCATTTTGGGCGGGAACTTCGCGACATCAGTGGCCGCCAGGAAGTCCATCACCGCTTGGTCGCATTTCTCTATGGAGAGCAGTGTAACGGCGACACGTGACCCGAGGCCGGGTAAGCGCCAGTGTATATAGGTCGCCGCTACGGCACTTAGATCTGTATCGAATATCTTACCACTATACTCTCCATATATACTCACTCGCTCTCGTGTGCAACCGTATTACCATACCAGACGTCTGCGGTCAAGCGTAGGCGTACGTGCCTTTGCATTATATTCGATTTTTCAGTTATCGGATACGTTTCGCTCACGAGAATACACGAGTTTTACCCCTATTGTCAAAGAATGACAAAACCGACAGAAAACGAACAGCCTGCGCGTCAATTTTACCGTCAATCGTCTACTACGCCTCCTAAGAAAGCTGCCAGAGATAAATTGCGCTTGGCTAGTACACATTCGAGCACGGAAACCTACGATCTCCGCTCGGCAGAGTTACCTCTTTTCTCACCCGACGAGTCTCCGTGCTTCAGGAGGATGAAATCTGTGACAAGAGTGATCGCCATGACGATGAAAACAATGCCGGCAGGGAAGATGACCTGAGCGACGGTCTGGGCGACAACCTGAGCGACGGTCTGGGCAACAACCTAAGCGAGCTCGAGCCTACCACGCAATCTGAGATCGCGGCCATGCGAATGATGATGGAGGAACAGCGAGAGAATCAATTGCATACGGCCAATCGAGACGAGTTCAAATACCGACAGCTACATTGAGCATCCATTGTCGAAGTCTACACGATCGCCGTACCCCTAAACGCGTCAGTCAATTCACGGCGGAAGTCCTGAGAAATCAAGAGACGATATACGAGGCAACAACGTACCTTCCACGATCAGGTCCACTTAGGATCGCAAACCTTTGACACGCCTACGGAAGAGACGAAAAGTTAAAGCCTATTCAGGAGGGCCATACAGTGCTCATGAAGACCCTGTCATCTTACCGGAGTTGCTGATCGTTCTTTGGAATGACTGCACGATCCTGCTTATATACTCCCGGTCATCTTACCGGAGGCGCTGGCAATTCTCACAAAGGACTGCAATGTGCTCAGAGACTCGCGGTTATCATACCGGAGGAGCTGGCAATTCTCATGAAGGACTGCAATGTGCTCAGGGACTCCCGGTCATCCTACCGGAGGTAGTTGTCGTTCCGGCCAAGGACTTCTCTACCATAAACACAGCCGGGGTTGACGAACTCGATGTGCTGCAGCCGTTTGGGTTGACGAACCTGATATGCTGAATGATTGATTCCCAGTCTTCAATCGGAGGTGATGGCCACTTATAAAGAGCCCTACTATACAGATGGTACAATATCTGAGACTGTATATCCCGTAATTCGGAGGTCGATTTGGCAACTGCAGGTCGTCTAATCTCTACAAACTCCAGTCGACGGAGAGGCACGAAGGTTAAGTAATGACGAAAGTGCGGCACGGAGGTCACATGATGACGACAGTGCAGCACGAAGGCCACCAGATGGCGACAGTGCATCGGTGGCAGCAGACGCACCACCGAGGACACCCACGTATGTCGCAAGCGGCCTCGTGGAGTGCTGTGAGGTCATTTCCTCCTCCGAGACATATCGGTATACCGCTTATGAAGGACAACTGAAAGCATGCAAGAGGTTGTTCTGAAATTCTGTCAATGAATGAGGAATGCAGTGGCTGCTGGGAGCGACTATGGAGGTCTCCACTTTGGATGATCCAGATGATATTGAGACTATCAACCCAAGCGCTGGACGAGCGAGCAGAGAGCAGCGGCGGTAGTTGTGGCAGAAGAGGAACCTCACTCAGGTATACTTGAATGACTGCTACCGGCTCGCCGAGTCACGATGGGAGGTTGTTAGACTAGCGGGGTTTGGCTCATTCCTGGGCGAACCGCTTGATCCGCAGGTCCCTGGTTTCCTTTCTCCATCATCCCAAATCCAAATCCCAAGTCGGAGATAGAGGCTAATGCACAGATGCTGGAACAGGTACTGTATGTACTGATGATGGAGGTCGTATCCTCGTGAGATACAACGACTATGTGGACATATGCAGCAAAAGATATGGCAACTCTCGCACCGCACCTTTCAAGGCATCCAAACGGAATTCGCGAGGAAGAGCGGTTTCCGCTCGAGGAGCGTAGGAAGAGGGTGAGAGGAAATGACAGGGTACCCGGCCGTGAGGAACCACGCCTATTGCGTAGATGTACGAAATCTCGGATAGAGCGAGTGAGACAAAGAGCTGGGAAAGATAGAGAAGTCGAGTTGAAAATTCTCAATGCCTACATCGAAACAAACCTAGCCAATGGATTCATCCAGCGATCATCGGCTGCGGCAGCACCAATCCGATTTGCGAAGCAGGACGGCGGACTGGGGATGTGTGTGGACTACCGAGCTCTCAATAAAGCCACGGTGGAGAACCGATATCCTCTCCCACTGATCTCGGGGATGAAGGCGACGAGTACAAAACCGCGCTTTGCACCCGCTACAACACCAATTAGAGGAGATGAGTCGTCGCCAGAGCAACGACCTTTAAAGAGAGGGATGACCCTATCGGAACCGAAATCCTCATACGATGACCCTACCGGAGGTGCCGGAATGAAGGACGAGAGTGCACTTAACGACAGAGAAGTCCAGCGGCGATAATGCACCCAGAGAGCGGGGATAAGAGTACCTGGAGAAGAATCAACATACGCACCTAGCATCCGGAAGATGATAAGCCCACCTACAGAATTCACGGCCAGAGCCCAAAGACAGAGACAACAAGAACAGACCAAGCGAAGTCCGAAAAGGCGGAAAGCAAGTCGAAACACGAAGCAAGTCAACAATCAAAGAGAGTCAAAGAAAGGACAAAGCAAGTGGAAAAATGAGACGAAACAGGCCAAGAGACAAGCGAAGTCAAAGACCTCCGAAGTCCAGAGACGAAGGATTCCGAATCAAGCGTCGGTCAACACAGAGACGTACCGAACAGGATCACCAAAAGTCTACCGAGCCATGATTGCAATCAACAACCGATTTGAGTCTAAGTCGTCGGCGGAGCAACGAACTTAAAAAAGGGGGAGATAGTCGTGTCTATACAATAAAGTCATACCGACAATCAAGTCCTACTGACAAGCCAAAGCCCTTCGGGAGGCAGTCTACCGAGACACGCACCGAGAAGTCGACCGGCAAAGTCTACCCAGTCGACCAAGATTCTACTGAAACCGCCTATTGAGAGCGCAACCATGAAGTCGACCGGATGGTCACCGAAGCGGACTTCAAACGACGAGTTAATGCCGAGTACCGATGATTACCGGCTGCAAGAGATACTCAACAGAGCATGCGGAAGCACTGCACAGAGCTTAGACAGCGCTAGCGCGCTTGACCTTGGTAAGTATAACCATTTTAGAGAAGCTTACGTGTTAGATGTCAACGAATGAGACGTGACTACACGCAATTGACATATACCATCGATGACTACAGAAGGCTATGACCGATGCCGGCAGCGGAAGCTCCCATCGATGCCGAGTCACGAGCGAAAGCTCTCTACCACCCTGATGATTCCGACAATGACCTAAGCCGAGATATACGAGCTACGGGTATGGATGGTCATTGGGGTATGAGTTCGGAAGTGGCGGTGCCGAGGATATGGAAGCAGTTCAGACGTTTCCTTTTGTTCCTTTGTTTCCTTCTCTTCTCTTCATTTCTTCATGTCTTCTTTGGATCTCGGCCCGGTACAAATGGCGTCGGCATAGGTTTTTATCACCTACCACTGGAGGTGGAGTTTCCCCGTGCGCCGGATCCGCCGAAAGGTCGCCATTGAGCTGTACCGATCGGTTGTGGGACTTATTGGTTCGTACGATTGCGTACGTAGGGTGATTGTTTCATTCCTTGTTTCCCTTTCCTTCTCTTCTCTTATACTGGCTTTGACAGCCCAGGAGGTCTGCGCCGAAAGAGAGGGATAATGTAACGGCGACACGTGACCCGAGGACGGGTAAGCGCGAGTGTATACAGGTCGCCGCTACGGCACTTAGATCTGTATCGAATATCTTACCACTATACTCTCCATATATACTCACTCGCTCTCGTCTGCAACCGTATTACCATATCATACGTCTGCGAGCAAGCGCTGGCGTACGTCCCTTTACAAGCAGCTCAGAGACTTTCACGTGTCGCCATCTGCCCGCTCTCCATCCCGTTGCCTTCCCCACCTTCTTCCAGAGCGTTCTCTGCTGGTCTCTCCACCGGCTGCAGTGGCGGAAGAGATGCTCCCGCATCTGGGCTGCTGTGCTGCCTCCGCCGCCGCACCACCAGTACTGCTCGCCGTATTGGTGTCCGAACCGTTTTAGGTACGTCCTCACTGGCACGTGTCCGGACTTCAGTTGGTAGAACCTGGCTGCCAGAGGCTTCACACTGTTCATTGGGATGGGTCTCTTGTTCCCAGCTGGGCCTTTCAGTCTATAGCCGTGGTGCTTACTGCATTTGTCGGCCTCCCACTCAGCCTTCGCCGCCATCTTTGCTTCTAAGATTCGTCTGGTCCTGTTTGACGCCGAGTTGTAAATTTGTTCCCGTCCTGTGCCTGATCGGCAGTTCTTTCTCGCTAGATTTGCTTGGCGATATGCTTGCTCATTTCCGGGGATGCCAGAGTGTCCTGGGACCCGGTGGATTTCTGTCTCTATACCGGCTTTGCGGAGATTCCTTGCGCATTGGATAATCAGCCAAGCGAGGTGTTGGCCTGCCCCAGGTTCCGGGTGCTCTGTTCATCGAATGGCTGCTTGGGCGTCGCTGATGACGGCTACCTTCATTACTCCGTGTCTCTGCAGTGAGTCCCTTTTCTTTACTGACTCGCGGAGTGCGAGTCCTATGGCCCACAAACCTGCGTCGTAGACCTCATTTCGTCCAGTGCCGAGGGGGCTGCGGAAAGTGTTAGGGGTTCTCGTGTAGCAGCGGTAATGATACATGTTTGAACGAAGCTGGTACATGTGGAATACCCTTTGCGGACATCCATATGCGAAACACCTGCGAGCGAAATACGTGAGAATATTTGTTAGTCAAGTGATCCTTTGCGGGATTACACTTGAGCCGCGTGCCAATCAATTAGTGGAAGACTACGGTCGCACTAGTGGATTCACTTATGATGATGCAATTATGCAGCCATAACTGGGTAGTGAAAAACCTTCAGCAGTGCGCATAATTATTCACCACACCTATTAAACCTTGTCTCGGGGGACAACCCATAGTTAAGTTGCGATAAGGCAGAACAACATGTGCAGCAGATGATATTGCAATATGCAAGTACGAGGGATCTTCGAGCTCACGTGCTAAGCAGTGAGAGCACCCCCAGCACTCCCCGGTCTACGGAAGGTCGAGACCTAAGCATGCAGTGTCTGAGGGATTAATCACATTGGCTGAACATACCAGGCCAGAGGCAAACCGGCTGATTGAGTCAAGACCATATGCATTGCAACGTCATACTCGCTGTGAATACGAGGTTGACGTGTGATAATTTTCGCTTGCAGAGTATTGGTTGGTCACCAATTAAATCTCTGAAGCAATGCCGCATAGCCGTAAAGGTGAAGCAATTAATAGACAAGAGCTATTAATATTATATTGCGATATGCACTGATAAGAATAAGGTCGTCAGATGTTCTAGCTACTGAACGAATGGTAAGCAAGATGCCAAATGCGAGGTTATGTGCTGTCATTATTTGCGTTTGATATCATGATCATGAGGATGACCCGATAGGGGACGTAATATCTGAAAACCACTCGTGCATGAACACGATAACCTAAGGGAACTCGTGGCGTAATCATTGGAACAGTGCAGTTGTTTCCAGCGATAAGCTATCAAGCAATAATGGCATCATGACGAAATTCCGAAGCCAAGCTTGACCTGAGGAACCGATTATACAAACCTCAAATTGTCCCCGCCGATGAGAAGAACCAAGCTCTAGAAGCAATTCAAAGTCTGACATTACCAGCGAAGAACACCTTAAAATATTATTAAGAATTCTATCTATTCAAAATTACTTCCTTCTTACATACTCGTGATTGGGCGATTTATGCCTGGACATCAGTACACACAGGTCGAGTACGCTCTACAGAAGTTTGTCGAGAGTTTCGGCAATATGCTTTTCTAATTGGCCGAGGACCGTTTAACCTACACCTACGCTGTGGTTTTTCGTTGTTGTCAACTCGTGAATGTCGACTACCTCGTATTGGGATGTCCTAAGCCCGGCGCTTTACCTTACGACGAATTCACTGACGAGTGGTTGTTTGACGTGAAAACTTAATCTTCGTCTACATTGGGGAAGGAAATTGGCATCACATCAACTTGGAGGAACTGGAAGCGGCTGTTAGGGGGATACTTTAGTATCAAGTATAAGTACGAGTATAGCCCTTGATCCTATTTTTGTGATTTCGTTTACCACTAATCCAGACTTTAAATTTCCAAGCTAGGCCTGCTTTCGCTTCTCAGCTTGTCGGGCCTTCTTGAGCTGTCTCTTGGATTGCGGTCTTGAATTGGTCCTTCCTTTCCTGGTCCTTTTCAAAGGGTCGGCTGTATAATCGGAACACTGCTTTCTGGGTGAGACGTCCCTTACTATATCTCGAGGTGTCTCCGAATTTTCCCGGTTGTTGATTATCCTTTTCCTAGCGTCCAGATTATCTATATGAGTGGTTAATCCTTCGTCTAGTCTAGTAACTCCAGCTCTCTACCAAACACAATTGGCCACAAAGAGGTACTGATTTTGTCTGGCGAAAGCTATTGATCTTTCCAAGGCAAAGATTATAATATCCGATTCGTTTTCAAAAGTTAAGGTCATTCTTCAATATAGGAGGATACTTATCTGTAGGGTGCTTCTGTACGTAGTTTAGTATATTGTATAAATAATATGTATAGGTATAGGTATTATAAACACGCAATAAAAAATAATGGTCTTCTTTCGCTGGTAGGTTTCTGACTGTTCGCTGCTAGAGCTTTTTCTTTCATTGGCTGGACAATATTATCTTTTGAGAGTCATGTTTGAGGGACAGTATTCTTATCGCCCATACTTCTATGCTATGAATCCACTTATCGTATAATTGCAATGTTATCGTTACGTCTTGCATTCTAATGAATGCGCCCCCTCATTGATTGCCATCCTTCCCTTAGGTTATCGTGTTCATATGATGTGGTAACAAAACGTTACGCTCCTGATTAATATCAGGGTATCCATCATATTAAATTACATCAGATGACGTTTCTGATCATAACTTCAACTTGGACATATTGCCATTCCGTTTGCTTCAGTAGTTGGAATATTGACGACTGACACGTATCTCTGCGTATCCGCAATTTAACTGTGTTTGATCTTCTTAATGCTTTTAATTGCAATAATCTCTTCCTCACCATAATTGGCTATTGGGCATGCATCATAGATTTAATCAGCGACCAACTGATACTATGCCAACGTAGATTTTGACACGCGATAATATGACGTTGCGATGCATACGGTCTTCAACCAAGAGCCAGTTCGCTTCTGGCCTCTTATCTTCTGTCAATGCGAATAATCCCTCAGACACTGCATGCTTTGGTCTCGACCTTCCGTAGACCGGGGAGTGCCGCAAGTAATCTCATCGCTTAGCGCATGAGTTGCAGATCCCTCGTAATCGCATATTGCATATTGTCTGCTGTGCATGTAATTCTGCGTATTCGGAATTTAACTATGCATTGTCCCGCTAGATAAGATATAGTAATCGTGGCCAAGAGTTATGCGCATCTAAGATGGTTTCTCACTTCCAGAGCAGGCAGCACAACTTCATCATCATATATGAATCCGACAGTGTGAGCGTATCGTCACTGCTTGATCGGTGAGTGACTCAACTGTAATCCCGCTAAAGATTACTTAACAGACAAATATGACGTTGTATTTGAAGGTAGGCGTTTTGCATCCCTTAGGTTACCCTAAGACATGTACCTTCTTCGATCTGCCATGTATCTCTATCACTGGTAGGGGATAACCCCTAACATTACGTCCCTCTCTAGGACAGGTGACCTAACGGTTCCTTCGTCTCAAGAAGTGAATTGTAACTCGAGCCCCTAACAGCGGCAGCTTTGGAATTAGCCAGAAGACAAGTGGTCGCTGTTGAGGAAGATCAAGAGGTTGAGTCTTAGGATAAGACGATGAAAGAAAGAGAGTTTAGATAGATGGCTGAATTTAGTCTAATGAAGGTTGTATTGATTATTGGGACTTAAAATACCCCCATAACAGTATATTATTTTAAAACTCCGCTTAATGAATGATTGTCAGGATTGCAAACAGAGGTACTGTTGCATTATCAACGAAGAGAGGTTCTGCAGCAATCATTGCAGCAGAAATTATTGTTAATGCATTAGATGCACAATAAGGAGAAGTGTGTAAAATATGGAACAGGAACAGCGCAGGTTTTGCGATAACAACGCCTGCTGTTATATTGCAGTTCCCACAGGACAGTTTCAGCGGCAGCATTCATACAGGATTACCAGAATCTGTCAAGTACACTGCCCAACGTCAGACTGTGAATTCTTGGTTTGCCACGAGCATCACGAACCAGCCAGATAAGAAGTCAACGAATTAACAATACCTATAAATTACACTGCAATTACGGTTCGATATGGCTACCCCGAGGTGCAGGCTTACATTTTTGAGTAGGATCTCAGTCCTGAAACCAGCCAGGGTCGAGAAGAGGTGCTCAGACAAGTCACCGGCAGCTCAGGAGGTTCTAGTATGGTGCCACCAGTACCAGTTGTTGCTGGAGGCAGCAGCCAAACAGGTTCGGCTAATACGAGAGAACGAGGAACCACAGGAAGCCGAGCAAGGGCTAGGAGAGGTAGAAATGCGAGAGCAAGATCCAGTGCAGGCCAAGTTGTAAGAATTAACACAGCATATCGTGCACGTAGTGCAAGCATGCACCGAGGAGAAAGGACTGATCGATGACGAGCTTCTCGCCGTACGACAGGATCTAGATCTGCTAGAATTACCGATATACAAGGTGAAAGCTCGAATCGAAGGAGAAGTCTCAGGAGTTGGAGGCCAGATGATGGTTAAACAATCCATGATCAATGAAATACGTCAGGGGATTACTATGCTTCAACAACAGGATAAGGTCATCATTAAAGAAGCTGGTGTTATTTTCCAAGGGATTCATAAAGAGATACATGATTCTGTGAAAAAACAGGTTGAGAATGGATTCTCTTTAATGAACCATCGAAGGTCCATTATAAAACTACAGGAAGACGTTAAGGAAATCAGAGTGTCAAATATATCCTTATCATCAAAAGTGGAAGCAATTGATAAGTTTGTAAAAACTTAACCCACAAAGGAAGACTTATCAACACATGCCAAAGCGATGGATGAAGCTTTAACAAAAATCCAAGAAGTTAGTACAGGGGTAACAATACATATGGAGGGATACAAAATGTCCGGAAGCACTACTCATATACCTAGGTCAATGCAGGCTGGACCTAGTTATATACATCCGGATAGGTGTCCCCAAATGGAAGAAAATTACTACTATGAATCCTCTTTGAGTACGCAAGAAGACCCAAGGCAACACTATGGATTGCATCGAGGAGATGGCAGCGACTCAGAAGAAGACCGGAATGTTCCGGAGGATACACCACCAGGTCCACCTCCGCCCGGTTCACCAGGTCCACCTCCGCCAGGACCACCAGATCCACATCCGCCAGGAACACCGGGTCCACCCCAACAAGGAACTTCAGGACGAATGAGGCGAAGGGCTTAGGTAAAGCCTATTAGGCTTAAGTATCCTGATCCATTTGAAGGAAAACCTGGTGAGGATTTTGATGCTTGGTGGATTATAGTCCAAACGTTTATCCAGGATCAACCTGAAATGTTTGAGGATTCAGGAAGAACCATAAATTGGATCGGAGGATTTTTGAAGAAATTTGCTGCAGCATGGCATGTGCAGTGGGAAAGACAAGCGTTAGCTGGGAAGTTTCCCAGGTCATGGACAACTTATCGAAATGACCTTGTGCTACGGTTTGAACATAAGGAGGACCGGGATGAAGCTTATGTGGAGCTCGAGAAAGTCAGAGATGAGGGAGATTTCAGGGACATGTTCACGAAGATCCAGATGTATAACAATAAAGCACAGTTAACGGGAGCAGGTCTTACGATCCTCATTTTGAATCGATTACCAGATAAAGTCTTGTCGCAAATGCCTGTGGTCGACCTAACAGGCAAGACCGATCAGGAAATGATTGAAATCATTACTAAAGCAGGATGAACTGCGGAAAAATTGGAAGAACCCAGGCAGAACCTTGGCCCCAAAACTCCAAGGGTAAAAGATAAACCTGAGTGGAAACCAAAAGATAACTTTCGGGTTAAAAAGGACTTTAAACCAAGGAGGGAATTTGAAGAAAGAAAATGCGTAGATAGGAAAGGAGGAGAATCGGTTAAAAGGTTTGCCACACAAACCGAATGGGTACCACAGGGAGCAATGGATCGGAGGAGGAAAGCCTGGGAATGCATGAGGTGTGCATGGCCAGCCGATCGGAAAGGCGATCATAAACTAAGGATTGTTATCGCCCAATCAAAGTCGAAGCGGGAACAGCAAATTTTCCTAAGGCTAAGGATTACTAGAAATTGAGGGTTGGAGCATATGAATTGGAAGATGATCAGCAGGATCATGATACGGATAAATTTGATAGCGAGGAGCTTAGGGATACCGCATCAGTGTTGGAAGAAACTGAAACCTCAGAATCATTGGAAGAATCAACGGAATCTTCCGAAAGAATGGAAAATTGGTGATCAGATTGAGATTCAAATATAAGATTGGCAGCAGTATAAAAATTGTTAGGTTGAGTACATTTTTCTCCTCTGAGGATGACCGGGAGGTCGAACCTGCTGGCCAGTAAGGAGATACCATTATATACAAACATTTGATACTCCCAAGAAAAATACGCCAACTCTACATAAATTAACCTGTTGTGGTTATGCTATTGTCGAAAGGATAGCGATGTCAAAACGCAAAGCAGACGAGGAGATTGCTCCATCAATAAACACAAAACCAAACACTTCAACAGACTATGTATACCATATGGCGGCCCGAAAGGGAGCTAAGGTTTACAAAGTTTCTCCTACGAAAATAGGAATACTACCAATCTATAAGTTCTTTATCGATTTCGATGGAAAGTATTTTCCATTACGCTGTATGTTGGACTTAGGAAGTACTTCCTTTGTCATTTTGCCAGAAGCAGCGAAAGCTTTCCAGGTGACGGTGGTTAAAAGGGTACTACCAGCTAGAGCGTCGGACATCGGAGGCACCAAGATTACAACTGATGGACTGTTTACCATACCTTTCGGATTATCCTTTGGAAATCATAGAACTTTAGATAAAAAGGATCACCCCTTCGATGTAATGAAGATCTCTTCGGCATGTGACGCATTGATTCCAGCCCGGTATTTAAACAAGTATAGGGCCCAAGGTATTATGGAAGGACGGTTACATTTTCCACTATGTTCTGAAAGTTTTTCCGGACATGGAAAGATCCATCCAGAATATTCAATCACTTATAATACACGAGTGGCGCTAACGCCAGATGCCATACATATTGGAGCGATATTATTCAGTAATCCGGAAGTACTAAAGAAATTGTCACCGCAATATCATAAGTGGTTACTTTTATTGGATCCTAAGCAATCAGAAAAGCCGCCAGATAATAAAGGATGTGATCATCGTATAGAGTTAAAAATGGCAGCAGAAAACATCCCAATGGGACCAATTTATCAATTAACCTTGGAAGAAGAACGACTTCTTAAGGAATATCTCGATAAAAGGATATGAGAAGGGAAAGTTAGACCATCGTCAAGTCCGATTGGAAGCCCTATATTATCTGTTCCAAAACCGAAAGGCAAAGGATTAAGGCTGCGTGTGGATTACCGACACCTTAATCAGAATACGGTTAAAGATAAAACTCCACTGCCTATTATGCAAGAGTTGCGAGAGAGGCTTAAGGGAGCAGATTTTATTACGAAAGTCGGTCCTAAGGCCGGGTTCCAGTTGATCCGAATGCTCCTGGGTCATGAGAAGTATACGGTGTGTAGGACCAAGTTTGGCTTATTCGAATATACAGTTATGCCCTTCAGCTTAACATATGCAGCAGCAACATTTCAGCGAGAAATAAACCGAATTCTCAGACCGGCGTTGGGTAATGAAATAGTGATTAATCATACCATACACATTAATGAGGATGAGGGAATGGTAGTCGTTGCCTATATCGACGATATTATAATGCCACCAAAGGGATCAGTCAAAAAACATCGGCGACAAGGCAGAAAACTATTCGACTTACTTCTCGAAAATCAGATGTGCATTGAGATTGATAAGTGTGTGTTTGAACAATCTCAGACTTCATTTCTCGGGTTTATGGTTAGCAGTCAATCAATTCGAATGGATCCAGCAAAGGCTCAGGACATAGTCGACTGGCCTAGACCTACAAACCTGAATGAAGTTAAGCAAATATTGGGGTTATGGCAGTTTTACGGAAGATTTATTCCCAGTTATGCTCAGATTGTTGCGTCTATCAGGGATTTGTTTAAAGGCAATGGCAAATATTCTAGTTTCGCCGAAGCTCAGGAAGCGGCATTCCTTAAGATAGTGGTGTTATTTACTTCCGGAAAGACACCCATACTTAGGCATTTCGATCAAGAAAGACCAGCTTTGATTGAAATAGATGCAGAGGATTTCGCTATAGGAGCAGTGCTCTGGCAGAAATTTGAAGACCGAAAAATTCAGCCTGGCGCATTCCTTTCACAAAAATTGTCACCAGCAGAATTCCACGAAGTCACTTTCGATAAAGAAATGCTAAGAATTATTGATGCTGTTCAGATGTGGAGACATTATGTTCTCGGGACCGAGCATAAATCTACGATATTTTCAGATCACCAGAATCTCGAATATTTCACTAAGAAAGTGAAACTCAATAGAAGTCAGGCCAAGTGGGCAGAAATTCTAATGGAATTCGACTTTGTCATCGATTACCGAAAGGGTTCCCTCAATCAAAAAGCGGATATAATATCGAGGTGTCTGGCGTACACCATTAGAGAGGGAGATACAACAGCGAACTCAGAACAACCAATGTTAGGGCCAGATCAATGGTTAGAAGTAAGAGCAATGGAAATATATGATGAAACTCTGAAGTACATTGATATAGGAGCATTGGAAATTACGCTGCTGAGTTTGGACCAAAAAGAAGCGTTTATACAGGATGCCATGTTGGACGAGGAGTATATGCAACTATGCAAGGCAGTATCAAAGGAAGAAAATGTTGATAGCAACTACACGATAAAGGAGGGGTAACTCACTTGAAAAGGAAGGATATATGTGCGAAAGGCTATGAGGAAAAAGGTTATGAAGTCAGAACACAACACGAAGATAGTCGGGTATTATGGCAGAGACAGCACAATGGAACTAATAAGTCAAAACTTCTTTTGGCCTAAGATGGAGGATGATGTTCGGCAGTACTGCAACGAGTGCGATAATTGTCAGCGCACGAAGGCTCCTAGGCATGCGATGCACGGACTACTTCACCCATTGGAATTACTTTGTGAACCATGCACACATATATCGACCAAGGTTATTACGGATGTAGCAGAGTCGTCAAGCTATACGAAGATACTATTGGTGGTAAACAGGTTTACCATGATGGCACATTTCATACCTATAGCAATGAAGGATTCGCCATTGGTAGCTAAGGCGTATCTTGAGAACGTTTGGAAGTTTCATCGGTTCCCGGAAGTTGTCGTGTCAGATGTAGACAGAACTTTTACAGCCCAATATTTTACGGACCTGTATAATTATTTGGGCATTAAAAGATACATGAGTTCCGCATTTCACCCTCAGACTAACGTACAGACAGAACGCATTAATCAAGTTATCGAGGCATATCTGCGAAGCTATTACAACTATGAACAGAACGACTGGGCGGAAATGTTGGCAATGGCGAAGTTTGCCTATAACAATTTGAAGCATTTGGCAACGAAGATAACACCTCTCTATGCGAACTATGGTTACGAACCTCGAAAGAATTGGCCCACCGATATCCAGTTTAGAAATCCTCCCTCAGAGATGTATGGTCATTATATGACAGGGGTTCATCGAAGGCTATTTGAACAGTTGGAAACGGTTAGAGAATCTATGGCCAAATAGTATAAGAGAAAGAGAAGGTTGATCGATAGATTTAAGAAAGGAGAATGGGTTATGCTTAACAGAAAGAATATTCGGTCGAATGGAAGATGCCTGAAACTGGATGATAAGATGTACGGACGTTTTAGAATCTTGTTAACTGGTCACAACGAACAATATTGGAAGCTGGAATTACCGGCATCCTGGAAGATACATCCAACCTTCAACGTGGCGTTATTAGAATGATACCGAGGATAGAACCCAGCGAGGGAGGTTATCGAGATAGAAACGGACGTTGCAGGATGGATGATGGAGAAGGTAATCGCCAGCGGACCTTCGAATGAGGATGCAGGTAAGCATGTGTATTTGGTGCAGTGGGAATGATATGCACCTGACCAAAATACGTGGGAAACGTTTGAGAACGTTAATGAGATTGCAAGAGAGTTGTTGCAAGAATATTACGCAGAGAATGCTAATATGGAAAAAGACAAGAGATTTGGAAAGGAAAAGTTAAGACAGAAAGACGCTGAAGGCGGAAGAAAAAAGAAGCTGGGCAAGCGCCGAAAAGAATAAGAATTAATTTTCGATATTGTTGTGAGTTATGTATTTCGCTTTCTAAGTGGTATCTTTTGTTTTGTTCACCTATTCAGACGGAGCAACCGTTGGGTCACCGGTCCTAGAGAGGGAGATAGTGTTAGGGGTTCTCCTTTAGCAGCGGTAATGATACATGTTTGAACAAAGCTGGTACATGTGGAATACCCGTTGCGGATATTCATATGCGACCTACCTGCTAGGAAAATACCTGAACATGATTGTCAGTCCAGTAATCCTTTGCGGGATTACACTTGAGCGGCGTGTCAATCAGTTAGTGGGAGACCACGGTCACACTAGCGGATTCACTTACGATGGTGCAACTATGCTGCCATAACTGGGAAGTTAAAAACCTTCAGCAGTGTGCATAATTATTGACCACACCTATTAAACCTTGTCTAGCGGGACAACACATAGTTAAGTTGTGATAACGCCGAACTAGGCGCACAGCAGACGTTATTGCAATATGCAAGTACGAGAGATCTCCGAGCTCACGCACTAAGCAGTGAGAATACTCACTGCACTCCCTGGTCTACGGAAGGTCGAGACGTCAGCATGCAGTGTCTGAGGGATTAATCACATGGGCTGCAGATAAGAGGCTAGAAGCAAACCGGCTTATTGAGTTAAGACAGTATACATTGCAACTTCATACTCGGTGTGAATACAAGGTTAATGTGTGATAATTTACGCTAGTGGAGTATTGGTTGGTCACCAATTAAATCTCTGATGTAATGCTGAATAGCCGTAAAGGTGAAGCAACTAATAGTGAAGAACTATTAATATTAGATTGCGATAAGCACTGATAAGACTAAGGTCGTGAGACTTTCTAGCTACTGAACAAATAGTAAGCAAGATGTTGAACACGAGGTTATGAGCTGACATTATTTGCGTTTGATATCATGATCATGAGGATGGCCCGATAGGGGACGTAATGTCTTGAAACCACTCATGCATGAACACCATAACCTAAGGGAACTCGTGGCGTAATCAATGGAACACTGCAGTTGTTTTCGGCGATAAGCTATCAAGCAATAATATTGTCATGACGGAAATCCAAAGGCAAGCTTGACCTGAGGAACCGATTATAACAAGCTCACATTGTCCCCGACGATGAGAAGAACCAAGCTCTAGCACCAATCCACAGTCAGACATTAACAGCGAAGAACACCTTAAAACATTATTAAGAATTCTATCTATTGATAATTATTTTCTTTATACATACTCGTGATTGGGTGATTTATTCCTGGCCATCAGTACACACAAGCCGAGAACGCTCAACAGCACGGTGTCAAGAGTTTCGGCAATTTGCTTTTCGAATTGGCCGAGGACTGTTTAACCCAGAACTACCCTGAGGTTTTTTGTTTTTGTCATCTCGAGAATATCGACTACCCTGTATTGAGATATCTCAACACTGGCGCTTTACCTTGCGAGGAATTTTCCGATGAGTGATTGTTCAAAGGGGAAACTTAATCTTCGTCTACATTTGGGAAGGAAATTGGCATCGCTTCAACTTCGAGCAATTGGATGTGGCAGCCTTGTAATTAGCCAGAATATAAGTGGTCGCTCTTGAGGAAGGTCAAGAGGTTGAGTGTTAGGATAAGAAGAGGAAAGACAGTGAGTTTAGATAGGCGGCTGTATTTAGTCTAATAAATGTTGTATTGATTGTTGGGACTTAAAATACCCCTGTAACAGAACGTTCCCCAGCCATCTCAGTGCTCATTCACTGTCGCGGCTCCCACTCTGCCGTCATCGGATCGCAATTAGTCGTTCCATCAAATACAGTCCCCCGCACCCACCATGGCCTCTTTCTATCTCGCCCAGCATTTCGCTTCTCTCTTTACCACTGTGTGATCGCTCAGTAGGACGATCTCGATCAGCAGGGCTTCGTCCAGGCGGGGCCGCCGCATCGTCTGTGCCTCCCGGCCTCGTTTGTGCTCTGTGTTGATGACTCTGCATATCGCTCCGCCAGATGTGGGGTGGTTGTACGTCTCCTTTTGCTGGGAGCCTTCGCATGTGCTTGCGAGCCTTGCCACTAATCGTTGCTGCCTGCAGTCGATCCCTACTGGCGCAGGTGTCAGTCCTGAATCTCTCATCAGTGGAACTCGTGGCGTCGTGGGCAGAGCGCCAAGGGTTGACCTGCCCTGCCGATTCAGAAGGAGTTGATGATCCTCTCGTCTGCCGATTTCGTTCGGGTCCCACCATAATTTGCTTCCATATAGTGCAACCCCTTGGACACAGGCTATTTGAACGGGACTTACCTTCTCTGGGACGATTCCATGCATCCTCGTCAGCATGCGCAGTCGATCGTCTGCTGCCCTGGCCTTGTTCATGCAGCGGATGTGATGCTCTTTGAATGTTTGGTGGGCATCCATCCATATTCCCAGGCACCATGTCGCTTCATTGTTGTACCGGACGAAGCACTCTCCCACTCTGATTTTTGCTGTGAGTTGTGGCAGGAGGTCCTGCTAGTGGCCACTTGTGTGTGTGAAGAGTGCTGCTTCCGTCATCATAGTGTCGAACTGGAGGTCTCGCCTGCTTGCCCACTCGATGCTCTCCGCTGCACAGGTTTCCAGTTTCCTGACAACATGATTCACATCCTTTCCGGTTGCCATCCATCCTAGGTCGTCTACCAAGAAGAGGCCTTCAGATCGGACTCTTTCTTCCACCCACAATATTAGCCCAGCGGAGTGTATTGCGAAAAGGATCGGCAACACTGGTGAGTCCTGCGGAACGCCCTCTTCCATGTGGTGGCTCTGCAGGACATTGCCCTCGTTAACCATGTCCACTGGCTTTTCTGAGAGCAAGCTTTCGGTACATTGTATGAGGTCTCCATCTATCCACTTGGCTTTCATTGCATGGATCAGCCTCCCTCGCACTAGGCTTGGAAACGCTGCCATGATATCCATTAGGAGGATACCAGTGATGTTGTTTTCTTTCCATGCCATGTGGGCTCTGTCGACCATGATGGCTGCTGCATCGATGGCCGATCATTTCTTTCTACTGCCAAACCTGGCGTGGCTTAATAGTGCTCTTCCCTCAGCCACGTCAGACAGCAGCTCAGCCACTACTTTCTCGACGATTTTTTCCCATGCAGCTGAGCTGAGAGATTGTTCAGTACCAATGTAGGTTTGTATAGTCCTCCTTTCCTGGCTTCCAAATCACCACCCCACTCACTCGCTTCCAAACAGTTGGGCAACGTCACTTTCGGACCGCCACTTTTGTTGACTCTAAGATTAATGTCTTATTCCAACTCCAGAGTGGGCGTATGGCGCCGAAGGACAGCTTGTTGGGAACTGGGGCTTTCTCGACTGATGGCGAGAATAGGGCTCATTCGACTATTTGCTCGATTATGCGATCGTGGGTTTGGCCTGCTGGTGGTAGCTTTTACTACCGATCGCCATCATTCATTGACAAGGACTCTTCTTTGAGCATTTTCTCTTTTTCTGCCATGGTGTATGCTTGCTTTCCCTCTCTGTCAGTCAACGCTTCCACGGTGGCTCCCGCTTGAGGGTTGGTGAACTTTGCTCGCCGCCAGACCTCTCCCCCCCTAAGTTCCAGCAGGTACTCGCTCAACATGCGGCTCTTGGACTGTCAAATCAACCTCTGCAGTTCCGCTTTTGGATGCGCTGCCGGCTCTGACCCCTTTCCCCTCCTCTTCTCTCGCCCTAATGCGCTTCTCCTCTCCTGTATCTCACCAGTCTACCACCTCTTCAACCAGGCGCAGATTCGTATTTTCATCGCTTGGGCATCCAGGACCATGCTCGGTGTTGCATGACGCAACTCTGCCTCCCGCTCTACCTCGTCCCTTGTGTACACCTCCTCTAGGCGAGCCCTCTGTCCCTCCAGCTCCTTCCACAGCTTCTCCGCTGCTTACTCATCCTTTTTGACATGGTGCCCAAGTTCGATCCTATGACCTGCAGAAGGTCGGCCTCTTCCTGTGTATCAAAACTGAACTCCCACTCGATCACCTTGTGGTGAGTGCCTGTGGTGTGCCTCGAGTCCAGTATGGGCCATCGTGTGATTGGTCGGCTGGCAAAGGTCAGGTCTATTGTCACCTCCCCTTCCTCATCGTTCCTGGCCCAGTGGCAAGTGGGTTGGTCGTCATTTCCAATCTCCAGTCCAAGCTCGTCTATATTCTCCTCCCAAAAAGTTGCGTCCCATTGCTCCTTGCATCTTGGATCCCACCTCCGACTGAGAGGATTGAAGTCCCCCACAAGTATTGTGCAGCCTCCTGTCTGTCGGATGATTCTGCTCCAGTTTATCTTCCTCGTGTGTCTCTCCCTGGTCCGCACGACTCTTTGATCATACATATTGATAACCCTTGACACCTTCTCTCCTCTTCTCATGAAGTCAGTCACAATGACATCGTCATTTGCGCCTCTGCTCAGGTCTGTCCGTTCGTCAGTTGCGTATCCGCTCCCCTCGCGCACTGCTGTCCAAATTCTCTTTCATTTCCTAATCTTGTATGCTGAATGGCTGCTTCCAATTCCCCCACTTTCCTCAGGTGGCTGCTGCAACATTACCAAATCTGCTGTTTGGTTCACTCCAGTCTCCACCGCCACCATGGTCCGCGCGGCAGACCTGGTACAATTGTTCTGGACTGCTCTAATCCCATGAGGCGGCAGCTCCTTTTTCGATCTGGTTCTCCCCCGCACTCTCAGCCATTAGTACGTCACCCTCCCCATTTGCCCCCTCCTTCTCCATTGTATCATTTGCCTCTTCATGGGCCTTTGGCTCCCCTTCATTGTCTCTTATACCCCTCGTCTGTCTCGTGCCAAGTGCTACTCTGTTGGCCCCAGTCACTTCCCTCATGAATGCATGTCCTCCTAGCCCTGTATTCCTGCTCAGCCGCGCTGCCCTAGCGGCCTCAGTCGTCTTCGCACATCTGTTACTGAATGCAATCTGATTTCTTGTGCAGTTGCAGAACTTCTCGAACGTGTCGCCGCAGAGTGATCCCGGCTTGGCCGTGCAACCGATCACGTTGCAGCTGTGATCGCTTGTCCAGTGATGACCTGAGAAGTAGCCACACATGGGCTCAATGCTGCATCTGTTCTCGATGTGACCCCATCCACAGCAGAGCTCACATGTGCTGTCAGGGCCTAAGTGAATGTACTTTTCATCTCGGTACCATACTCCGGCTGTCTTGACGCCCATCTTTACCATGCGCTGTGCCACCTGGTTCCCCTTCACGACAAAGACTACCCACGATGCCGCAATTTCTCCATTCTACCTCCTCTCCCCGATGGTGTGGGGGTTTGCCAGCAACTGTACTTCGGCTGGGATTGCTACACCTTGTTTCTCCGCTTCGAATTCCTCTCGTATCCTCTACCGGGCTTCACTGCCTTTTCCCATGTACCGTACAAGAGGCACCGCATGGATCCTCAGTCTATCCCAGATCTCATTCTCTTCGGCATTGACGACTCCTTTGTCAACATTCCTCGCTGCAGTGATGATACTATCGCCATACTGCTGGGCCATCTCTGCTGTCGCGTTCTGGTGCGTGATTGTGGTGAGCGCGCCCATAGCATTCCTTTTTGCATTCATGATCTGAATGTGGGCAGGAGTCTGCTGATGGAAGAGCGCTTAGTTGATCGCCGACGGAATTTGTACGTGCATCTTATTTGGGAGTGGCACCTTCTCGTCTCTCCTTAGGATTATACGTCTGTGTGCTAGGCTCGAGCCTGTCGTCGGGGATGGGGCTGAGCTGCCCGGTATCATTTGGTTTTGATGTGAAACTGTCTCCCACAATGATTCCACCAGTCCGGGGGTGGACCGGTCCAGACTGGACTAGTCTGGGTTTAGTCCAGTCCAGTCCAAGACGTTTTTGGACTGGGATCGGACCAGTCCACAGTTCTGTTGGACCAGGACTGGACTGGTGTGGACTGGCGTGGACCAGTCCAGCGCTGTGTCCAGGGTTACGGTATATTTCTCACTGTATTGGCCTTTTAATGGGAGAAATATATCTTGATGGTACCGAATATACAGACAGAACTGTCATAATTTCGCCCAGAGTGGGTATTCAGAGGTGGGTAGTTATCAAATGTGAGGATGAGTCATGTTTTCAGTGATACTTGACTATGAAACAATGTTGAATTTGTAAGTGTGTGTGGACTGGTCCAGACCGAGCCCGTCCAGTCCAAGACTGGTAGTCTGTGGTCCAGTCCAGTCCAACCTTCCATTTGGACTGGACTGGACAGAGCCCTACCCCAGACTGGGACCGTCCGGACTGGTGGAATCATTGGCCTCCCACCGTCTGGCCGGTGTCGGTACTAATGTCATCACAGCAATCGGCCTCGATGTGGTTCTCAGCGATGGGGTGGGTGCTTGGTTCGGCTGTGGCTTTGGCCTTGGCTTTGGCTTGAGCTGCCTTCCAGGCGGCGATTGCTCGCAATCCTCTGGCTTCTCCGGTCCGGCTATCTGGGTCCCATCTGAGCGTATTGAGGCCTCCAGACCGGCGCCATCGGTGTCTGCTTTTCTTTCCTCTCTCTTTCTCTGGTCCCCCCCTGTGGCGGTCACCACTCTTGTGGCCATGTCTGTGATGCCTCTGCCCCCACAGTACATCATCCTGGTGGTACGCATCCCACTTCTCCTCTGTTTTCTCCAGCCACATAGTTATCCCTTGCCACTGCGCTTCCTGAAGTGCTGTCTGTGCAGCCAGCATGTTTGCCATCGTTGCAATGGTTCTGGGTAGCTGTGCTATTTTGCGGGCTTGCTGCTGAGCCGCTCACTCAGTGCGGCTCCTTCAGTCCCTTGGGGCCAAGGCAGTCGCTGGGGCCTCACTCCTCCCTCTCCGCTTTCCGTTCTTGTTTCTCTCCATCGCCTCAAATATTGTTACCCCCGTAGTCTCTGCGGCGATGGGTGTCACCGTTGTCACCATCTCCATCGCCACTTCCATAGGCGTGTCACTCCTTCTGTCTTCCGCTTCTCCCGTGTCCATGACACTCCACTCTCTCCCTCTGGCCTCGGTCATCACATCTGTGAGGCTATTCTCTCTCCTAAGGCAGTCCTCGTGGTTGCTTGCTCGCTGGCCGACACGTGGCGTAAATCCCGTTTCCTGCCAAGACTTTTGGTGAATCCACACCGTGTGGTGGATTCCTCCACAGGCGGTCTGGACTGTGTTGGAACGCTCGTACCGGGGTCAATTCGACGTTAGAAATCGAGTGCCGCAGTCCGTTTTCCAGTTGCTATCGTTGTTGTTGACTTAACGCGCTGTTTCTGCTTGCCAAGACTTTTGTCGATTATTCAGTGGTGGATCTTGACGTTAGTAGTTCTCGCAATTATAGTCCGGGGTGCTGACCGGACGGGACGGACTATTGAGCAGCCTGCTTTCGGATAAATCCTGAGTCCACACGGCCGTAACTACCCATCTGCGTCGAGATGGTTGGCATTGAAGCCAAGCAGATTGAAGTGTTGCCCTTGTATTTGTGATCTTCTAATCGAGCTGTGGCAGGAGTGGATGGACTGCAGTTGTCCCCTCCTTCACGAATCTGTCGTGGATCATAACGTTCCATTATCAATAAACTTCACTGAGATAGCAGGATGAGTGCGACACTGTTGTTTGCGATGTAGAAGAGTCCCTGACTTACAGTACCTCCATCACTGATGCGTTGAATATACGTGCAGATGGCAACCTAGAGTGACTGAGACAGTCGGAAAGGATGTGCCCATTTGCGCTACGCATGATCTCAATTTCCTGTTCATTCTGAGGTGCAGTGTTCTAGTACACTCGCGGAACGTACATATTAAAGTGTATGGTTCCCATCGTGAAATTACTCTTCCAGAAGCTGCACACCTTCAGTCCGTGGCTGAGCTTATATAAATACTTTGTGGGTGTAAATGAAACTGCCACAATTCACTGCAAGTATTTCAAAGTAAAGTTTTAGCGCACACCGCATTGCCATGGCCGAGATGGTGGTGTACAGTGTACCAATACTGGGGTTTCTGAAGCTCCATCTGGTATTTTCAAACTTAAAAGGAACACAACTCCACCTGGTCACAGGTATAATCAAAAGCGACTTCGTGTAAATACACGAGGAGATGCTTGGGAGCAGACCGATTCCACTTCCGCTGATGATAGCACCAAATGTGATTAGACCGAACTAGATACTGAGGAAGAGGTTCTTGAGGAGGCAGAGGTCACGGAGCAGGAGGAGCATGATAATATGGAGGAAGAGGCCAATGACGAAGACACGGATTAATATGACGACATGGGGTACAGTGTAATGGTTCTTGTACGCCGACATTAAGGGATCCAGCTGATCGTGGGGTTCATGATAACAGTGTACAGAGCAATAACTTTTTCATTGAGCGTAATTTACACATTGAATGTACGCTCCGCAGAGAACCGGTCCATTCAGGGGAGGTGAGGTACACTGCGCGAACACTGTTGACGATTAACTCCTGATGATTGTCATCTCTACTCGAGTCCCAGAGAGGCGGCAGTCGGACACCATATAGGACGGTGCACATCAGTGAGTCATTGAGCAAAGCAGATGTGCCTAAACCTAATCAGTGTTCCCAAGCGGCCTGGCCGCCACTAAGGTAAGTCTCCAAATTTCAGGCCGGGCTGCTCAGGAACACTGAACATAATTCATGGCAGGCAGTGAAAATTGATATTATTAGGTGCAACGGCTTGACTTAAATGCTGGAACAATGTTGCAATTTGATCGCGGTTGGAGCTGCTTGCAAGAATGTCGTCAAAGAAACACTTAGTATCGACCACAATTTGAGGTTGTACAAGTTGCGTGAGAAGCTTAAAGGCTCACCACCATGGCGTTCTGCAAGGGTGTGCCACAGCGCACCATACCAAATTGAATTTGTCCTTACCTAGGTAGTAGCTGTTCATAGCGTGGGACAACATCGGCGACGTCCTTCGTCTGTTGTTCAATATCTTCTGTTGGGCGGATTTCGATGCGGTTATCACGTGGCGTTGGGTTAGGGTTGAGCGGCGGAGCCGCATTCACTTTACTTCATGTGTATGTGTCAAATAGATGAATAGACAAGAATACGCATCACCAATTTGGCAGCTGCAGCATAAGTCGACGAACGCTTTCGTCTGTGCTAGGTTTGGCCTAATCCCTAACGTCCTTTAGGCTATATCCCTAGTCAACATTGTTCCAATCCTAATGAATAAGGTGATATCCGGCTCTTAGACACTGAGGAAGATACTTTGGATGACTAGGAGTGGCCTTTGTGCACCATAGCAAAGATCGTCGTCTCGTTGCCCGAAGCGATTGAGATATGTTGCCATGGGGGCGTGTCCGCACTTCAGCTGATAGAATCTGGCCGCCAGCGACTTTTTGCACTTCATCTGGATTGGCCTCTGGCTCCTAGCCGCTTACACTTCTGCAGCCGTAGTACTTGCTGAGTTCCAACTCTTCTTACTGTGGTTTTGCTTTTACTGCTGCCTCCTTTCGAAGATCCTTCTAGTTCAATTCGCACCAGAGGTGTCAGGACCATCACGCCTGGTGCTTCCCTGGCCTTTGGGGTTCGGTACGCCAGTTGATTGGCTTCTTCGTTTTTGGAAACGCCGCAGTGTCCCAGGATGCACCAGATCTCGGTCTCGATTCCACGGTGGCGCCGGAGTACTCTTGTTTGGTCGTATATCCACCGCGCTAGCTGCAACCCTGAGCCTGGGCCCGGTGAGTTGTTGGCCGGATCGCTTCGTGGGCGTTGCCAAAAATCGTTACTTTTGCTGCTTGTCCCGGCAATCTGTTGGCATCTGTTGGAGCACGATCTAGATCGCTCGCAGCTTAACGTCTAAGACCTCTATTTGTCCCTTCCTGAGGTAGCTGCGGAAAGCCTCTAAGTCACTGATTGACCATGTGTCTCTGGTCTTGAGTACGAGAGGTGTTGTCGCGCAGAAAGGCAATAGAAAACAGCTTTGGGATATCTGACGATGGACGTGGTGAGTCGGTTATACTATGTTGGGATATAAAACATGTGGGAAAAGGTCTGCTCCGCAATGTCCTAGAGGAACGAATGATAGATAGGGCAATGGCACAGCTTTATGGATTTGACGTCAAGAACAGTCCCACACTTTCTATGCCACGATAAATAATCCCAAGAACTCATTTAACGGGCCCATTGCCATTATTCCTTAGGGTATTAGCGTTTGATCTCACAACTAAATGGACGCAAGTGGAGAAAAGTACTGACGTGACAACCTCTAGGCACATAGTAATGGAGTTCAGATGATCTGAAATGCGCAGTGAAGAGTATGATCGCTGAATTGGAATGTGATATTTAATTGCAGTTTCGCAGGGGAAGCAGTGTACTTTTATCTTAACGATTAAGTGTACTTGGGCGCGCGCAGGGGCTTTGGCTGGTTGTCCTGAGAGATGAATACAGCTCGGACCCAGAGCGCTGTCGTATTTCCATTCGTATTTATTCGTTTGTTTCATCCAAGTCGCCGCATTTTACCGCAAATAGCGTTCAGGCAGCGCGCGGTTTCGCATGTCGACCCTTGTAACTTCAGGCACCGTGCCGCAGCATTCAGGAGCATCAATGGTATGGAGTTCGTACCGAGCTTCGTATCCTGAAACGGTCTCCTAAAACTACAGGCATCTATGCAGGGCCCTACTTATTAAGGTCTCGCACCGGGCCGGACCAGACTTCCGAAATTCATGCCCGTGATGGGACGCCGATTCGGAGTCCCGAACGAAGTCAGTCGCCCCGAACCATTGGGAAGCCTGCTGCGGAGTAACTAAACTCTACGAATGTCCAGGACTAGTTCACTCCATGGAGTGTAAGGCCGCTCTGGGTCATCGTATTCAACACCCGGCTCTCTCCAGACTATGCACATGGCTTTTCTATCAAACGCATCAGGTGCTTAAATCGCACAATCCAAAGGATTGGTCATGAATCCTACTGACCGGTGGGGGAGAGTGGGAGAAGGTAGTGTTCCTGAGCGGCCAGGCAGCTTAGGAGTACTACGTGGAGGCAGGCTTCCCAACGGTCCGGGGCAACTATAGCCTTTCGGGGCCTGGCGTCGGCATCCCGTCTCGGGGCAAAATTCGGGCGAATGTCGGCTGCCGTAGGGACTGTTGACACCAAAGAAGATAATGGACAAGAAGATAAGATGAATTGTCTGTCTATCTGAAGAGAAGGGAAACTATAGGTTTATATACGAAAGAGAGAGAAGTAAAATTCCACGCCGACTGCCAAAGCCGGAGCCCGAAGCTGAGCATCAGTGCCGAGGTTAGGACTCAGCCCGAGCCCGCCAACACCGAACACTGGAGCCACCGGGCCAAATCCATAATCAACAGGGCCCGTACATGTACCTATAGGGGACTGGCGGCTACTGGCACTAGGCATCATGTGGTTGCCCAAGTGGTGGTGGTGGTTGAGGTCGTGGGGCTTACAATCAGCTGCAGCTAGTTCCATGATGGGAAATGGTGGTAGTGAGAGTCAAACAAGCGGTAACAAGTGCAGCAGCAGCGGTAGAGGGTCTGAATAGTATAAAATAGCATAATTTCCACTGCTTCCCACAGCTGACTTCTGTAATCATGATGTCATAGGGGCTACAGGTTCGTGTAGGAATGTAGTCTAAGAACCATGTGCCATGGTCTTAAACAGTCTAGAATTCTATGCCCTGAAAATCTTTTGTGCAGTCCAGGGCAAGTTGTTGCCCGGACGGGACGGACTATTGAGAAACCTGCGTAGAGGAAGTTATTGAACAACCGCCCCACTAGCTGATGTTCTTTCAACAAGCGGCTATAGCAGAGCGTTTCTAAACTGTGGCCATGATAGTGGTTCTATCCAATGCCCACCCGAACTATATTAGCATGTAGATAATCGGTGGGATGTTGGGTTTCTAGCCACAGAAGTTGTCATTGTGCTCATGCAGCAGCAGAACCTTTTCCTGTGTATGTGACTCGTGATGCTAGTAATCCTCTTTATGATTATGATACTCCTCAGCTTTCCCATCCTGATGTGATCTTTAGGACGCCTAGGGAATGTCGCGCTTATATAGTGTTAAAAGTAGAGAGATAGAGATGCTTTGCTGCTGGAAGCCTTAGGGCTCACGGTCGTGACCGGCTCTTTCGTCTTCACACCATGACTGCCCTATTAGGCTTCGCACTCTGCACCCCCTTCTTCTCGCTTCTTCTCTCGGGACTTGTACCTACAATCAAGACACTCACTTTCACTTCAACATGCTTGATTATACTATCTAAGAGAGCTACGAGGCCATAGATATACGATAGTCCAGATACCAATGCGTACATACACATTTACGTATAAAGATGGCTGAATACCATTATTCTCCCATACGAGGCATCATCTCTGGCCATCTGAATGGTGAGATCTATTTTGGCAACACATAGATCTGACCCGAGCTGACCGTAAGCGGGGCCGATGGTTAAAGCTCTGTTGACTAGGGATTTGGCCCGGTGGCTTCCCTAGTGTTTGGTGCTGGCAGGCTCGGGCATGAGGCCGGTGGCTTACGGCCCCCATTGGCCTCGCCTGCCCCCACCAGCCTCGCCTGCCCCCATGCTGAGGAGGAGGCCTAGCTGCGGCACTGGTACTCGGCTTCGGGCTCCGGTTGTGATACTCGGCTTCGCCGAGTATGGTCTTTTTCCTGTATATAAGTTTAGTATTTTCCTTCTCTTGGATCGATAGACAATTGAGCTTCTTCATCCTTTCTCTTTTGCTTTCAACAGGTTATGAGCCCGGCGTTTCCCTCCTAATCGACCTCTTTCAATCGATCAGTTGATACGCCCTGCGACTTTTCTGTGGGTTGACTTGGTGTCCCCTCCCTTTCTCCGTGGGTTGACTTGGTGTCCCCTCCCTTTCTCCGTGGGTTGACTTGGTGTCCCCTCCCTTTCTCCGTGGGTTGACTTGGTGTCCCCGCTCCTTGGGTTGACTTGGTGTCCCCGCTCCTTGGGTTGACTTGGTGTCTCCGCTCCTTCGGTCGACTGTGTGACGACCTCTTGTCGACTTGGTGACGACATCCCCTTCTTGCCGACTTGGTGACGGCAACCCCATTGGTCGACTGCGTGACGACCTTCTGTCGACTTGGTGACGACAACCCCTTTGGTCGACTGTGTGACGACCTCTTGTCGACTTGGTGACAACAATCCCCTTCCTGTCGACTTGGTGACGACAACTCCCTTTGGTCGACTTGTTGACTATCTCTTGTCGACTTGGTGACGACAACCCCCCTTTGGTCGACTAGGTGACGACAACCCCCTTCGGTAGGCTGTGTGACGACCTTGCGTCTACTTAGTGACGACATTCCCTTTGGTCAACTGTGCTTGTTTGGGTTGACTCGGTGTCCCCTACCACCTTGGATTGACTTCGTGTCCCCTGTCCTGCAGTCCCTGGGTGGATTTTATGTCAACTTCAGGCCTTGTGTCGACTTCGGGTCGACTACCGCTTATTGTATCGACTGTGTGTCGAGTCTTTCTTCTTTATAAAATCACCCAGCGGGACTCGGTGTCCATCTTGGACTCGGTGATCATGGTTATGGCTGCTGCTCTCACCACTAAGGCCGATGGGGGAGTTAGCTTGGTGGAATTGTGGAGGAAGTTGGCCTCGGCAAGGTGGACTTAGGATTACGGGCATAATTTGGATTATTTGGACTCTCCTTGGATCTACACTGTATGCTTGGATTTTCTTTGGATTTGGGTTTAATTGGATTTGGAATTCGGAGGAGGGTTCTTAGGCTTTTGTTTGTTTCTTTGGCTTTGTTTCATTTCGTCTGGAAAGCCTTGGGCCAAAGGGGGAGTGTTGACTAGGGATTTGGCCCGGTGGCTTCCCTAGTGTTTGGTGCTGGAAGGCTCGGGCATGAGGCCGGTGGCTTACGGCCCCCATTGGCCTCGCCTGCCCCCACCAGCCTCGCCTGCCCCCATGCTGAGGAGGAGGCCTAGCTGCGGCACTGGTACTCGGCTTCGGGCTCCGGTTGTGATACTCGGCTTCGCCGAGTATGGTTTTTTTCCTGTGTATAAGTTTAGTATTTTCCTTCTCTTGGATCGATAGACAATTGAGCTTCTTCATCCTTTCTCTTTTGCTTTCAACAGGCTCAAGGCACACGTTTCTCAAGAATATAGCTCGCGTCTCTCTCATTCTCTCTTCTCCGTCTCAAAGTCGATTTATACGATTCACCCCATCACTATTGAGACGGTGCCGCACGACCGAGTCCGAAGTAATCATCTGTGAAACAGTTTCATTGAATACTCACCTGCAATACCACGAAGTTTTATAGGAATGCAACGTATCTGGTCTTGCCTATATGTAGAGCATTTGACTGAGAGTATTCTTCTATGGTTAGAGAACTATTTGAATAGGTTGTAAGTGACATTGTGGTAGGTGGGCGGAACATGGTCATGGAGAGGTTTCTGCATTCATAATGGCCCTGAAGGTACATAGGATGGTTGTATGTCATTGGCAATGACTCCGCAACTTGAGCTTCAGCATTTTCGAGGTTGCTAGAAAAGCTTCATCCTTACCTTTATTTCTTTGAAACCAGCGTTAGCCTTATTGTTCTTTGGTGAATGGATATGAAAGCGCGCATTTACTTGTGCAATAATTAGGGATTGCGAAAACTATGGAGTGCAGCAGTATTAGTGGATGAAGCCTCACATCACTCGCTTACTTCGAGGTGGAAATCTTTCGGGCATGGATGGTCAACATAGGGTGAAATATTGCGCAGCAGAGAGCAGCGGTGAAGATGATTAGTTAATAAGTGCAAATATCTTTGGGGACGGATTTGAGTGCGGTCATCACGTGGGTAGGTTTAGGGTTGAGCGCGGCGGAGCCGCATGCACTTTAGTTCTTGTGTACGTGTCAATTAAACGTAGAGACAGTCAGTGAGTTTTAGGGCAATAGAGAGGTTCAGCACAACGGACACGGCACAACAATATCCTGGCAATATACGCGCTAGGTTATCTCAATTGGGCACTGTAGCTTAGCAAAACGCACAAGTGTGTGGGTTAGGATGCTCTGGCTGTAGCATTCTATTCAAGTACTACATGGACCTTTCTATCTAGTTGCGCATGCAGGATGCACGTAAGGTAGTTACAACAAAGTAGGTACCACAGGGAGAAGCGAGTAATTGAGAAGCCACAGACTGTGCTCTCTGTATGCCAACGGGGGTTGTTAAAAACTTGAAAATACTCTTAGCAGCGCAGTTGACTTTACATACCAGGTCTATATGAAATGAAGAATAGTCACAAGTGTTGTGCTGCATATTACGTGTCCATCATATATTTCATCACTTGAGCCGGGATCGAGGGCACATTTCAACAGTACTCATGACATGAGTCGAGCTCCGCAATCCTGAAATGATCTCACAACATCCATAAGTTGTCACTCAATGTCACATTTTTACTTTCGTACAACAACAAGCGAGTATGGCATGGGCTAAATAATTCCCACCCACCTCCGACCAGTATGGTGAACAATAGTAATAAGTACGTTGCTGTATTTGTCTTGGCATCTGTCCACCCACGAGAGAGCGGCTCCGCTAGATACCGCCTATAGCGTGTCCGCTCCTCTCCAACCCAACAACCCCAACACCAGTGCCCCTACCTACCACCACGACGATTTCCTTGGCTGACACCCGCCAACACAACAAGGCATCATCGCCGTCTGCCGTCGATATCTCTCTACCTATCAGTGCTCGTTAACGTAATGGCCCTGGTTGAACAGGCTCGCAAGCTCGACCATCGCTCGGCCTCACCCGACGCATCCGGCTCCGCCTTAGGCGAGATTGATCCTATCCGCGACCGTTATCGTCTTAGCGCGGTTTCTCCTCGCGCTCACTACGGCCATCTTTGGATTCACCTCACCCCTCTCGATAAGAGTCCTAGGAGGGTCGCTGTTTCGAGGGAAATCCTTTCAAGCTACAAGGTGAGAGCTTGCACTTGGGATTGTTGTCCATGAAGCTGACTACCGTCTAGTCATTCTCAGCTGCAGTCTGCGACCTTCTCGGCTCGCCTGACGCCATCACCCGTGTTCGCGTTTATGTTCAGGACGTTCCCAACGAGGGCGGTGCTCCGCTCCAATTTGATCTACATCCCACGTTGTGGCCCGAACACATTGACAGTTGCCACATCGTTATCGGGGCTCTTCGTGAAATCAAGGTCGCGTTCCATCTGCTCAGTGGTGACGGGGTTGATGCGTTGTACTTTCGACTCGGACCCCGAGCCCAGGGCATCATCTGGGATGAAAACAGTGAAAAGGAAGTAAGGGACCACGTTCTGCGGTCTCTTCAGAGACCACTATCAGCAGAACGTTCCATTGAGAACATTACGATTGATGCGGTAATTGTGGGATGCGCCAAGTTGCTAGAGTACGGTGATGTTATCACATCGGGACAGGATGTTCTCTGTTATGTCAAGGTGCTTCGCAACTGATGATGGCAAATGATATGAACGTTACCACGGTAGAGTTCAATACACTACTTCGGTCAGGAAGGGTACCGACGACCATTCATATTCATTTTTCAGAGTGGTCCTAATCCTACGTTCATTTGTTAAATTTTTTCGTGCCCATCCTCTCACTCAGACTCGCTGTAATCGTTAAATCTGGCTTTTAGTGTGATATATAGGCCTGCTATGCAGGCTTCGCAATAGTCCGTCCCGTCCGGGCAGATGTAAGCGCCGGACCAAACGATAATGTGCGGGACAGCAAATTGTGGACTTTTTAGGGCTAGGGCTACTGACGGGCAAAAAGACTGCGGGGCCCTGCAGTATAGCACGGCGATGCTGTCATACAAACATGATAACATACACACCAAGACGATCCTCTGCTAACACCAAGCCTCTTCCACTCCACTAACACTGTAGCTCCTCCGCATTCGTCTCTATGTCTACCAATATCTTTGCATTTGAAATATCTTTTGGGTCTCCATGGGATGCCTCCTCCTTGAACCACCACTCCAGAAACACAATTGCCTCATCCCCAAGTGAGCTCACTGCTCTGACATTGCGTAGCGTCCACTATTTTTTGGGGTATTAGCGTGTGGTCTCATACGTCACTTGAAGTAAGTGGAAAACGGTACAGACATGCCAAATCTCTGAGCGAACAGCGATGCTATCCATAAAATCCGACTCGTCTTGTGAAGGGAACTCACGGTCGGTAGATGGCATTTGGAATGTCATTTTCAATTACAATTTCGTAGGAGAAGAAACCTACTTATTCTTAAGACTTAGTCTACTTTGGCTTGGGCAAGGACTTTGGCTGGCTGGCTGGACATTCATGTGAATATTGTTCGGACCCCAAAGAGCTTTAGTATTCTTTCGCTTGTTATATCTAAATCACCACATTTTCACTACAAATAGCATCCAGGCAGCCCGGAGTGTCGCAAAATAATTGCTTATTCCTCTAGGCAACAAGTCGCAGACTGCATATGTACCATTGCATCTTCAGGCGCCCAGCCGCATCATTCAGGCCCATCCATGGTTTGGAGTTCGTATCGACCCTAACTTCGTACCTTGAAACCGTATCCTAATACTGCAGGTGTCTATATCGAGCCCTCGGTATTGAAAGCCCGTACTAGGACGGACCAGGCCTCCGAAATTCATTCCCGCGCGGGACGGCTATTCGGGGCCCCAAAAGACACCAGTCGCCCCGGACAGTTGCGAATTCTGCTCGTGTGAGCATGTGAAAATGGAGCGTCCATTCCATCCACAGATCTCGGCGAATATGGGCCTAGATGTGCCAATGTAATGTAGAATAGCTACAAACTATGTCGCTATCGTCAGCAGGTCAATCCATACGTGATAAGAACGTGTCACGTAAAACCTGATTACCGCAGTCGCACACGGTAGGAGTTTGGAATAAAATATTGTAACCCCTAACCCCGAAAAAAACATAATAGTCGCTGCCCATCTGCAGTGGACGGAGCATCGCAATCGATACTTCTGATGCACGTTTGAAGATCAGCGCCATGATCGAGCACATTTCAGCGCAGTATAGGTGGTGTTTCCAAGTGGGTTTCGCGGCTAAGCCTCAATATCGATGCGGCGATGCAGCAAGGTATTGTAGAACCAGTAGGTAGGTGCACCTCACCATTTCAATCCTACTTCGGTTGACTACAGTGAAGACACACTGCAAACCGGTCGTGTGCAATAATTGACATAGGCCCCCATGCGCGCCTCCACATGATTTGCCCATATGTAAAGGTACAAGACGCCCATAATAGCCATCTCTCACGTCTTTTTGCCACATCAAATGCACCATTGTTTGTGGTGCGATGGATTGGAACTCAGGAACACTGAGATTATTCTGCTATCTGTTGAGAGCAACAGAGAAAGAACGAAGAAGCTGAATTGTCTATCGATACAAGAGAAGGAAAGCAGTAGACTTATAGAGGAAAAAGGGAGAAGGAAAACTCCATGCCGACTGCCAAAGCTGGAGCCCGAAGCCGAGTACCAGTGCTGAGGGATGGGGGCAGACGAGGCCGGTGGTGCATATCGAGGCCGATGGGGGCAGGCGAGGCCGATGGAGGCTGGCGAGGCCTACGGGGGCCGCAAGCCACTGACCTCATCCCAGAGTCAACCAGTACCGAAGGCTAAGCAAGCCACCTGGCCAAACTCCTAGTCAACACTGTCTGTGCCCATTACGACCTATCACTCTGAGTGTTGATACAAGCCCATGTCCTCATACAAGTTGTAGCTTGATACAAGCCATAACCTCATACAAGGTCGTAACCGCAATAGTATTCTTAACTATAGATAAATACAATAATCAATAAGCGGATATCATAATACTCAGACCTGTCGTGTAGATTGGGGATTGTGTGAAGTCCTAATTCTAGTTGAAGCCATTTTGGTCATCACAAGGTTCTAATTCAATGGACTGAAATGTTCAATTGTTAATAAAACTAAGCTCGCTTGATATTACAAGTCAGATTTCCAAAAGTCATTGCAAAAGGATTGGAAGCAGGCAGAGCTTCACCACCGGAAGAAGAAGAAGACACAGTAACGTCTAGAATTGAGAAAGTTAGAAACATAATTATCTAGTAGTCATTAGCAAAGTTAAAAGCGAACTTACAGGAATTTTCAGAAGTGGGTTCTGGCGGCGGAACAGCACCGTCGTCGGCAGCTGAAGACAAGCCTAGAAATGAGAAAGTCAGAATTATAATTATCCGGTATATGCAATATTAAAGTTGAACTTGCAATCTTTTTGCACGTGTCCAACGAGACCACAACGAAAACATGTTCGAGTAACTATAGAAGAGACTTTTAGCAACAGTAACTCAATATCGAGCAACTTAAGAACGCATCACGTTTTGGACAGTTTTTTACCACGTGTGGACCTTTGCAGTTGAAGCACCTCTTCTTCTTCTTCTTGATTTGACCTGATGAAGTCAGTAATGGAGAGGAGTTAATGTGATAGTTAAGAAACGTATTTACTTGATTCCATATTTCTTGGTTGTGATTTATGCGACCCATAGTAGCTTCACTATGTGTGAGTAATATCCGAGTAAGATAGTTATAAAAGTAAAATATTGATGAACAGCAAAGACTGAAAGAATGCACTTACTTATAATTATTAATGATTGTATTAACCATTGATAGATGGCACAGGTATAGATCGACAGAGAGCAAGGTAGAGATCGACAGCTGATGATCAGAGATGTAGCAAGAGAGAAGAGGAACGAAGAGAGGGAAGGGGTATTTATACTGGTCAATTGTTCAACTCCTTAACGAAGGGTTAGGGCATACCGGCTAAATTTTCTTGGGCTAAGACGAAGCTATCCCAATCCAACGGATCTCTTGTGCAAAAGGTAACGTGATACTACGATGGGGCTATTCTCAGATCGCACTTCCGTCTGTGTCTGCCCCGAGCCTTTGCCTTCTTTGTAACTCCGACCTAGGGCCAACACCGACCCTAACGCCAACTCCGAGATTGGCACTCGTGATCGCTTTTCCGTCGCCCGGTTCGCTCGATGCTGCAACTTGCCGATGCTCGGACTTGCTGTCGCCATTTGTTGGTTTACCCCGTCGTTAATTGATAACTCATACGATGGTACTTACGCAGGGATTACGTATACATACGACATGGGGCCCTGGTGCCGGAGCTAATAATACCGCCGCATATGCTCGGATGAGAATGCGCTGCCATGTAGCCCCGTTCATCGCTGTGAGGATGTGCAGGGGCTGGAGGGAAATTGAACATGAATACCGAGGCGAGATGGCATATGGGACGGCAAGGTATTATTCGGCTTACAGACAGACAGGAGCGTAGATCCCACACAGGGTGACGCTGTTGAGTTCAATCGAGTACGAATAGAGATAAGGAATTGACTATCGTACTAAAGTGATTTTCTATAGAACAAACTAAGAGAAAGACAGCCATATATATGGGAAAAAAAGAATTGTACTCGGCTTCGCCGAGTATCACATCCGGAGCCCGATGCCGAGCATCACTCCCGAAGCTAGACCATCTCCTCGGTACGGGGGCTCGTGGAGGCCCATGGGGGCTATATACATCCGGCCTGATGCCCACAGCCTGAGATCGATGGGTCTGTAAGCCCCTGAACGCCACGGAAGCCACTGGGCCAATCCCGTGTCAACAGATGCCAGGAGGATCAGGGCCTGATGAGGTGTTCAGATTGAGTGGGAAGGTGGATGATGGCTTGTGTTCTAGTCCAGTCACGGAGGATGTCCCTCCGCGGAGAGACCGGTCCATTCACGGAGTCCCACCCTCAGTGACTGGACTGGTTCATTCGCGGAGTGTACCCCTGCACCCCACCTCCGTGACTGGACTGGTTCATTCGCGGAGCATACATACAAAGAGCTAATTACACTCAACGTCGTGGTGCAACTACAATTACAATATGCTCCATATCCTGACTTGAAACCAGCTCTTCTTCCTTAATGCCTTCTTCCTCTACATCGTCCTCTTCCTCCTCCTCGCCCACATCCTGGTACTCCTCGAGACCCTCTCCTTCCTCAATATCCAGTACTGTCAAATGACTTTCGTCGTTTTGCTCTGCGCCATCGCAAAACAATACGAGTCGCTTTCAGGCTCTTTCAGGCTTTGTTTTGTTTTGTTTTAATCATACTGTATTCACTCAACTTAGAGTATGACAGACCCCTAAACCCCTCCAGCTCCGGGCTGGCAGGCTAGATGGTGGAGCTCCACTCCTACTACCCGTCGTCCCCTCTTTTACAAAGGAAAAGCACATCTAACGAGACAGTCAATGTGATATGATACAAAGGAAAAAACATTCCAACAGAAACGAGAGACCGCCAGCTCTTACTCCTCCATTCGCCTGGGCAGGAACTTTCCGATGTCAGTGGCCGCCAGGAAGTCCATCATCACCTTATCGCACTTTTCCATGGAGAACAGCTAATTGATCTGCACGTGTCGGCATCTGCACGCTCTCCAGCCCACCTCTTTCCAGAGAGTTCTTTGCTGGTCTTTGTTGCAGGAAGCCCTAAGGTTCAGTGCATGGTCGTGACTGTCTCATTAGACTTCACACCATGACTGTCCATTTTAGACTTCACACGATGCTCGCCCTCATGCTCTTCATACTTAAGACGCACCTTTGTCCGTCTCTCTTGTACCTACAATCAGCTCACTCATTCACATCAACAGTCTTTCCATCGGCTGCAGTGGCGGAAGAGGTGTTCCAGTGTCTGGGCCGTTCTGCCTCCAGCTCATTCAGGTTTTCACCGGTGCCAAAGCAAATCCAGAAGGTGTCAGGACTCAGACGGGAGCCAACTTTGAAAGTATGGCAAACTTTCAGGCTTTCCACCGGCTTTTGCGGCATATTTCTTTTCGCGCAGATACACTTTCATGCTTTCATTCATGGCCTGGGGTCTCCTCTCGATACTCGCAATGGGTGGTGAAGGTCGCTGCCGGAGGGTGCAAAAGACTAGCTGCATCACTGCAAAAGACCACTTCAAAAAACCAGCTGCGTCTCTTCGATAGACAAGCTGAATCTAGTGCGAAGGAGGTTTTGCAGCGAAAGAGGTTTTGCAGCGAAAGGGCCACTGCAGCGAAAGATGCAAAAAGAAGTGAAAATCTCTAAGTCTGAAAGGGCGCGAAAGAGTATTCGCAGCGAAAGTGTGTGGAAACCAGCCAAAAGCCCGAAAGCACATGGTACTGTCAGGAACTTTCACAGTAGGGTCGAGTTTCGCAATGTGGGCTAAATGCACGTAGTTGCTCTATCAGCTAGATAGGGCCAGCTAAGTGCGCATACATGCGTGGGCATATGTGTGCAAAGTATTCACCAAGTGTACACTCGGTGAATGGACCAGTCCATTCACGGAGGTGGGGTGCAGGGGTATACTCCGCGAATGAACCAGTCCAGTCACGGAGGGTGGGACTCCGTGAATGGACCAGTCTCTCCGCGGAGGGACATCCTCCGTGACTGGACTAGAACAGCTTGTATTTCAAGGTGAGGTAACCGTGGAGGTTGCAGAAGCAATGAAGACATAGTAGATACTAACAACGGCAAAGAAAAGATGAGCTTCTGAATTTGGCGCAATGTGACCGGCGCGGTCGTAAACACGATAGCATGTCTAGAGACTGCGCGAAGGCAGGACGTCCGGGGAAGGTCGCAGGTGCCGCTGTGTGCACGTGGCAGCAAGATAACGCCAGGTGGACAAGGAACCATGGGTCTTTTCCATTGCGAGATTGTGAAAGCAACGGCGATGTTGCGGATGCTTAGGGTTATACGCGAGATGATTGATTATATATTGTTGGACACGTTGGATCAAATTCAAGTCTCCTACGCCAATACCAATGTGAATGCCAACAGGAGCAAAGATTTATTGACTCTATGCCTCCTCCTTCAGCCATCACAATAACCTGCGCACATTAATCTCCTAGATATCTTCATCACAACACTGAACACCGTCAACACCACGATGGCACAAAGATCTGATACATGTCGTGGAAATCCGTGTTGATGTTCGGTGTGTAAGCCATTGGTTGAGCGGTTTTTTTTTTTTTGTTTTATTCATACTGTATTCACTCTAATTAGAGTATGACAGAGTCTAGAAACAACACCTCCGCTTCCGGGCGAGCCGGTTAGATGGCGGAGCTCCCACTTGCTACCTATCGTCCCCTTTGACAAAGGAAAAGCTAACGATTGAATCAGAACAAAAGAGATCAACGAAAGAGAGACTACCCTCGATCCAAACACTCTTACTCCTGCCCGCGCTCCTCCTGTCCGCGCTCCTCCGCTTGCTTTGGCGGGAATTTGGTTGAGCGGTTAGTGCGTGATGTGCTTAGGCTAGATCAGTGGCATTCCTCCAAACTTGCGTCGTACAAACTGAAGGACACGATCCAACATCGGACTGAATGAACGGTAAGTCTATTTTATGAATGTAAGAGCGGGGCTAGACTTACAGGACTGAAGACAATACGAAGCTATTTCTCTCGCCATCTTGGAAATGACAGTCCTTGCAGCTGTCAGGGTATTCAAACACTTCGAAAGAGTAAATACATACTAGCATAGTCAGTTGAAGTCGTTGATGATTGGCACAAAGGACGGAAAAGGTAGCGAACAGTGCTATGCGTGTTCAAGTATGTACCAAGGTAAGCAGGAATTTCAAATTTGAAGAGATCAAGAGACATGCCGGTAGTGACGTTAGTTGTTTAGTATATGAAAAGTTGTCGAGGTTGAAGACGTGGGAGAGTATACGGGAGCAGACGGACCACCGAATTAAGGCAAGATACCGCAGGACAGTGATGTTTCAATGTGAGGGGTTTTGAAGTGTGTTGTTCCATTCGGAGGTACATCACCCCTGTTCACTTGCTCCCTGAAATTTGATCTCGTTCTGATGTCAGTTTTTCTCATGTCTGAAAAGTTCTTCTATTTGTGCCCGGACTTCATTGACATGGCGATGGAATAATAGGGAAGGGTTCAATTACCGTCTTTGCCACCCAATTGTATGATTTTCGAGTGCTCTCTCAGAAGAGGCGAAAGCCGTCTCCACCACGTGTTGTTGGTCCATAATCGTTATTGACTATAAGGGGTTGTACAGTATACAATTCACTAGTTCCCTCTCTCGAAATTATTGTTTTTATTGCATATTTACATAAACCAGCAGTGTTCGCAACCGTCCCGTCCGTCCGGGATTGGTCAGGACGGGGACGGACGGCAAGAATCCGTCCGTCCGAGAGCAGGACGGAGAAGGCGCCGTCTTTTTGAGGCTGGACGGAGACGGACGGAAAGGACGGCCGTCGACGGAGAAGTCTTAGCGCACATAACAAAAATTATAAGAAAATCATTTCAATTACTATTCTGACCGTGATGCAAGACCTGTGAGCATCTGCTCCATCCATACTATTTCTGACTCTGTTTCTCCAAAGATTACGCCCTCTGCACCAGGATTTCGTACATTCCGAATCCTGTATAACATTATCGGGCTTGATTGGGTTTAGTCTAAAGATATACAGTAACCGCCCGATGACGGTGGATGACGGCCGACATTCCCTCCGTCTGGAGGAAGGACGGAGACGGACGGCCTTGGCGCCGTCCGTCCGTCCTGGAGAAATCTCGGACGGACGGGACGGTTGAGAACACTGTAAACCAGACACGATCTGACTGTACGCGGGGCTGATGGCGAGGCACGACGCACAAAGCACACGAGTCTCATATTATATACCTCACGTCTTTCTCCTTCTCTTGTTTATGCCTAAGTCTATGCACACGGTTTCCCCCAATGATTCCACCAGTCTGGGGGTGGACCGGTCCAGACTGGACTAGTCCGGGTTTAATCCAGTCCAGTCCAAGACGTTTTTGCACTGGGATCGGACCAGTCCACAATTCTGTTGGACCAGGACTGGACTGGACTGGACTGCCGTGGACCAGTCCAGCGCTGTGTCCAGGGTTAGGGTATATTTCTCACTGTATCGGTCTTTTAATGGGAGAAATATATCTTGATGGTACCGAATATACAGACAGAAATGTCATAATTGCGCCCAGAGTGGGTATTCAGAGGTGAGTAGTTATCAAATGTGAGGATGAGTCATGTTTTCAGTGATACTTGACTATGAAACAATGTCGAATTTGTAAGTGTGTGTGGACTGGTCCAGACCGAGCCCGTCCAGTCCAAGACTGGTAGTCTGTGGTCCAGTCCAGTCCAACCTTCCATTTGGACTGGACTGGACTGAGCCCTACCCCAGACTGGGACCGTCCGGACTGGTGGAATCATTGGTTTCCCCTACATACTATCGTAACAGTTTTGTTGTCTTTCTAGCTAGTGACTACTTCTGTCATGAAGACCGTTGGCACTGAAGTTAAAAATTTCCCTTTTTTCATAGTCCAAAATGCTTAGCCCCAAAATTTATTGTCCCGTCTAGTGCAGTGCATTTCCCGGACAGGACGGCCTATTAAGATTTGCTCTCGGGATCGCTTCTTGCATCCTGCAAGGAATACTCCTAGATTCTATCTTGGCTGGGCTCCGCCTCTGCATTCAAACATAGTTGACCCAACCTTCGAGAATGTCCATCGAGAACACCCATCAGAGCATAACTGCAAATGGCACTGAGAAATAATGTTAGCTTTAGATGAATAATGGTAACACGAGACGTAAGTACAACAAAGATAACCAACCGCATGCTTCGGATCTGGAACCGAAGACTCATCGCCATCGAGGTTGGGTGATGAATAGCACTCTAACGTAGTTGGGAAGTTACGCTATTGTTTGTCGAGCACCCATGCGAGCCAGCATCCAAATAGCCCGTCCCATTTGTCCAAGGCCAAGCCTGTAACCGGACTCAAGTTGTCAGGGTTCATGATTTTCAGAGTGGATGGACGTGGGCACTCCATGACAACGCTACAGGGAAAGCAGACGGAGGAGGATATTGGGGTACCGTCCGTGAATGAACCGGTCCGGCGAAGGAGGGTGGGCTTCCTTGAATAGACCGGTTGCTCTGCGGAGGGACATCCACCGTGACTGGACGAGAACATTTGCAATGCGGACGGTACGGATCAAGACTTGCCGTCGAACAAAGTGGCGTTTTGTAGAAGTCCACAAGTCGTAAATTGCATTGTGATGTGCATCAAAAGCAAGGTTTAAATTTTACAGTGAAAAAAGCCAAGGAACAAGGAGGTAACTGCAAAATTTGATGTCGAAGAAAGACTGTAGGCTGATTGGCAGAGAGTGCGTAGAAGAGTTGGGCCCCGTCAGAGTTTTCATCGGCGTCTAGAGCGGTACAACCGCAGTGGGATCTGAAACCCCAGGAACTCCTGCTTTGCCATCAGAGAGCACACAGAAATCTTTTTTGCCTGACGCTGGAACGTGCGGGATGTCGTATTCCCGATAGTTATGCCTCCAGTATTGGATCCTTTCTTTCTAGAGCTGGGAGTGCTGCGGACAGCAACATGGCCTCGTCCCTTTGATGTCAAGAATTTAATGCTTTCCAGGCATCACCAAAGTCCATGCCGTCCGTCCAATGGCATGATCGGAACCGGACGCCACTTTTTGGGGTTCAAGGTTTTAGAACATGACGGACCAAGACATTCAACGATATGCCTTCCTGGTCCGCGTGGAGAAATGATTGCGGTATGAATAGCAAGAGCATCTGCGCATTTTAATGATTTTCCATATTCCACGCTTCCGTGGCCACAGGATTCCCAACCGTCCGTCCAGACTACAATCTTTCGGGGCCCGACATCGTCCTCCCATCTGGGCATGAGTACGGAGGGTCTGGTCCGTTCCGGTTAGAAATCTTTAGGACTACGGCCCGGTACAGATGACCGCAGTAGTATATCCAGCTCGGGAATGAGAGTTTCGGGACACCTTATCCCTGTACAAATATCTGTTGAGTGTAAAAGAGAAAGAACGAAGAAGCTTAATTGTCTATCAATCCAAAGAGAGAGAAAACTATAGACTTATATACGAAAGAGTCCACCGGCTTCGAAGACTAAGGAAGCCACCAGGCCAAATCCCTAGTCAACAATATTCAGTCGAGATGAACTTGTACCGAAACAGGGATTTTAAACTTCATTAATTCGAATTTTAATTTCTGTGTTGGGGCCAATTATTCGACTATAGGGTTTGCAGTCGTGTAGTCCTATCATAGAGTGCCCTAGTCCGCCCAGTGGTAAAATCTTGAGCCCCAAGAACTTTAGTCCAGTCTCGGGTAAGGCCTTGGACGGACGGGACGGACAATTGGGGTGCGTGAGTGGCCACTTCCGTAAAATCCTCCGCCCTCAAACTTCATGAATCCCCAAACCATAGCCGGTGGGGTAGCAGTCAAATGCAGTCAACTTATCCAACAGCTCTAACCATCCTTCATAGCGGCCAACATACTGAATAAGTCGAAGCTCTTCCGTTGGCTCCCCTGTTGGTGGTATGTTTTGATTGCTGTATACTAGCTGCCTAGGACTTTCAGTAACATTTCCAGGAACCTCCCTAAATGACTCAGCGACTGGAGAAAATACAATAGCACTACCACTGTCCTTTGCTGGTGTTGCTTCTGAACGCGCTATTCACAGTGCTCATAAACGGCCCGGCCCGGGCTGCCTGCCTGAAGCGGGGTCTGGCCGCCAGACTTGTTGCAGCGTAGGCTTTTCAAATGGAAGCCTTAGATTTTGCGGCCGAGCCTGCCTGGTCTGCGGGCTGTTAAAATGCCCGGAGGCCGGCCGCGTCACTTAGGAAAACTGGTTATTCAGGGCCGGCAGATATGAAAGCACTATTCATGGTCGGCGGAAGCTCTGTAGATTTGATGCCGAAAAGCTTTTGAGGGTCTCGATCCGGAAGCACTGTTTAGCGTTGGTGGCCGTAAGCTATATCGTTGTGGCAGCCAAAAGCACTGCTGAGATGTCCTGGAAAAGTGACAAGAAGCGCATAGTTGAGCGAGAGCGGGAGACAGTTTGGAGCCAGAGGTGCAGAAGAAGAGGGCACAAAAAAGAAGCTTGAGGCGAGATATCTGTGCAGTGAAAGGGAAATGTTGAGGGTAATATCGAGCTTTTCATGTAATGCAACGTGAGTGGGCACATTGTTGGTTGCACTGTACTCACCTTCCCCAGCACAACTTAATTACTGGTTGCCTTGGCATAATTCTCACTCTGATTCATTCGGTTTCGAAAACTCTCTCATTCAGCCATACGCATTCACCATCATATTTCGGCCTGCCATTTCCGCTCTATAGGACTGCCTCCCTCCCGAAATTAAGTGTCTACTTTCTCGGCCTGCACTTTCCACGGACTTTCTTCTTTTTGCTCTCTGTTGTACGTAAGCACGTTCGTTTACCGGACAGTTTATGCAGCCTCACCTCGCCTCCAATCCTCCCTGGCCATTGTGATGTTACAAATCGATACCGAGAATTAGGTTTAACAATCTCCTTTCTACTCCTACTCCGGTAAATAGTTCTTCCCTACTCCAATGGTTGTTCTCGCCTGAATCATTTTCTTGGCCTTAAAACTGGTGAGGGTTTGATTCGATTCTTGTTTGATAATTGACAGCCTCCTCCACTCTCGATTGCCAATCCGTTATGCATGTTCATCTTCTTTCTCTTCTGGCAGTATCCTCAGTATACGATTTTCGTCTTACTCTGACCGTATTCTCCCAACAACGGCCATGAACAAGATAGATGCGGTGGATGCTGCGGTGCAGTGGGCGAGGTGGGTGGCACTCTGAATGAAGTTATGAAGGATAGAGAGAATTATCTGTGTGAACTTCTCTATTTCCTAGTTGCCAGCTATCAGCCGCTAGTTATTATTGCTGACCATTTTTACTCTAGCCCAAGCGTAATGCACTTGCTCATCGCGTCCATCCGTTCAGCGATAAAATCCTGCCAGGCATACCGATAGTCCGTCCCGTCTGTCAAGGCCATACCCGGGACCGGACGACAATTTTTGGGGCAGAAATTGTTCGGACTAGATGGATGATGGTACTGCATGGCAAGACTACAGGACTTCGGAATCTGTAGTCCATAATTTGCCCCCACAGATACTACGGTTGAAGATTTGTTCCGGGATTTAGTAACTTATTTATTTTAGGTAGTATTTCTTTCTCCTAGAACTCTCATTACCGAGCCGGATATATCTTAATCAACCCAGGTAACCACTGATCAAGAATATATTCGACCCTGGTCAAGGCTTTGTGGGAGTTGATCCTTACCGAACTGTGCAAAGGGCGGTCTGGCAGCATAGGAACACTGCCCGAGAAGGACCAGCCCTCCGAAACTCATGCCACAGATTGGACGAAGATGTTCGGTTCCGAAAGACTCTACTCCGTGCGGACGGTTGGAAACTCTGCTCCCTTGAAGATGGATTCTCTCCCTCTTACAATATCCTGAATCCTTTGGCCATTGTCTTAGTCTAGAAAATTCTCAGCCGACGCCAACCCAGCTCTACCTTCGCCTCCATCTTTTCTCAGGTGCAACTTTTCATCACCACCAGTATGCATCCAACTTCTAGTTGCGAAAACTGACTGACTCTATGTTCTACGGCTTCGGAATCTCCCATACGGATGGTGGCCGTGGGCAGGGCCCCCAACGGTCCGGAGCGACTATAGTCTTTCAGGGCCCCTTGCCTGGGCAGGACGGCCTATTATAATTTACTCTCTGGATCACTTCTTTGGTCCTCCAAGCCATACTCCCAGATTCTGTCTGCCCTTGGCTCCGCCCGTGCATGCAATCATACCTGATTGAAGTAGGCATCAATCCTTCAATAACGTTCACAAGAGAACAAAAGCGCTGTCCTAGTCAGTTCATGGTGCCCTTATTGAAATCGAGAAGAGGACGCAGTAACTCTGATATTACACTGTCCGCTTAGACAATTCCACTCTCAGCTTCCTCATGAGATGAATCTCTCCAACTCGTCAAAGCCTTTATTGCCAATAGCCGAGTTCGAAGGCAATATTTATTAGTCAAACTGATTGCGAGATCCTGATTGGCTACACCATAAATATCTGAAGTATTCACTACCTATGCTCCTTGTCAGTGGCCTATCTACGCTAGGGGCATATTCTAAGTCGAATATATCCCACCCAATGAAATATAAAACACCCGCCTAACAAATATCGTATATGCACCTATCGAAAGTGAACTTGTTTTAGCCTATTTTGCCTAACAGATCCGCCCGGTTGTTCGAGGTACTTGGTGAGGTGATGGTCCCACTCAGACAGTCGTGAAGACACAAGCACACTGTAGGGACAAGTGTACCTTGCTTCTGCTAGGGCATGCGCCTTGAACACGCATGTAGCCCCGAACGTTGACTCGCCCTGCTCACCAAAATAGGTCTATGTAGCGCGAGTGGCGGAAGAGGTTAGTTGAGGTGCCTTGGAACCCAAAGAATTACACTGGCCACTTCCCACCCATCTGCTACACAACCTTTCTTCCATGATCATGGACAGCCACCCGCATCTCGAGTATCGTCCAAAGCTTCATTCTCTGACCGATATTCATCTTCCATGCTTGATTGCCCTCATCACGCAAACATTTTCGGTAGCGTAGAGGGGTTTATTGAATGTGACTTGGTATCGGGCGATCGTCTTTGACAATTTCTGGGAGGGAGTGGTGAATTTCTTGCTTTCTAATCTACTGCGGTGACGTGAAAAATAATCTTACACAAGAAGAGTTGAATTGTCTAAAGAGAAGTGAAGGCTATCTACAGGAAAATCTAAGTCTATACACACGAGTTCAGAGAGGCGGAGCAGCTGGTGAGTGATAGTTCGTGAATGTGTCTGATTAGTCAGAACACTAGAAATCACTCTTCCGGGCATTCTAGTATCGACAATATATTTAGTAGCCATTAGCAACCGCTCTCCAGCCCATTCCAGTCCACTCTAGCAGCTGTGATGGCATTCCAGTGCTTCGTAGCCCATTCTCCCAGCTTGCAGTCCTTTCCAGCAGCTTATAGGCCTTTCGGGCTAAATCCTGGGTTAACACGCCGAGGCCAGCTTGCCGGGCAACGCAGCCTTCAACTCCCGCAGTCTGCGATAGTCGTCGAACGCAGTAGCAGCGGGTCGTGGGAATTGAATGCTGTACTCTCGGTGTTGAAATGAATGAAACGAGTGCGTTGATTGTCTAGATATATGCCTGGGTAGATTGCGTGTATGTATACAAATAAGAAACAAACTTCAAACACTTTCGCCGACAAGCGGTCACATTCGCCGACAGTGTGGGACTCAATAGAAGGCTCAGGAAGACAGTCACTTCGCCGACGTTGAGCGCCTCATGACCAAACTTTTAGTCGAAACGTTCAGTTAATGACTACCGTCAACACTCGGTAGATATGATTGACGAAACAGTTTCCGAAAAAAACCTCCGCGGAAGCGCCCCAATCCTGAATCCGAAAAGGAATATATTTCCTCTGTTCCAAGTGCCCTAGAAATCACAAGAGTAGTAGTTCCAACGACAAATCTGTTAACATACTGAACCCATATTCCGAAGAAGGAAGAATTCACCACAACCTAACGAAGCCTAAATCATTCGCAGTGACATCGAAGACATCCTTCAGCGACAGGAATCTGGAGTGTACCAAATCCCAGTTCAACCAACACTGACGTGTCCATACCCTCTAGACTCTAGAATCTTGACCACGATGTCCACCATTGTTCACCGCCAGCGATCATCGAGGCTGCACTTCCGACGACGTCTCCGAGGCTGCCCATAAATGTCTTGCGTAGGTTACTCAATCTCATCCACGGGCCAGACTCCTCTTGCATCAGGATGCGAGGTGCGGAGCCATGGCCGTGCTGGCGGACCGCTTTCTGAACGACCACACTTGTAGGATTGACTGCCACTAGTCGTTCCTCATCTTGTACCGGCGGTAGGATGAAGTGGAATAAGGTGTTGTCGGCGTGAAACCCGCTTCATTCTGTATGCCGATAGATCTGCACAGGGCCGTGACTCGCAGAGGAATTGTATGGTTGTAGATGAGGGATGCAGTCGGAGTCGCTCGACGATGGTGAGGTCGCCGAGGTGAAGTAGATAGATCGGAGTGTGGTGGGGGCGCTTTGGAGGTGAAGGTGTGTGTGACGGAGAGCAGAATTCCTGGCGTAGAGGGTCAGCACAGGTGAGGAGAGCGAAACGCAGAAGAAGCACGACGCATGCATATCGGAGAAGCGAACAGGTCAAGTACGAGTACCAACCACGAACGGGCGCAGAAAGGACGAAGAAAAGGGGACTGATGCTGAATTGAACCACGCTGAAAAAAATGTAGTCTCACATCCTACAGCCGGCGCCACAATTCCGACACAAACCCTACACGAAGGTCTATATGTTGCTAGAAGGACATCGAAGCTGATTGAAAGGTCTAGAGTGGTTGCTAATGCACTGATGAATGTTAGTGACGGCAGTCCCACTTTATACACCGCTTAGAACATCTAAGTCGAACTTGAGTTGGTGTCTTCAAATAATATTTCGGGACAGTGGACTGGGCCGAAAGTCCTCGTACTTACGCTAGGTTCATTCATTCACTGTCGGAGAATAGGCTTACTGGCAGTTGCGAATCTCAGTCAAGTTCTTGGATGGAACGTTTTGCAGACCCCGCAGCTGTAGGATCCCGAGCAACTTATTGGCGTTGACAGATCGGGCATAATATGACGGGGTGGGTGGTGGCCAGTGAATTATTATTGCGATATTGCTGGGAGGGCCACAGCCGTCATACTCTCGTTTACCCTACTTTACCCCGCCCACGACAAGTAAACTTTGACACTAACTCACATCAACAACATCGCTGGACACCGACACAACATCATTTCCCACATCACTCAACAACAAAATGGCGACCATGAATGATTTAGTGAAGTATGCAGGGTTCAACAAAGCTATTCTTGGTAAGTTGAAGGATGGAATGGATAGTTTCGGCGATGGGAGGGAAGATGAACTCCAGGTGCGGTGGTACAACGATAAGTTTTTTCCTAGGAACAAGATACTTACCTGGGACGTGTTTTGGTCGTCACCGATGGAGGATGATAAGAACTATGTGCTATGTCGCACTGTTCTGTAAGCAGTCCCAACCATGTCTATATACCTCTGACTAAACAATTGGGCAGCGAAGAGGCGGGACTGGACAATGCCCACGTGTTGACTGAACAAACGTCAGTGGATCCAAGGATAGTGTGTAAGACCTTGGTGGCAGTTACAAAGGGTAGGATGACCCAGAAGATCCGAGACCACCGAGACCGAAAAAAGAAGCTTCAACATTTAGAGGAGCAGGCGTCTGTGGAGAAGTATCAAGCAGTGATAAGGCACAACAAGCGTGTTGACTTCACAGATGACATGAACGAGTTAGCAGCGGTACAGTGTCACCAAGATGTCGCAGCCCACGGTGAGAAAATGGCGGCGACAGATGACGTTAATAACCTGGCAGCAGCGCAGAACTTTCAAGACGTGGTAAGTCACGGTGAGAAAATGGCGTCGACTGACGACCTGAATGACCTGGCAGCGGTGCAGAACTTTCAGGATGTGGTAAGTCACGGCGAGCGTCAGGCGCGGAGTGACGAGCGTCAGGCGCGGAGTGACGAGCGACGGGCGCAGATTGACGAGCTTAAGTATAGTACGGCTCAGAGAGACGATCAATCGTCTATAAGACGTGAGAAGCTCCTGGAGCTGGAGGAAAAGGCTGTGGCACAGGACTACCAAAATAGTCTCCTACAAGGACAAATCCTCAAGATGAAGCAGAAATATACCAATGACTGGATCATGGCCAAGGTTGAAGAAGGAATCAAGGAGAGAGAGGACGCTATCCGAGCACAGGTCACGGAAGAGTTGCTTTCAAAGGATCCCGACGCGATCAAGAGGCAGCGGATTGCGGAGGCTGACCGGTATGTGAAAGCAAAGAAGAATGAGCTGCATGCAGCAGATGAACGCTTCAAAACCAATATAGAGAAGCTCGACAACATGTATTCAAGGTTTGGCCCACCGCTGCGTCAGAAGGAGCTTACACAAAAGTTACAACGGTTGGGGATCACAGATCTAGTAAAGGCTGAGCTATCAAAACCTCGATTCCATGCTTAAACGACGATCGTAAGTGCAGTGGTAAGAGATATAGCTCTTCCTGGTTTCAGTGGGAACGCAGGGACACGAGGTGAGGAAATCGGTGATAGAAGCAAGCCAGCTTTCTATTACTAAACGAGCAGTGGCTCGTCCTTGTTTCAGTGGAAGCAAGGGGAGCTGTCGATGGACGGCTCCAGCCGCCATTCTAGGCATCAGTTCTCTCTACAATGGCTATTTCCCTCCGGCATACTCAGGAGACCACTACGTACCGCAATACCTTCCTTGAGGAGACTAGTTTCGATCGCAACTTCGAAATCACTAGATAGCTGTACGCCGAATATCAGCTCCCGCACGAATGCACTAAATTTGGAAAGACCATACGAGCGACAAAAGCATTGACGGCGATCTGCGTCGCAGTTCAGCCTTTCAAAATACCCTTTAATACGATTTGTATTAGTGTCTTACGAATCTGAATAGAGCCATTGCGCCCCATCGCTTTTGATCATCATGTAAACAACAAATACTATCATATCACTACATCACAAAATATCTGTTCTTCAAGCATCCCAAAAGTCAAAGGCAACTGGCGTCTTTCAGGGGCCCCAATCTGCGTCTAGTCCGGGGCGTGCATTTCGGAGGCTTGGTCCATCCCGGTGCGGAATCTCAAAAGGTCAGGCTCAATATAGATGCTGTAGTTTTGGAATACGAGTATTGGATACGAAGCTGCGGTCGCTACAAACTCCAAACCATTGATGTGCCTGAATGCCGGGCTGGGCGCCTGAAGACACTATGCTGTCGGTGGATGGATGCTTTGTTGCATATATACCTAGAACCTGCGTAGGATTTGCTGATCTGGGCGTACGGCATTCAGCTGAGCTGAAGGTACACAGTTGCGCTGATTGGATCCAGCTGGATATGACCAGCTGAGTGCGCGCGCCTGGATACACGGGCCTTTTTGTTTTAATCATACTGTATTCACTCTAATTAGAGTATGACAGGACCTTAATAACCCCCTCGATACACGGGCCTTTGTACAAGCCTAGAGGCTCCCGCGATAGAAAGATAGAATCACGTCAACGATTTTCATGGCACAAAAGAAACAACTCGAAGGAATTAGCAATTATACTGCGACACCGTGCGCTTCCTGAATGCTATTTGAGGTTAAAATGCGGCGATTGGCGTAAAACAAGCGAATTAATACAAATCGAAATACGAAAGCTCTATGGGGTCCAAACAATTTTCACCTGTACTCCTGTACTCTATGGACAGCTAGTCGAAGTCCCTGAGCGAGCCTAAGTGTACCTCATATTTAGCATAAGCCGTAGGCTGCTTCCCCTTCTTCCCCTGCAATTGAATATTACACTCCTCCTTTCAGCGACTATGGGGGCTCTTCACGAAACGATTCAGATCAAACGGACTGCATTACTGTTAACCTAGAGCTTTAGCACGTCTGTAACCCTTCTCCATTCACTTCAAGTTACTTGTGAGATCAAACGCTAATACTTTGAGAAATAGTGGACGCTATACAATCTCAGGTGAATGAGCTCGCTTGGGGAATGAGATTATTGACGCTATTGAGTGTCTTGTTTGTATGTTATCATGTGTGAATAACATCATCGCTCTGCAGTGCACAGAGCTAGACTGCAGGGCCTCGCAGTCTTTTCGTCCATGGCTCTGCTGCCCTACTCCTAAACAGTCCTTGATTTTGCTGCCCTGAAAATTGTTGCCTGCTCAGAGGATTGCTTTAACCGACGGGCCAGACTATTAGGAAGCTTGCTGTTCTTCAGGGGCATTCCCGGGCAGTACCTCTTCACCGTCGAATCACTTCTCTTTCCCATCACCTTTCACACCACTACAGCCAACACCACCGACTCTCTCTTGCCACAGCAATACAGCATTTCGTGGGTGAAACTGGGTATTGCTCGTACACTGCATGCTGCTTGTCGCTTCGCAAATGTTATCAATGGACCTGACTGAGCTGAGTGTCAGCCGAGCTGAGGGCAAGGCACCCAGCCGGTTAGTCATAAGACACCCAACTACCATATATATATCTCGAGTCTGTCTCCCTCTTCGCTTCTTTCTGTACCATAGTCTATTCACACGGTTCTCCCCATGCCGTGATAGCAATCACACAGGCCACGACCAAGCGAGCGACTCGTATCAAAGGATGCTTGCACTGCCATAAAATGTTGGCAGAAATACTCGGCTTCCTCTCAGGAGGCTCACCCTTGTGTCATTGATATTCTGCCACTTCATTCTCCAGAGTCGGATATAGTATATCCGGCTCGTGAATGACAATACCGGGGCACCTACCACATCCCGGAACTAATCAACAGCTGAGATAAACTTGTGCTAGATCGGGGGCTTTTAACCTTCACTAAGTTGAATCTGAATTTCTGCGAGGGGCAATTAATGGAATGTAGGGCCCTATAGATCTGTAGTCTGGCCGTGGAATGTCCTGGTCCGTCCAGTCCAAAAGTCTTGATCTCCGAAATTGTCGCCCGATCTCTGGTAGGGCCTTGGACGCAGGAAACAAACTATTCGAAAGCCTGGGTCGCAGGACAAGTCACGGAAGCAAAATGATCGCGGATAGTTGCTATCGATAAATTTATAGTAGTAAGTACAACCAGAGCACAGAAGATTGGGATATTTGTAAAGTAACGCCAACCATAGTCGGCTGTTGATGGTGGGATAAGGGTGCGACATGACGTCAGCTTCACGGTATGAGTCACCGAGCGTCGCTGTTGATTGTAGTCTCGCAGTGTTACCGGACATTCGAGACTGTATCGAAGGGTACGACACAAGCGGGGCGTGACATTTCAACCCTTCTAAAACTGGCTAAATAAACATTACAATTTCCAACCATCCATACATGCGCACCATTTCTTTACGACTTCAACCTACGATAGTGCTACACTAGTTAGGTGCTATGTTTATTTCGGCCGCGATTGGCCACCATTGGAATAACCAGCTTCACCTTCCCGTTTTCCTCTCCTGAGCACCCCGCTTTCAATGATACTAACTCCCCCTTCCCTTTTTCCAGCCGTGAGTTCCCTGCTGTTAATTCTACTAGCTACGCCTTCGCGTTTCCCGTATTCAGCATCCTGCTTTCAATGATGCGAGCTATGCCATCCCGTTTTCCCGACTTAAGCTCTCCGTTTTCAACATTACTAGCTGCCACTTCCCTTGTTGCTGTCTTGAGCTCCCCGCTTTCTGTACTAGCTACCCCTTATCTTCCATTCAGCTCACCGCTTTCCATACTAGCTTCCCCTTCCCTTTTTCCACCCATGAGCTCCCCGCTTTCAATGATACTAGCTACGACTCCTCGTTCTCCCGCATTTAATGCTACTACTCCTTCTCGTTTTCTTGTCTTGAGCATCCGTTTTCAATGATACTAGCTACGCCGCCCCGTCATCCCTTGTTGAACACCCCGACCCCGCTGATACTACACCTTCCCGTTTTCCGGTCTTGAACGCCCTGCTTTCAATGATGCTAGCTATGTTGGCCCGATGGGCCTACAAGCTGCCGAAATGGCCTAAATATTAGTGGGAGGCCATCGGCGTTACTGGGTAGGACAGGAGAGCGGTTAATAATCTTATCGAAGATACTGGAATACACTGCAGAATGATTTCTAACGTTCCGACTGGTCAGAGTTCACGAACTATCACTTACCAGTGGCCCCCCCACTTTCCACCTGGTGAATATAAAGCCATAGATTTTACTGTCAAATAGCATTTTCTCTTAGAGGGAATTCACTTCTGTACGATGCTCAATTCAACGTCTTGTGCATAGTTATTGTAGTCATCAAGCTACACCTTCCCGTTTTCCTGCCATGAGCTCCCGCTTTCAATGATACTACATCTTCCCGTTTCCCGGTCTTGAGCAAACCGCTTTAATAATAGTGCGCCTTCCCGTTTTCTCGTCGTGAGTTCCCTGTTTTCAATTGTACTTGCTACGCCTCCCAGTGTTCCCACTGTCAATAATGCTACACCTCCACATTTTCCCGCCTGGCGCATCCCGTTGTCAATGTTACTAGCTACGCCTCCCCATTTTCGTTCTTTCAATGATACTACACCTTGCTATTTCCCTCCTTGAGCTACGCGCATTCTATAATACTTGCTACGCTTCCCCGTTTTCCCGCTTTCAATTATGCTACACCTTCCCGTTTTCCCGCTGTAAGCTTCCCGTTTCCCCGCCTTGAGCTCCCATCATTCTAAGATAGCTACACTTTCCCGTTTTCCCATATTGAGCCGCCCACTTTCGTTGATATATGCCAAGCCTTCCTGCTTTCCTGCTTTCGATGATACGAGCTACGCTTTCCTTGTTTCCGCCTTGAGTTACCCGCTTTGAATGATTGCAGCTATGCCCCCTCGTACTGCAGCTTTCCATCATGTTACACCTTCTCGTTTGCTACCTTAAACTCACCTTATTCAATGATACTACACCTTCCCCGTTTCCCGCTTTCAATGATACGAGCAACGCCTCCCCGTTTTCTCGCATTCAGTGATAAACGCTACGCCTTCCCGTTTTCCCGTCTTGAGCGAACCGCTTTCATTGATACATGCTACGTATTCCAGATTTCCCACTTTTATTGATACAAGCTACGACTTCCAGTTTTCCTGCTTTCATTAATACTAGCAATGCCTTTCTGTTATCCCGCCATGTCCTCCCAGCATTCAATGATTGTAGTTATGTCTCCCCGTGTTCCCGCTTTCAATGATGCTACACCTTCCCGTTTCCTGACAGAAACTCCCCGCCTTCAATGATTATATGCCCACCCGTTTCCGGCTTTTAATTATAATAGCTTCGCGTTCCAGTTTCCCTGCCACGAGCTCCCCACTTCCAATGATACTAGTTACGCATACCCGTTTTCCTGTCTTGAGCTCCTCGTTTTCAATGATACTAGGTACGCCTCCCAATTTCCTCGTCTTAAGCTTCCCGCTTTCAATGATAATTGCTACATCGTCCCATTTTCCCTCCTTGAGCATCTCACCGTCAGTGATACTACTGTTTTCTGTTTTCTCCCTTTCAATGATATTTGCTACAACTTCTCGTGTCCTGCTTTGAGCTCCTCGTTCTTAATAAGATCAGCTACGACTTCCTGTTTTCTAGCTTTCAATGATACTACACGTTCCAGTTTCCCCAATTCCGCTACCCGCTTTCAATGATACTTCACCTTCCCGTTTTCCTGCCTTGATCTTCCCGCTTTCAATGATAATAGCTATGCCCTCCTGTTTTTCCGTCTTGAGCACCCCACTTTCCATGATCCAACGTTAGCCCGTTTCCCGTCTTGGGCTCCACGTTTTCATTGATACCTATGCTGTCCCTTCTTCCCGTCTTGAGCTTCCCTCCTTCATTGATACTGGCAACGACTTCCTATTTTCCCGTCTTGAGATTCCCGTGTTCAGGATACTAGGTACACCTCGCCCGTTTCCTGCTTCCAATAATGATATACCTTCCTGTTTTCCCGCCATGGGCTCCCTGTTCTCCATAATACTAGTCATGCCTCCACGTTTTCCCGCTTTCAACGATCTTACTACCCCTCCCCGTTCTCATGATTTCCATAGTGTTACACCTTCCCGTTTTCCCGGCTTGAGCTTCCCGCTTTCAATGATCGTACGCCTTCCCGTTTCCCACCTTGAGTTCCCTTCTTCATTGATCCTCGCTACCCCTCCCCGTTTTCAACGATATTAGGTACACCTTCCCATTTTCCGGGGTTGAGAATCGTGATTTCATTGACACAACCCCTACCTGTATTCCCGCTTTCAATTAAAATAGCTATGCGTTCAAGTTTCATGTCTCGAGATCACCGTTATCAATGAAACTAGATACGACTTCCTATTTTCCCGCTTTCAATGATGCTACACCTTCTCGTTTCCCTTCTTCAGCAACTAGTATTCAATCATACTAGCTAAGCTTTCCAATTTTCAATGATACTTTGCCTTCTAGTTTTGCTGCCTTGTTCTTCTCGCTTTCAATCATCGTAGCAACGCGTTCCTCATTGCCCGTCATTAGCACACCACTTTCAATGATCCTACACCATCCCGTTTTCACGTCTTGTGCTCCTCATATTCAATCATACTTACGCTTTCATGTTGCCCTGTCTTGAGCTTCTCGTCCTGAGCGCCCGATTTTCTATGATATTTACTACGCCTTCCCGTTTTCCCACTTTCAATAATTCTACACCTTCCCGTTTTACCCCTTGGAGCCCGTTTTCAACGATACTAGCTAGGCCTTCCCGTTTCTCCGTTTTCAGCTCCCCGTTTTCAATGATACTAGCTACGCCCCTCTGTTTTCCTGCTTTCAATAATGCTACACCTTCCCGTTTTGACTCTTTGTGTTCCCCGATTTCAATGTTAGTAGCTACGTCTCCCCGTTTTGCAACTTTCAATGATACTAGCTACACCTGCCCGTTTTCCCGCTTTCAACGATCTTGCTACCCCTCCCAGTTCTCATGATTTTCATAATGTTACACCTTCACGTTTTCCCGGCTTGAGCTTCCCGCTTTCAATGATCGTACGCCTTCCCGTTTCCCTCCCAGAGCTCCCGCTTTCAATGACACTAGCTGCGCCTCCCTGCTTTCCCGTTTTCCGGTCTTGAGCTTCCCGCTTTCAATGATACTAGCTACGCCTCCCTAGTTAGCCGTTTTCAATAATACTACGCCTTCACGTTTTCAATGATGCTACAACTTCCCATTTTTCTGTCTTCAGCTACCGCACCAAATGAAACTACGCCTTTATCTTGTCCCGTTTTAATCGTACTACTCCTTCCCGTTGCCCCCCGCCTTTAGCTCCCCGCTGTAATGATACTAGAATCACGTTCCCGTTTTCCCGTCTTGGGCTCCCCGTTTTTAATAATTCTACCAATGCCTCCCCGTTTCCACATCTAGATCTCCCCGCTTCCAATGATATTACACTTTCCTCTGTTGCCGTCTTACGCAGTTCGCATTCAATCATGCAAGCTATGCCTAATTGGGTCATTCCATCATAGTCGCGATGGGATCCCAACAAATTGCAAAGCACCTTCGGGCATATACTGGAGGGGATTCAACCAATATCCGAGATGAGAATTGCGAACCTGAGACAGCAAAGGACAGCAAGACATAAGAGGACAGTAAGGAGAATGATGACAGCGAAGAGGATGAGGACAATCAACAAGAAGTGAACCGGAGTATGTCAGCGGCCCAGGTACTTAATGACATCAAACACAATGGGATTGTAATTGCATTACGGCGTTGTGAGATGCGGTGATTCATTTTATTATGTAGTTGCACCATAGCGTTGACACATGCAGCAAAGATCATTGTTATTAGTAGCGTGAGTAAATTCTATTAACCAGTTCATGCAACACTAATATGACTAGTTCACTAACGGAGGGTGGGACACCATGAATTGACTAGTCCCTCCACGTAGCAACATCCTCGACGAACTAACTAGAACACTTTCCCATTTACCGCCTTGAGCTCCCCGAATTGAGCAATTTAACTTCCTGCTTTCCCGTCTTGAGCTCACCGTGTTTCCCGATATTAACCACGGCTTCCAGTTTCCCCGGTTTTATTGATTCGTCGCCCGCTTTCCCGCCTTCAGCTCCCAGTGTTCAATGATAGTACTACGCCCTCTGGTTTTCGTATCTTGAGCCCTCGTTTTCAATGATACTAGCTACGCCTTCACTTTTTCCCCGCTTGAGCTCCCCGATTGCAGCGATTCACCATCCCATGTTCTGTTTCGAGTTAACCCCGCGCAACTATACTAACTTCGCTTTCCGTTTTCCTGTTTTGAGCTTCTTTCTTCGCGTCACGCATGCCCGCTCCTACAATCCTCTACCTCCTCTTGGAATACCCAGCGCACACTCCATACAATCCTCCCCTCCCTTGTCTGCACTCTGCCAATATACCTCCAGCATGCAGCTTCCCAACCACAGATCCTTGGGTTGGGTCACGGTTAGGCTCATCCATTGATCATCGTCCTCCCCCCACCACCAGTGGGGAAGAAGTGGAACGCACTCCACTTCTCGTAAGCTTCCCTTTTGTCGTTTGCTGTCCGCTTGCTGTGGTCTTTCAGCGGCGGGGTGAGGCAGTATATGGTGCAACGCGCAGGCATAAAAAAAAAAATTCTGTGTTCTCTCCCTGTTCACAAGACGTTCATGTGTTAACACGGAATAAAATCCCCAGCATGCTCTCGGCCACCCCAGATCCACCATCTCACACACACCGCTTGACACTCTGACAATCCAGCCACCTACGAAGCAACATCTCAGTCTTCTTCCCTGCCGGCCCAGTAGACAGTATCGAACCTGTCCGTGAGCATTGTCTCCAGCCAGCTCTCGGGCAGCCCTGATCCACTGTACCACGCCTAAGCCTAAGCGCCAACTCTAGCCAGCTGTTAGCTATCCCAGATCCACCGTACGCAGCCATCTACCCAACATTGTCTCCCAGCTAGCCAGTCTTGCCGCTGCAGGTACGGAACCGTCCAGACTGGAACCGTACAAGTCCAGTGCAGTCCAGTGCACTCCAATTTCGCACTAGGGTCAGCCTAGTGCGGACTGTCAATGCGAACAAGTGATTGTTGGACTAACTCTACGCCAATCCGTAAGGGAAGTTCAACTAATTGTAGAAGTCGCAAAATTCGTAATGTATCTCTATTGGTCTCTCTCTCTCAATTATGTACAATAAACCGTAGTCTTACAAAACGTACATACAAGCACATCCGATTGAACACTAGTTCATCGCCACGTACTGCACTCAAATTGGCCCAACAGGTATGAACTGATGCGAATATTACCGGAGGAGAATGATTTCCACAGGGAATACTTTTCACAGGGACTAACTAACAAGGAGAAACATGTCTGATACTTTGGTCAGGTATCAACGCAATGTGTTTGTTCAAGATTGGTCAATGATCTAAATGTGCACTGTATAGTATTTTCGAATACAATTTTTAAATTGATAACTGCCTCCCTGGTCAGCTCTATTAACATTGGAATAATAGGTCAATACCATTTCCCAATGGTACTTGATTTGATTCTCATGGTGGGGTTGGTATCTGCTATTTGGTTTAATTGTTCACCATCATATACATCAGCTGCCTAACAATATATGGGGATTCTCAACCACAATGTACCCACTCTGCAGAAGCTATGCAGTGTTGTAGTGTGGGTTACAATGTTTAATTAAGCTCAACCATAATTACACAAGTTGTATACCTGAGTGTTTCAGTGTAAATTCAATTATTTTCTTACATGTTCACCAAATACCCATACTGGAATAAACACAGTGGTATAGTTGGGTAATTTCTATATGATACTAGATAAGCTGTACATAGAAGTGTAAAATGCTATGTATTCAATTATATAACAATATGTAAATACATTGACTTGACCATTTCAATGTCAGTAATGGCAGCATGGGATAGGATATATGCTAATCCTGGTAACTGCGACATCTACAACTGAGCTCACCAATTCCTTGAGATTTCTACAGGTTATCTTGTCTGAATATATCCAAATTACTCCATAATCAAGAACTATCAAATAATTGCAACGACATGAAGATGTAAATGAAGAAGCTGCACAAGTATAGCCTGGTACCATTATCACATATTCGTTCCAACGACATATTACCTTCGTGATGGAGGTGCACAGCTCAGGTTGTGTTAATCTGTGGCTTTGGTGCATCAGCAAAACGTAAATCGGTCTGCAAGCGACATGCCAACCTCCCAGACACTCCGGTTGACGTCACCTGTGCTTCTATGTACTTCGAGATGCGCTCAAGCCCCCATGGAGCTAAGCAAAGTGCTTTCAGACTCTGCAAGAGTATTCTCAGGTGCTCCTCAAAGCACTTGCAGTTACAGAGGTGCATTCGGGATGCTCTGAGATTTGACTTATACGATAGTCAAATTTTGGAGCAGCTGAGACCTTGGCGCAGCTCTGCGGGACACTTGGTGCTGTATTTTCGCAGCAGTGGTTCTTATGGTTCTATAACCACAAGGCATTTCGTCTTTGTTACAGTTACAAGATTCGCTACATCATAATATGACATGTATTATGTATTTAAGTCTCTATATATATACATGCGGCCAATCTGGCGGCAGACGGAACGGCAGCGTAATCGCATGAGCACCTGGAGACGCTGATTGAAAGAACTTAGAGATGCATTTGGAGGCCATGATCGTGAGAACTTGGAAGATGTACTTGGAGTCCGCAATCGAGCAAGTTTGGAGATGCACTTCGAGGACGAGCTAGAGTTGAACTCGGCGATACACTTGGAGGCCATGTTTAAGCGGGTTTGGAGATGCACTTGGTGGCTGCCGAGATCGTGTAACACAGAGATGCACTTGGAGGCCAAGATCGAGTGAAAATCAGAGATGCTCTTGGAGGCCGTGATTGAGCGAGTTTGGGGATGCATTTGGAGGCCAAGATCGAGCAAGTTTGGAGATGCACTTGGAGGCCGAGATCAAGTTCAACTCAGAGATGCATCTGGATGCTGTGGTCGAGCGAGTTTGGAGATACGTTTGAAGGCGGAGATCGTGGAACTCAGAGATGCACTTGGAGGCCGAGATGAATTTGAACTCAGCGATGCACTTGGAGGCTATAATCAACCAAGTTCGGAGATGCACTTGGAGGCCGAGATTGTGTAACTCAGAGATGCACATGCGGGTCGTGATCGAGCGAGTTGGGAGATGGATATAGAGGCCATAATCGATCGATATTGGAGCAGTACATGGAGGTCGATCTGGAGGCAGTAAATCGCAAGGGAAGTGCGATGGCAGCTGAGACACTATTCATTGGGTAACTTGTAATTGTGGGAATGTAGAGAGTTGAGTACAATAAGGTCCGCCGAGAGATGAGAAACTGGCTGGGAGCAGGAGACAGACGATCTTAGAATGATGCAGTACTCAGTGTATGCTGTACTCGGTGTGTGCTGTACTTGGGGTGTGCAGTGCTCGGTGTATACTCTACTCGGTGTTAACTCATGATCATTGCATGGAGAGATCGATATGGATGACTTAACTTCATGTTCTTGAGGTGATGGTACAGACAGAGAGAAATCAGTGGAGATGGTGAAATCATCATGAGAATCTGAGACTTAAGAGAATTTCGTGTGCGAGTCAATTGACCATCCCAAATATGGCAAGTACAAGTCCTGATTCGGTGGGTAATAACCCCTTTATGAGGTCTTCCCAACCCAATCAGGCAAGTCATACTCCTGATTTCTCAAATCTGCTCGTATCCTCCATATCCTTCTCATCATCATCCCCATCTCCTTCTTTCTCATCCACAACTCTACCATCATCGCAAGAACACAAAGATAACTTATCCCTCTCTATCTCTCCGTCCCATTATGATGAGTTAACGCTGAGTGCAGCATACACCGAGTACAGCATACACCGAGTACAGCATACACCGAGTACAGCATACACCGAGTACAGCATACACCGAGTACAGCATACACTGAGTACAGCATACACCG
>Ga0307514_10000222_pt1 | contig 151784 bp, 146 predicted proteins | sample 16_EM_MG_FD_203088 | JGI IMG/M metagenome (GOLD analysis project Ga0307514, IMG submission 203088) | Populus trichocarpa ectomycorrhiza microbial communities from riparian zone in the Pacific Northwest, United States - 16_EM | ecosystem: Host-associated > Plants > Roots > Unclassified...
TCTGCGTTATCGCAACTTTACTATGCATTGTCCCGCTAAACAGGGTTTAATAGGTGTGGCCAATAATTATGCGCACTGCTGAAGGTTTTTCACTTCCCAGTTATGGCGACATAATTGCATCATCATACTTGAATCCGCTAGCGCGATGGTAGTCTTCACTAATTGATCGATACGCGGCTCAAGTGTAATCCCGCTAAGGATCACTTGACTGACAACCATGTTCACGTATTTGCAGGTAGGTGTTTTGCATATGAGCATCATAAAAGATCTGTCACATGTACCTGCTTCGTTCAAACATGTATCTTTACCGCTGCTAAAGGAGAACCCCTAACATATGCACAGTTGGAAACATCAAGCGTTGACATGGTTATCCCATATTACTTTTAGAGGTTTCATCACTAGCTTGCTAATCTCGTTCCTTGTAGTTTGGTTCATTTCTACCAAAAATATTTTCGGATTGTGTCAAAGTTTCAAAATGAAATTATTTGAAAAGCCATCATTGTAAGAAATCTGGAAATAAGTTCATTCAATTGCCATTTGCTAATGTATATATAATCCCACTGAATCTTCATACAATTCTTCCCGCTTCATAGTGCACCTTATCATCAATATTGGATTGTATGGCTCTTTTACGCTGCCATTTGTGTTGATGAAATCAATTACCTTCTCCCAGTGACTCACATTGGGTTCCACCACTGGCAGTTGATCGGTGAATGAAATGACATCATTCTCAGATGTTACCCAGCGAATCACAATGATGAACGTTATGGTTGCCAACTGTGGGACATTACTTCTCAACATGGTGCCCATGTGCTCGCCCAAATCCTTTGCCAGAAGCTTCTTGCCTCTTCTTGCATTTTCCTCACCTTCTGACTTTCTCATGCCCATTGCTTCAGAATCATCTCAACCAACTGCCACTCTATCCATTCAGTATTGTTGAAATAATCCAATGGTAGCCGGTCCCCAACTGTTGCCAAAAGCTTCCTCCTCTGCCTCCCGGCGTAGGGTTCTGTTGCGAGGGTATTTAACCCAGTATTCCCCTCTGTTAGTTGACTGGTCTTTCTTCTCCAGAAACCCAGCCACCCTTACTGTCATTGACTTGTTGAACCCACTGTATTTGGCCAACCCCATCCTGTTGCCAAATTGCTTGAAGGAGAATTCCGTTTGTTTCAGGCTGGATTGGTATCTGGGGGCCCTGGAGGAACTCTCGAGGCACCTAGAGATGATAACCATAGTTTTGAAATCTGCGAAATGCAGATCATTTGAAACCCGCCATCAGCACTCTGGTGGAGGTTATATCCTTGTCAATGTCACCCATCACTTGGATATCTTTAGCTTGTGCTGGCGGTTGATTGCGACCAGAGTGTCAGGTTGATTGGAAAAGTATCATCCAACTGCTAAGCGCCTGGGAATGAATGAAGTGAAGACAGGTAACCACAGCCATACAGCAGGTGACATTGATTGGTTTCTTTTCCAACTTGACTATATTTGCCAGTGGCATCTTGTGAACTATCTTCGAATGATTCTAAATTATCATCACGACATTGTATCATTTTAGTTTGGCCACATCGGGGTGTCATATTGCAGTGATCGGTGGTGATCCATTTATGAACATGTTCCAGGAACAACAGTAGTGGTAAACAACTATCGGTATGTGGTATAATGTCAATTCAATCGAAGTGTGGATAAATAGATTGCTGGTAGCATTAACCCTCGGCTGAATAAAGGGCTTCTTATATGTCATTTTGTTGCCACAATCTGTTTTGTTTTGCTCCATCTTTGATCTATCAACCCAACCCAGCTGATTAAAAGAAACCATGAACACTCACATCATGCCTTTCTTTGTTATAAGCTCAAATTCATATACTAGGATACTGGATAGCTACTGACCATCATATGCCTCCATGACTGTACACATCATAGATGGAATATCATATGATACCTCCAAGACTCTAACAAGAACTCTATCCTGTATAAAGGTTAGCTTGATTATGAATATTATACATATGTTGCCACTGTACAACCTGGTGACTTTATTCATTAGGTGGCCTGTGAGTCGAACAGCAACAGTGCTCGCATTCTACTGAGTGCCATGTTTAAACCTCAGTATTCTCCTCAGTATCCATACTGCAGTCATGGATTGTTACTGACTCTTCCTTTCTACCAGCATATCAGGCCTCAATGATTGTTGTGCAGCCATACTGCAAGGTCTGAAACTCATCTACTCAATGTATGAATATAATCCACCTTCATTCTCAGCTACTGGAAGGCTTGAGTCTAGATATCATATACAAAGCTGCCATGATATAGTATATGGCTGATTGTAGTGTTTGCAGTAATGACAATAGAAATCATCTCTTCTGTGCTAAGAACTTTTGGCAGCCAATGAGTTTGATGATCTTGCAGGATATGACATATATATCCTGCTTTATGAAAAAAGTAAAGTAGAAGGTGGCTTTATTTTACCCCTCCCCCATCGTTTAGCAGGGTGCAATGTGGCTGTAATAGACTATCCTGCATTGGCTCATTTCAAACGGATATCCCTGAGCAACTAAGCCACACCATGAATCATTATTGAGATTCAGCTGAATCAGTGATCACTGATCATTTCTCAAATACAGTCAACAATTGCCTGAACTATGTTAAATGCATTCTCTGCACACAGGTACAATTTGACAGGAATTGATATCAAGATATGTATGAACAAACTCACTCTATCTCAATAAACAAAGGGCTACTACCTGATAGGATTTCACATTCCACAGGCTGGGATCGACCCAAGCCATCATGATTTAACTGCAGTCAGTGTAGCTGAATAGCCATCAATTAGCTACTCAACTAATGATCCAACCCTAGCCAATGTACCTGATGTGGCACTACCTGAAGATACTTCTAACAAAGAAGCTATAGACTCATGGAATCTTCATCTGACAACTACCCCTGATCCAACACAACAACGACTCATAGGCAGTTAGTTGGAGGGAAAAATATATGCGGGATAGTATATGCCAATGCAACTGAGTTGTACAACAAGCATCACAAGTATTCAGAACAATGCAATTCATAGCGTTTATTGCAGTCATCACAGGAATATGTGGGTAGATCATCATCTGAGGTGTGGACTTGACAATATCATAGTTAAATCATTCCAATCAGCAAATACCTTGTAAAGACCCTTCTCCAATCCCACTTTCGGGATCTGCTATCACAGTAGAATTGAAGATCATTTACATCTCTTTGGAACGTTATACCAAATGGGAATATTCCAATCAATACAGTTCCCATTTGCCATATCTCACATTTCATGCATGTCTTGACTTTGGGCCTGAGTGGCTTGCAGACATGAAATAGCAGTGAATTTATAATGAGATTGACACTGGCCATTGCTGATGCGTTTCGCATATTCAGCTTCCTGCAGTGATCATGATTGTGCCAGTTATTTCTGTATCCAACAAAGCTCACCTGACCAAGTATTCAAGTGACCATCATGACACGGTGCTGAATCTCACAATTGGTAATAATTGAAATGATATCTGCCAGCAATCTAGGAAGCATTACTCCATACTTGATGCGCTGATTCTGTGTCCCCTGAAAGTTGCGAAAAATGCTAACAGGCATAGCATTGCATGATTGGAACTATACTGTCCCTACTCCCAAATCTGATCATGACAGCTTCCATTTTTGAACTGGAATTGAGCTGATGGGTTGCAGACACCATGTCATCACCTTTGCCCTCCTTGGTTGGGGATTATCCGGAACATGGCATTCTTGCTCCAGTTTCAAATGGCTTTTGCACAATGAAACAGATTCCTAAAGCCGAGCCAATGTTTCGTTCCGTATTTTGATTGCTAGATAATTCAAAAGATCCGCATCATTACTTGGAGAGTCTGGATGAAACTTGTCTTGATGTTCTGCACACTTCTAGTGTTCGTCCAATTCAAAACCAGTTGTGGCATTTACCTCTCAGCAATGTAATCCATCCACGTCAATGTCCCAAGTTTCTCAGGTGTGTTGAGTTCTTCAGGTGTGTTGAGTTCTTCATGTGTATTGTGTTTGTTAGGTTTGTCGGGTTCCCCAGGTGTGTTGAGTTCTTCAGGTGTGTTGAGTTCTTCAGGTTCATCTAGTTCAATTCTAGATATGTTGGCTGAAACTAACCTCCAATTCTTGCATCAATAACGTACTTGGATCCAAGTGTTAACATTCGGGAATTGGGGGCATGAAGAATCCATCCAATCCAGTACACCTGGCCCTTTCTAAGTAACAGCACAGCACTAGCTTTGATAATGTAAATATGAACGGCCACCATGTTGTCTGGACTCTGTGCTAGCACTCCTCAAATTGCATCCATTAGGGATGTGCGTCACTGTGTCCATGCCCTCCCGGAATTTCATCTTCATCGACCGAGTGTTACTGTGTTGCCTAATTGTCATGTTATTCTATTAATCTTTGTACTATGTTTACCCTTATATACTTCTGTCTACATTCCCAAACTTCACTTTATCTTCATCAACATGCAACCTATGGCCAGCCAGGTGAGGAATCACTATTCAGAGAAGAATCAAGTAGCACACTTTGAGAGAGCACTTGCATGTGTATTGAAGAAGACTGCCAATCATCAATGCCAATGAAATGTCTGAACTTCCAAGCCAGCCTTCAAGTATAGTGATGGAGATAGCTAATGTCCACACAATTATGCTTATGCAGCAGGATGATAACGATACTGAGTGGGAGATGAGTGAGAACGAAAGTGAAGACCCAGGCGAATGCACCTTGTCGTCTAATATCGATGATCACCAGTTGCACAACCACCAAGAGGTCCTTCATCCAGACCAGGCGTGCCATGATACGACAATTCAAACTATAAGATTCCACTGTCAACAGCACCGAGCCATGCTGATACTTTCAGTGTATGCACTTTACTTCCAGATCTGTGACATCCAGCTGGGGCCATAGTACCACCATTGCTCAAATGCCAAAACTCAACCTTCAACATATTACACGTGTCTGAGGTTGTACCTGCCCAGCCACTCCCGCTTCCAACAGTTGGTGGAGACCAGATTGTTCCTCAACCAAAGGCCAGTGGAGATCACAACATTCATCAACACCAACAGGCTACATTTGAGGTAGCGCAATGGTTCAAAGAGGCAATCATATCCACAGAGAATCCTTGGCCAATTATTTCCAGTAAGAAGTATTTGGTGATTGACGAAGCTTGGAAACTACCCGTTGAAGCCCAGAATCATCAGCAGGCATTAGCGGGTATTTCTGTATATACACCATCTTTGTGTCAATTGCCCAGTGGTCCATCTCCTATAGTTGATCCACAAATCCAACAGGCTGGAAGTGTTATTGTATTTTCCACCCCTCAATTGGACTTATGGTGATACTAAACCCTAAAGATATCGATAGTTAAAACTGAAGGCTATTACCATTTCAGGGTATTTCGCAGATGAAGCTCATCAAACTTTGGTCCGTAGTGTGCAGTTGCATTTATAATCAAAGACTGAACATCGAATCCAGTTTAACAAGCTCCTGGTCCATGATGTGTATCTCTGGAAAGTTATCGATGATATGAAATCGTGGTTGACAGAGATGGATGTGCTTGACTTAATCTACCATCCATTTTTCATCACAGCTGTAAGGTCATATGTACATATATCGCCACGTATGAGAGTGTATGGGAAGACATGGTTGCTCACGGGAATATGCTGATATTATAGAGTAGTCGGAGAGTAAGATCATTGCTGCCCATCTTAGAGGTATCATAAGTCATCTATTGAAGAATGCTGTTACCCGGCCCTGGACACGTCTCATGCCATTGGTAAGAACCTAATCATGACTGCCATTACATCATCCCCCCCCTTTGGAAGTAGATGCCCTGGGCTGCCGCATACATGTATAAGCAAGAGAAAACCAATATGAAAAACAAAGCACAATTGCGTACACCTCCTTACGACTTTAGTAAGTCCAACAACCGGTCAGTGCCTTATGTGCAGCCTCATGGTGGATTCAGTGCACTGGGAAACTCCACCTTCGCTTGACATGTCTCCGGAGGTGGTAAAATCCTGTGCCGACGCCATTTGTACTGGGCCAAGATCCATGAGCAAGTAAGCAAGTAAAACCCCCGGAAAATGTCCAATTCCACTCCTCCAGTCCAATTATTGTCCATGCTTCGTCTAATGCTCTCGGTGAAACTCATCAACCAATTACTGCATATTCCCGAGATTCTCTGCCAGTTCCCACATAGTCTGTTCCTGTTACACCTTTGGAGTATTCACGGTTCCGGGGTCACGAGATATCACTCGAAAATGATGTCAGGTGGCGAAGAAATAAGGTTCATCAATTATATACCAGTACTATCACCACATCAATGACCACCAGGCACATGTCCCTCGACTACATCATCACCACCCACCCTCGAGTATTGTCACAGCAATAGTGGTGTGGTAATACAATGCAAACGCCCGTTGCTATATTCTCAATGGATGGAAATAATGCATGATGCCAGCTATCGTCACCTCTGTATGAAGTATCTTGCGATTGGCAATAGCTATGCCCAGTGGGATAGGGATGCTGGGGCAGGATACGATGTGAGGCTGTTGAATGGTACGTTGGGACAGATGGTCTGGAAGACAACAGTCCGATGGATACCAATCAGTCTGGAGATGCATATCAGACAGATACTGTTGGTCCGGAAAGATTGGAGCATTGGAGGGATACCATTTGCTCGGAGGAAGTTCAGGCTGACTGGTTATCAGAGCAAGGGTATAGGGGGACGAAGGAATGGTAGTAAAACTATCTAGAGAAAAGCTTAGTTAGAATCAGCAGTTAAAGCGCAGAAGAGAACAGTATAAAGACCTCTCGATTCTCCACTGAATAGAGGGCAACCTTCTCATCACGGAGAACAAACCTTAACAATATATTCGGATTGGCAAGCTATTCTACATTTATTCTATTATGATTACTTTCTGTGCCTGAGTGAAGCTTCGAAGTGACCCATCTATTAGTCCTTGAATAAGTCCAATATCAAGTCCGATAGCGAGATGAGATAAGGGGATACTTAGAAGGGATACTTCTAGTTGAGTGTATCTTGGAGTCAATCCTCCCGCATTACAGTTCCTAATAATAGCCTGCCCATTGTACAAGATAATGGAGCTTCTCATAGTGTTGCTTAGAGTGTAGAATCTGGTCAACTTCCCATTCATCAAAGTCATCGACAACCATCGTCTCTGGATCACATCACAGTTGGCTGGTAGTAGGAGGTGATAATCAAAACTTGTTAAAAATTCTTGCCACCATGCCTGTCTTCCATTCAGAAGCTTTTTTGTCATAAAATATTCAAGGTTTTTATGGTCAGAAATCAACTGCAAAGAATATCCAACACCTTCGCACTCAGGTCTCCACTCCTCAAGTACTTCAATAATAGCCATCAGCTTTCTATCACATATATTGTAATTGCATTCAGCATATGTATGCTACTTCAAGAAGTATGCTACAGGATTCAACACTCTCCCATTGTTGCGCTGTGACAATACGTCCGCAGATAGTACTTATCCTGAAGAATCTGTTTCAATTATCACTTCCTGTTAATGATCGAAATGAAAGAGAGCTGGAGGTGTCATTCAAGCAGTTATCATGGTTTCAAAGGCTATCTACAGGTTTAATTTCCATATAAATGGTTCATCCATTTTGCTTAATCCTGTGAGAGGCTTGGCTTTCCCGGAATACTTAGGCATATACCATTGGTAATAATTGCAGATTCCAAGAAACAGTTTCTACTTCAAAATGATGATTGAGCTACCCATTGTTGGTCTTCCTTTCCCGGCTCCAATTTTGTACAGTTTCAATCTTGTCCTCACCCATTGAAATGCCATGTGTTGATATAATCAATCCCAAATACCTCACTGTCTCCTTATGGAACACACAGTTCTCAGGCTTCAAATCTAACCCTGCTGCCTGCAGGCAATGCATACTCCACCATATATGACCATCATGCTCTTCCTCGGAGTTGCAATACATCATAATACCATCCAAACTTCTATAATCAAAATCGTACAAGGCCTCCCTTATAGCGTTATTAATATAGCCCTGGAAAACTGCTGCTGCATTTGTTGTTCCAAATTACATTACTGTAGGTTCAAACAGCCCATACCTGCTCTGGAAAGCAAACCTATGTTCATCTCATTCGTTAACCCGAAGTAAATTATCAGCCCCTCACATATCTAACTTCGTATATATCGTTGCTTTTTCCAGAAGGTTTAGTAATTCTTTTATTAAGAGGAGAGAATGCAGATTCTTTATCATTTTACTGTTAATATCCTGATAGTCAATACGAATTTGCAACTCTCCATTTGCATTCGTCACAAACTACATTCGTACTGCAAACGGTGGTGACGATTGTCAAATGGTCCCTTTAAACATATTCTCCTTAAGCCATTTCATCATAACTACAAATTCAGCTCGTTACATTAAACATAAGGGGCTTCACATTGCGGTTTCTCCATCCTTTAATAGAACTTCATAATCAATGCCAGGTCAATATGGCAATACTCGATCTGCCAGTACCTTGGTAAACAATTTCCTACACCAGGTATTCCTTCAAATCGTTTTTTTCAATAGCCTTAGTAATATCATATAAGGAGGCTGTCAAAACAATAATCCTTCCCTTCTTCAATGTTCTGAAGAATAAGGCTACATGAAGAATCACAATATTACCTCGAACTGGTCTCGGTGGCCTTATTTGTAGTTCGTATATCTTCTCCTTGTCTCACTATACTGGTACTGGTGCATAGTGGCAATGCGTCATGCAATATTGTGATCCGAACATACCAGTAGTTCTTACAAAACGTACCGCAACGTCATGTAGTCATGACCAGGGGATTCCAAGGACAGTTCGATGATGTCCTAACTTTGTATCGAAGAATGATAGTTGATCCCCATGGTCTTGTATTTTCATGCCAACTTTGGCAATATGCGTATTATCCTCTGACTAAATGGGTCTTCTGTTGATAACCTCGACATGTTTCTTCTCTTTTAATACCTAGAGTGGAATCTGATGATAGTAAGCACAATCTTGCTTCATAAATGCAATGTCTGTAGCTCCACAGTCAATCAGTGCATGTGTTGGTATTTCATAATTATTCCCAGTCAATGTGCAGGTTATAACTAAATGTTTTCCTTCCATTGATCCCACCAATACCTCCACCTTGCTCCCTGAAAGACAGAAAATTCCAAAACATTTTAAAGCATTTAAAGCAAAACTTTTTCCATCAATCAAAGAGCCATCGTTCATTAACTGACTTCATCTTTTCCGGATTGCTTGGAACTGCTCCCAATTCCGACATCCTTTATCTCTGCTCCAGCAGCCTTAAAGGTCTGAGCCTTCTTTCTTGCCGCACAATCTGCCACCCTGTGGTTCAACCCACCACAGTAGCAACACCTCCCATCTGCGAACCTCTTCGCCATCTCCACCGCAGAAATTCTCCTTTTGCTTGCGGTGAGATCCAAGGGCGAAGGGCTGGTGTACCCAGCAACCAAATTAGCAGGACCTGTTTCGGGGGCCTTCAGTGGTGCAGCAGGTACTGGGGAGGCAAAACCTGTCCTGCTTTACTGATTTCGTCCAGCCTTTTCTACCCATTGTTGTGGAATTTGAATGCCCCGCTTCTGGCAAACGGTTACAAACACAGGAAGTTCTTCGGGCATATTACTTGACATAATGGACTGATTGATTCCCTCAGAGAGCACCATCTGGAGGGCATTCTGGAGAGTTGAAGGATTCCTATCCAGATTAGAAGCAGTAACTTGAAACCCAGCATAGTACTGTGAGATCTTACGGATGATTTGCTTCATGTCCCGCATTTTCCATTATGCAATCGCCACTTGGTCGGAGTCCCCAAAAGCTGCTTCCAGGAGTTTATACAACCTGGCAGGTCTCCCAGCCCTATTGTTCCATCCTCCCAGGTGTGTGGCAAGATCTGTCTCAAGGCTACACCCCTAACGCACTTGAATGCGTACGGCATCATTAACAGTTTGTCAGGAAAGCGGGCAGGCTTGTGTCATTTAAAAATCTGGAGTTGAGCAATCCAACCTCTCCATTGAGTTCAATCAGACCATGAAATATCTGGGGAGTAAGGAAATCTCTGGCCTCAGGTTTCAAGAGCCTGAGGAGCAGCCAGAGCCACTCTTGCTGACAAGGTCTGAGCATTGGCCAACTGCATCCTCAAATCTCAGACTTCTTCCCCAGATTGCTCTAAATCCCGGGTAATCACTGCCAGTTCGTTCCATAGCTCCTCGTCTGTTCCGGCAGCTGTTGGTAACCTTCTGATTTTGTCCTCTTTATTCATTACAGTCTGTATCACTCCCAGGCGGGAGGAAGGCTTCTATATTCAGGTTTGTGATCTCTGTCTGGAGTGCAATTATCTGTGCAGGGTGGTCACACACCCTCTATACATTGCTCATGGGTTCGGTATATTCAGCTACTCTCCTCAGCACCTCTCTTGCTTTTTGCTATATCTTCTGTCTCTCTGCGGAGTCCACTGCATGTATGATCCTGTTGACCATTCCGCCGATGATACCCTGATCGTCCACACACACCAGGGCCACTCAATTGTGCTGTTCTGTTTCTGCCATTGCACCAAACTAGGGACATATACCAGTGCCAGTGATACACATTGATGTCAGGGGGGTGTCGGAGGTGAAGGTACTACGACAATCAACAAAACTCCAAGACACTTAGCTCGTGATGCTGCTGCTGCTGCGTGTCCAACAGTCCAATGATTTCCTGCGCAATTATGTCCTTTGCAATCACACAGTTCTTTGGGATCGCTAGGAAACCAAAAAGAAGGTCCAAGATATCAGGTCCAATGTTGTCCAAACACAAGGTCGTTAATATCTAGACCACCACCCTCTCTGACTGCATCCATCAAACGCAGATTCCAAGGGGAGGAAACAGTCGATTGTTCCAAAAGATACATATTCAAGGGTTCTTCCTCAACAGTTACTACAAGAATAGCTTGGACACTTCTGAATGCATTCAAAGGTTTGGGTTTAAACACGAGGCAAGAAGTCCCAGCATGATCAGAACAGTTTATTTGGGAAGTTCAGTAACTGGGGTATCTTTGAATTTGAATGAGGTGTCCTGTGTGAATGCTGACGGATATCAAATCTGGTCAGTCGCAGTAACATCAATGCAATCATCACAAGTATGTATTCAACGGCAGTTTGATGCTAGGTAATCCCAACAGGTACCAGAACAAGGGTTAAGACAATCCTTACACCTTCTACAGGGATGCAGGCACATTTAATATGACGTACAGTATTCAAGGACTCCTTCTAGTGTAACGGGCTGGGTCCAACATAGATCACATTGGCAACTGTAACATGATATCGGAAATAAGACAAAAGGTGTTTGAAGTTTGTAATAAGAGGATCAAGACAAAACAAGAGTCTAGGCGATTTCAATGTGATACTTTACTTTGGTATACAAGACAACAAGTAAAGAGAGAAGAATAGAACATCCTCCAACATCATCACAACCTCTCTTTATATTCAATTTGTCTGCCACCTCAAATCATTCCTCATGCTCTGATATACCATCCAAATTTCTTCCCACGATCTTACACACCACCAACACAACACTCATCGCCACAACCATGGCACATTATCTGAAGTTGCAGCACCTCACTCCACTTCCATATCATATTAAATTATACCACTACCACTCCATCATATTCCCACACCATTGCCACATCCACTCATGTCTCCTCCTTTTCATAACACCTATTTCTTCAGGATTATTTCCCGATATCTATTTCCATTACTTGTTACTCGTACTGTGACAATTACTATTTCAAAGTATAGTCCATTTCTATTTCCATCTACAGTGAATATTATGTTAGAGTAAAATTCAATATATACTTGACTACTACAGCCAAATATATTAGGAAGTATAATTGAATACTCTCTGCTATAAATTCCAATAAACTGTTTAGATATATTGATATACATATAGATATATTAATTACAGGATAAACTGTTTAGATATATTGATATACATATAGATATATTAATTACAGGATAAACTGTTTAGATATATTGATATACATATAGATATATTAATCACAGTATAAACTAAATACACATACCTAAACATTATTTCACTATAGATACTTAGTCTGTCTCATGCGAATTTTTTTTTTTTAAGTATTGGAGTAATCTTTAAAATGAACAAGTCCAGACTCTTGCAGCTCACCAGTATATAAAGATATTCACCATTCTTTTATTGACTATGGTGAATTATTCTGGATAGGTTGTAAGTACTACAGATACTTTAAAATGCTGTTGACAGATACTACCAGCATTCAGTGCACTTTAAACTTTATTTATCGATAATTATTAGACCAACAATTCACGAATACTTCCAATGACTCAAGTACACTGAAGGACATTGTATTAATATATTTAATTTAAGAATCAATGAATTCACATGTAATTGTAGTAGTGTATAATCAAGTAGAAATTATTCAGAACTATACTTGGATATAAATACAGTTAAATGTAGCAATAAGAGTATATAGGAAAGAGGTATAATATTCTCTAAATTGTCTGTTGATTTAAATAGCAATATTTTTGCAATAAGGAGAATATTAGAATAATATATTAGAATATGAAAGTCATTCTACATTAATTTTGTCTAGTACCTGATAATTCAAAGTAAACTATTCATGTAATTTATCAATATCTGTTAACAAAATATTATATCAAATATAATGGTGTGATGAGATATAGTGATACCAGTAGTTGATTATATTTTGGAGTTAATTACTCCCATGTTACAAGGTGCTTAACATGATAGCAGTATGTATAGATTATATAAGATAATTCTATTCTGTCAACTGAATACATTCTAAGGAGTCTCATAACTAAAGCAGACAAGTTGATTATACTCAGATAGAATGGAGGAAGAAATATGGATAATGGTAGAAGCAATGAATTCTGCTTTGCTCCATGCTGTTGACCTGTGGAGAAGAGGGATGGAACTAAAATTTGGTTTTCTCTGCAGTAATATCACATGATTGCATGTGAGGATGTCTACTTGTTTTTTCTTTCCACCATGGACTTTGTCCGGCTATACCTCTTTGCTTTCAGTGCCTGAACGTCCAAAGCCTAAATCGAGGTCACGTAGGTATTACCAATGCATTTACATTTGCCTTCCTGGCAAGCCTAAAGAATCGGTTACTAAAGCAGCTATACTCTACCTACCCAGCTCGTCCTTTTCTATTTCTTCCTTCTCGACATCACCGAAATAGAGCAATATTCGACTAGGTTTCCGCACTTCTCTGTGGACGTAGCAACGAGCCTCTCTGCCGTCATCTTTCTTCTGCTCTCCGATATCCTCTGGCCCTGCCATGTGTTCCCCTGACTGTTTCCTTGCCATTATCGCCTGCCTGTTTCCTCCCCTTCCAGGTATATCACTCCTATTCTGTTTCGCAGTTCACCGCTGATAAGTAATTTATCTTGATAGTTTGGGTAAAACGCGGCATTTGTTCTGGCGACTCGGTTATCAATATTGCACTCTGTGTGCTAGGCTTTGTATGTCGCATGTTCCTTTACTTCCCCACTACCGTAGTTAAGTCAGTCCTCGACACTAGCTTCCAGGTCTCTTTCATGCGTGGTACATCATTGGCAAATACCCCGACCCCTTCGAAGATGTCGTATACAGAAACACACCGCTAGACCGAGAATTGCGCCCTCACATCTATCACCCCGTTCCGCAACGACCCAGTTATCATCACCAACAACCACCAATGCAGGGTGGGCTACTTTGTAGCCAACACCAACCGGAGGGCTATGGCAGCTTCAGCGATGCGTCATCGTCTGAACCTTACCCAAGGAATTCACCGGCAGAAGGAAGCAACCGAGAGCAAGGAGAGCCTCCCAGTTATGCAAGTGTTGTTAAAGGTGACAACAAAGTGCAGCATGATTAAAGCTATGCGCCATTCCAGAATACACATTTTCGAGCGTCTGCACTTCACTGCACACCTTAGCATTTACTGTCAGAGTTATAACACTTATCAATGTAAACATGCTTTGACGATCGATTAAGGGATTTCATGGTGGCTTGATTTATGTTTGATTGGCTAGCGGAGGGATAGTTTCCTTATGTTCGAGCCGCACAACGCAATATTGGGTTTGAAGGCCGGCATCTGATTTCATTCACTAGCTGTTAGTTCATCGTCTGCTTGGGATCCTTTATGTTGACCTAATGGGTAGGTTACGATGTGCGAACTCTAATTAACGACAGGACCAATTATCATACAGATTTCCCACATAATATCCCAATCCACACTTGAGATTGACCCTAAATGACAGCCAAATTAAGAATTATTACGCAGAATGATCGTTCATAATACAATCCGCCACCGCTCTCACATATACCGTGCCCCCTTTCGACATTGTAGTGGCTCTTGTAGGCCAGTGGTCATGGTTTGCGCACTGCACCCATCCAGTACCAATGATAGACACCTCCGACAATACACCTCACCACCGCTTGGTTTTGCCAAACTTGCCCTCTATCGACCAGTAGCTTTCGACATTCACAGAAAACTTAGGCTTCGGTTTTCAACAAATTCTGTTAGTTTTTGTTTTTAGGAGTCCAGTCGCCTGAAGATGTCTTGGAAACATTATCCCGATTACGCCCCAGGACCACTCATATGCCCCAGTAACAACAATGAAGTTATCGAAATCCCCAATTTGCTGACAGAAGTGTCCAATTTTCAGTAACCCAAATTCCCGTTGAGCTCTCTGGCCACCCCAATGGGGGTATTATCGTCAAAAATGCCCCACGCTACGAACCGTACCCTCACAGGCAACCAACTGGATTTACTGCTCTCATCAGAATCAGGCTACTTTACTGCCAAAGGCAGGACTAATCTTATCTCTAGAAGAATCAGAGAAAGAGTTGCCATGCCAGTCTTAACAAAAGATGGAGAATCCATCAGATGAGAAAATAAATTTGACCCTAAATTCTATTATGACACTGAGCTGGGCAATTAAATTGTGGACTAGTCGACTATACTAACTGGCCCTCTAAAAATATCTATTAAAGGAAAGTAAAACAGAGTGAGACTACCACGTATTATATCCAGCTACTCCCAGAAAGGTTGGACAATAAAGTGATTGGATCAACACCTTCCAATCGGTTGAGGATAGAGAACAATTGGCCTTCTGTTGCAGGGATTCAAAAATCATAAAAAATAACATGAAAAGAATTGAGTGAATATTAAGGTAGCAGAGACCAATTGAATCCGACTTTCAGAGTGGTGTAGTAGAATGATACAGAGTGCAACCAATGAAAAACACCAATAACTTGATCAATACCAGAGACACAATGAAATATACAGTTATGTTGATCATACTTTCAGTAGTGGAAAACTAAATAGCAGAAAATTGCCAATGGGAGAGGGTTAATAAAATGCTAAATACAGAAAACATTTGCTAAAGTGCAAATTGACTTTAGATAACACTAAGCCTATGACTACACATGTACAGCTTATAGTAAGCATTCCATGGATCTTTAAATGATTTATAGTCAGATTACAGTTATCAGTATATGCAACTACATGACTATGTACAGTTTGCAGTGGACAAATCATAGCCAATCTTGATTACTGATTGCCTTTGCTAGCATTGACACACTCATAACAGCATCACGAATAACATCACCAAAATATATATTAGTCACTGGGAGCCTCCAGAAGTATCTGAGAGGATATGGAGTATAAACTTAGATGTGTCAATTTCAGAAGAGTGTTGGACTCTAGGAGGGCATTTCGGCCAGCCTTCAGAGTAACTTCAATCTCTGATGACTGGTATTGATATACCCTTGGAGAGATTATGATAGGTTTGAAAATACCTCAGTGCACCAGAGAGAACTTTGGGTGCACCTAAGAGCACCTTGAATGACTCCAGAGCAGTGTGTGAAAAACAACATTTTCTTTGGGAACGCTGCTAGTGCGCCTGGAAATCATAGCTACTACTTATCGTTCAAGGAGTATTTAAACTCATGTATTCAGTTTGTATTCTCATATATGTATGTGTATCACTACCCATCTACAAACAGTATATCTCAACTTGCTGCAGGCAGTACTTGAGAGCAATTTGAGGTGCGCCTGAAAATGACGATCGGGTGAACACAGAGATACACTTCAAGGCCTTGATTGAGTGAGTTTGGAGAAGCACTTGGACGGAGAGATCGAACATATTTCGAAATGCACTTAGAGGCCATAATTGAGCAAACATGGCAATCCTAATCGAGCAAGTTTGGAGATACACTGGGAGGTCGTGATCGTGTGAACTTAGTGATGCACTTCAGGATCGTGATCGAGCGAGTTTGGAGATGCACTGGGCGGCCATGATCGTGCGAACTTGCTGGCGATAATTCAGCGCATCTGGAGACACACTTGGAAGCCGTGATCGAGCAAGCATGGAGATATACTTGGAGGCCATTATTGAGTGAAAATGGATGAGTACTTGGAGGCAGCCGATGGATGGCATTCCAGGTGGCGAGACTCTATTCATCGGTTAGCTAAGTTGCAACTGTGGGAATGTGACAAGGGGATTATACCTTTGAGCTCTGATCGAAAGCTGGCTGATGGCAGTGGATTGGGTAGGGAGGCATGCTATAAGCTGAAGCTACATATAGAGGTTAACTTGTAATCATGAGAATGAGGGGAAGGCAAACAATCTTGGGTGGATATGGTACTTGGTGTATGCTGTACTTGGTGTATGCTTCTACTCGATGTCAACACATGATTATGCCATGGAGAGATACAGAGGCATGACTTAACTTTGTATTCTAAGATGATGGTAGAGTTACGGACGAGAAAGAGAGGGCTGGGGATGAAGCTGAGAACGATGTGGAGAATACGAGCGCATATGAGAAATCAGTTGAATGACTTGCCTGACTAGGTTGGGAAGACCTCATATCGGTGTAATTACACCCCGGATTGGGACAGGTACCTGCCTCATTGGGGATGGTAAATTTGCTCGAACATGAAATTCCCTTAAGTCGCAGTTTCTCATGATGATTGGTCCTATCTCCTCGAATATTTCCATTTCTTGTCCTCAACTCTTCCATCACCTACGAACACAACGCTAAGTCATCCATCTCTATTTCTGCATGCAATCATCAAGAGTTGACACGGAGTACAGCATACATTGAGTACTGCATATGCTACATACTGCATCTTCCAAACATCGACTGTCTCCGGCTTCCAGCCAGTCTCTCATCTTCTGGGGGACCATGTTGTATTCAATTTTCTACATTGCCACAATTGTGAGTTAACCAAAAAATTGAGTGTCAGCTCCCATCGTGCCTCCCTTCCGAACTACTGCCTCCACATTGACCGCCTCCTAGTACTGCTCAAATTTCACTCAATCATTGCCTCCAAGTGCATCTCCATACTTGCTTGGTTACAACCTCCAAGTGCACCTCCAAACTCTCTCAATTATGGCCTCCAGGCTTGCACGATCATGGCTTTTCAGGTGTATCTCCAAGCTCGCTCGATTATGGTCTCAGACTGCATCTTCAAACGTGCTCAATTACAGCCTGAAAGTGTATCTCCATACTTGCTTGATGATGGCCTCGAAGTTTGCACTATCATGGGATTCCAAATGATTCTGCAAACATCCTCAATCACTGCCTCAGAGTGTATCTCGAAGTTTGCACAATGACGGCCTCCAAGTGCATCACTAATATCGCTCAATCACGGTTGTCAAGTGTGTTTCCAAACTCCATCGATTCTGCGCTCGGAGTGCATCTCTATGTTCACTCAATCCCAGGGTAGTGAACTGCAGGTGCCGGTAGGGAGATTGCTCAACATCAACACTCAGCAGCACCTTGCTTGGCATTTGAATGTAACTTGGGAAAAAGAGAGGTTCTGACTCGAGGAGTATAAGAAGAGTGTGAGACGATATGAAGAGATACCCAGGCATGATGAACTACACAAATTGCATCGATCAATGAATGCTTGGCAAACCTGTGTGAGGAACCATACAAATTGCACAGATCAATGAAAGCTCAGCAAGAGTGCATAGGACCAAGTACTGGGAAAGATAGAGTGTGCATTGCATATAATGAGATGATGTCTATCAACTCTGGGGTCACCAAAAGATATTCTTTCTGTTGGGGAGATCATTTCTGATATCCCAGTATCTCCATATGTCTATATATCGAGAAACTTAGATAATATATGCCATCTTATGAAGTATCAAGTCTTGTGACTGTAACAAGGACGAATATATTAGATGAGATGGCTTCTGTTTGTCGAATGCTAAGAACCACTTCTGTGAGAATATGGCGAGAAGTGTCCCTCAGTGGTTCTGCCAACATCTCAGCTGATCTTGAAGTCTCCAGCAGACCTGTGCTGAGGTCTCCATTGCTCTAGAGGTTTCCCACAGTTCTGCGAAGAGGTCTCAGCAGCTCCAAAATTTTGACTATTCTAAAAGTCAAATATCATAAGATTCTGAATGCACCTCCCTAACTGCAGATGCTTTCAGGAGCACCTGATGATACTCTTGCAGAGTCTGAAAGCACTTTGCAAAGATCCAGCGGACCCTGGTGGCATCTGAAAATACTTAGAAGTACTGGTGAGGGTTACTGCAGTGTCTGGGAGGTTTGCATATGGCTTCCGGACCAATTTAAATTTTGCTGATGGAGAGCAACATTTACCTGGATATGTATCTTGAGAAAACATACCAGTAACATCTGGTTGAAGATTTTCATGAGAGAGCGAACAATCAATAGCTGTGGCCTTGAGCACTAAAGTCTGTGATGTATGAGGAAGTAAAATTGTGTGGTGGTTGGCTGGCACCTCCTGCTATTGGCAGTGAAGAAAACTTTATGGTAACTTGTGTAAAGAACTTTCATCTACTTGAACCATGACTTCTGATTATGGACAATGTTCAAAAGGTAACAATTATGAAATACCAACTCCTCAACCTGAATCCATAGCTCAGCGTCTGATCCTAAATCCAAGCGATTGCTATGTACAATTCCTTGATGTGCTCTATCTGCTAATCATCCTCGAATGGTGCTACTCTTTAGTTTTAACTGTCTATATATTTAGGGTTATTCATCATCATAAGTCGAATGGAGGTGTAACAAACAGAATAAATAGTAACAGCTTCTTGGGTGTGCAGATCGATTGTTAGCAGTAGATCACAGCCCAAATGACACTTAGATGATGTACCTACAGAAGTACCTGCTAATGGACACTGATAATCCTGAGCTTCAATGGCTAGTCACAAACTTTGTCGACTGTCAAGTACTTCTTAACCGAAATAATTGCCGAAAGAGGATGATGCAATGGAAGTGCCGTTATGGAACATTTTGCGGTATCAAACGTAGCTTTTTGATGGATAGAATTATTGTGGCCTCCACTGGCGTTTGATTGAGGAACATTCTGATCACCCCTAGACTTGCAAAGCGGGAGCGCCTGGGCAGGAACAAGGTCAGAGTTACATAATATGTTGATGGTGCACTGTTGGCATTTGAGCAGTAGTGGGGCGATGGCCCTGGCTGGAACTTGCAGACTTGGAAGTGTGGTGTGTGCAATGTCAGAATTTGCGAGGCTCCATTTCAGTAGCAGCGAGAGTCTTGTAGTTCGAAGTGGCTTTTCTCAGTATGCCTGATCAATATTCAGCATCTTTTGGTTGTGGGCCAAATCATCTTCTTCAATGTTGTACAACAAGGTGGCTGCTCACTAGTGTTGGGAACGGTTCTGAATCATGGCTTCGGGTCCGGGTCCGGGCCCAAACTGATCTGTTGGGAAACCGGAGGTCCTGGTTGTCAATACACCCCAAACTTCAATTTGGGTAGGGTTTAATGGGAATCTTCCCATCCATCTGAAGTGGATGAGCTGTCAGCTGGTCACCCAGCGGGTCTATCTGAACATTCACATAATGCTCTGGTTTTTGCAGTTAGATAATAGTACATTATCACAATTGGGTATTGAGCAGCCAATATGCTGTTTTTGCATGTTTTGCAGTTTGCGAAATAGATTATTTTGCATTGCGTGTTCTCCCTTGTATATGGTCTATTTTTGCCTAGAAAGGTGGTCAGTAGTTCTGTTATGAGTTCATGTATCTGAGGAATGCCTTGATTATCCAATATGCATGACCAAATATTGTTGATACTCTGTTGATGCTGATTGTCATGATGGGGTAACGCATATGTCATGCACAGGTTGAGATGAAAAGGCGGTGAGGAAATCCTACATGAATTATTGCCACCAAGCAACAATTATATTTGACACAATGGGAGACCAACACTCGGTGATGATCCATTGGCTCTCATTTTCATGATGGGGCTTCGAGCATGTTGCGATTGTTTTCGCCCCTAAAGGCGGGCAGTATCTCATTTCTGAATGTTTGCAACCAATTCCAAGTTAGATTGCGAAAGATGCAAGACTCTAAATTGTTGAGACTCCATTGACGATCATTTTCAGGATGGGGTAGGGAGCATGTCAGTTGCATTTTTCCCACTCAAGGCATCTAATACCCAATTTATGGATGACTGCAACAAATCACCACTTAGGTTACCCATGACGCAATGCCAACAATAATTAATGCTCTGTTGATGCTCATTTTCAGAATGGGGCAGTGACTGTACTGGTTGCTATTTGGCCTAAAAAGGCAGCCAATATGGTGGTTATGCATAGCAGCGAGGAAATCACATTTCAATTACCATGCTTACAAAACTCATAATCATTGACGCTTTGTTGACGTTCATTTTAATGTATTGTGCATTCAACATCAGCTGCCATCAATAATTGCATTCATAACTATTTGACATTGTTGGTTGCGTTTCTGTCTGATCGAGACTCGGCTCTTTGGTTAAGCCGAGCTCAGTAATATTCTTGCACTTGTCACTCTCATCCTATTAAAATCTATACCAGTAGCCAAATGATTTATTTTGCCCACTGTATTTCCGTTTATTAACCACTATTCACCAGTGAACATTGAATATACTCCCATAAGGATTCTCTAAATTAAATTCTCGGTCAAACTACATAAAAAACCTGGTGAAAATATATTCACTTATTCTGTCTTCCTTTTTCTTGATCCCCTTATTCCTCCTTGTTTCCTTTGTACTGACCATTATCAACAGCTGTTCAGCATGTTTCTTTGACCTCTGTGATGGTTGAATCAACCTGGGAACATTTGGTGCAGCACTCACATCCCGCTGCTCTGGGTTTTCTAAATTTCTGATGCTATTGTCTAGGTCAATCTCAGATTCATTGTCTACCTCCCAGTCATGTTCGCTGTCCTTTAGTGTATCCCAGTCCCCATGGCAGTCAAGCCAATCTTCAGTGTCCGAAATGCTGTCAGGTACCCTATCATCATCACTTGCGGCAGGATGGCGGCCAATTTGTTGGATTCAGCAGAGATTCAATACTTGAGTTTGTCTTCGAGAGATGTCCTTTGCAGACAAAGCTGATGGCACAGGTGATCTTTTGGACAATGTAAATGCAGCCACACCATCATGTTGAAAGTTTGACCTGGATGCTTTGACGATTTCTTTAGTATCTGAGATGTATCCTACGGCAGTCAATTGCTTGTTATGAGTGCGAGATTTCTTCGGTGTAGCATGTAGGTTCTGCGTGCCATGCCACACCTCCAGACAGTCGTGGATATTGGCCATTCTGCACAACGTCTTTTTCTCCACCTCTCTCTTCATTTCCAAGTTGTTATCTGTATTTGTGGTATCCAATACTGGGGCATTGCCTGCCAATTCCCCGTAATTGGCTCAAGCAAACTGCATGACGACGACTTTTTTGCGAAAGGTTTTGCCTGTGGTTTTTGACTTCCTCCAGCTGATCACATCTTGCGAAAGGGAAAAACTGGCCTCCACTCCAACAGAATGTGGTATAATTGAGAATATGTCGCTTGCCACATTAACGAGATTGGTGAAGTTTGAATGTATTTACATTTGCTGTCACCACCAGTCCATGATATCCGAGATCCATAATGTCAGCTAATTTCAATAAAGTCGGAGTGGTAATCATAATGATTCAGATTAATTTGCGCCCAGGTCTGTTGTAACTCAGGAGGTGAATTCAAAGTAAGCCTTGTGGCGGACAGTAACCATGCTGCACTATGACTTTGGCCAGGCATCATTTTGGCCACATTTTTAGACATTAGGTATTTATCATCATCACTGGACGAATTATATTAATCATAAAAAGATTTACCAGTGAGAGAAGCCATTGCGAAAGAAAAAAGATTGTTGCTCAGTGCGCTTTCGGATTGAGTGACGGGCAAATGTCGATGTTTAGCACATTATTTATTCTCCACATACTTCAGAAATGCCTCCTGGTATTGGGTAGCATAAGAAGTCTCGTCCTAAGGATTAATATCCAATCCCTTGTCCCACTTCTTCAACGATCGCAACTTACAGAGAAGATCAAGGATATGTGCTCAAATGAAAAGCATACCCATCGTAGGAGTAACTACAGCAGAATATTTGGACAGCTTCTGGCAGGCAAACTCCATGGCAAAGTATAAGTCTTCCTTCAATGGAGTCTTCTTCTTAGCTATAGCTCACAGAACGCCATCCATATGATTGAACATGTCATTGTATACAGTGAAAACGTTATGCAGAGTATCTGTATGCCTTTTAAACATCCACAGCGTCCAGTACCAGAATGGCCTTGACACTTCCATATCATACTTGATGATAGTCCATTTGTCCTGCATTGTGATGAATGACCAGCAATCACTGTATTTTGGAAACTTGAGCCACTTGTGGTTGAATTCTTCTAATCGGTAGGCCTGTTCACCCAACTCCAGTGCCAAATTCCGCCCTGTCTTCACATCCAGAGTAGGTAGTACCGCAAATCGTATATAGGCTTTGTGATGGTCAACACACTTGTTCTGACGACCAGGTGTCAGCGTAATCAATACAGCAATCATTAGGTGTAGTATAAAGGTCAGTTTCAGGACATTCAAAATATCTTGAACTACGTACTTTCTTAGTTATCTTTGCTAAACCTGGTCACATGGCAGACACTTTGTTGATTCTAGTATTGCCCTCTTTTTGAAGTCTTTGACTGTTCCCAATAACTATACTTTCATTCACTTCAAATTGCTCATAGCGCTCATGGGCTTCCAAAGACTTGGTGCGGCCTTTAACACCAAGACTGCACATGAATGCACCTAAAGCCAGCTGAATGATGTGCGCCATGCATGGTATGCAGTTCGGGATTGCAGGCCACTCGATTCCAGACACCTTAAGGGTTGATTTTAATTCACGAGTCACTGAGTAATTTCAACAAGTGTTTTCACTGGTAATTCCAAGTAAACTGCTGTCGGTAATCTCAAAACATCAAAGAACGTCTTCCAAATATATGGCTAGCTGTACTCGAGTATGTTGACCCTTGACCTATTGTCCGTGATTAGCTTTCAACCGTAGAAAAGAATACGCTATCAACTACATAGAAAGCAAGTTGTACTTCTTGCGATGCCCATTTTCGATCCATATAGTAAGCAAGGACTGATGTTCTTACCAATTTGTACGTTGATGTCCACCTGTCTAAAACAACAGTAACTGTATTTCTTGACAGCAATTGCATCTTAATTACATCCACTGTCAGCATGTATTTCCTTGGGCAAATATTGCTGAACATGCTGCCAGATGGCAGTACGAACTCGCTTTGTAATGCATTGTATAATCATTGTAGCTGTAGGATTCATATAGCATTCGATGAATTATGAACCGAAACACATCGTAACATGATGTAGTGATTCCAGGTGGCTTGGTGCAATTTGGCAGTATCGAAGTCCTTGGCTGCCAGTTTGGAGCGTTTTCTCTGTCAGTTCAGTCAATATAATTAAAACCTAAAAGTCAAATGGGAATTTCCTTTGGAAACTTACAATTGGAATTCCTCAATTTCCTTGTCTCTTCAGTACGGCCAAAGCAGTTTCATCGACTGTGGAACTAGTCAATTGGGTAACTTCCAACTCTGTTAATCTTTTCAACTTTCCGAACTGCACATTCACAGGGAAATCTTTCCCCAGAGAGCTGCTCCCACGTTTTGATGGATGGCGAAGAACATGATGACAAACGATCCATATGATGCCAGGGCTTCCGGTCTCCTCAATTCCACGGTGTCAATAGAATCTCCACGAAGATACATGTCTACAATTATTCCAAGCATCAGGACGCTTCAATCCTTGATTCATAAAAGTCCACCAAGCAGCAGATATGACTTGTAATGTAAGGTCGTTCAAATCAGGAATCAAGACACATTCATTTTTGGAAGATATCATAACCTCTAGCAACAAGGTATTGAAACATTTTGAATCCAACATTGCGGTAGGAATTTCAAAGCTGGGTAATTCACCATCAGTAGCTGTCAAAAGTAATGTTACAGCAAAGTAATATACGGGTTCCTATATATTGAGTTTAGAGCTACAAGCGAGACAAAAGTCAGATCTGTGAGACATGGGATGCATATTTGAGAAGTTAAATATATAGACATACAGAGAAAACTGACTGCTAATAACTCCATTTAGGAACCACACAGTGTAGTACATTGCTGTGCAGCTTATGGAGCTCCCACAAAAACTGTTGACACTGCGGTGGAGCTTATGTTCAGGAGGTGGTTGCAATTTCGTTGGTAGCATTTGTTGCCATAATGGTGGCTGATGGTTCAATTATGGGTTAACGCCGTTCAATTGTCCTTTGAGTATTCATGATACAAGTGCAAAAATTGTTCATGCTCTGTTGATGCTCAGTTTAAGGAGGTAATAGCGATATTGTCGCTAGCATTTTTGCCTACAAAGAAGGCCAATACTTTGATTATCGAAGAACACCACTGCCGAAGCATTTGATTCTGTATGATATAAGATCCAAAAATGTTTACACACGGTTGACGCTCATTTTTAGGAGGCAGGCGTAATATCACCCTTTGATTGTCCAAGATGCAAGATCAATAACCATTGATGCTCTATTGATGCTCATTTTTAGGAGGTAGTGGTGACATTGTCCCTAGCGTTTTTGTATATAACGGCGGCTAATACTTCAATTATGGGATTACACCAATGCAAAGCCGTTTGATTATCCAGGATGCAAGGGCCAAAAACATTGACGCTGAGTTGATGCTTATTTGTATAAGGTGGATGCGATATCGTTCATAGCATTTCTGCCTGTGAAGGCGGCCGATTGAATAATTATGATTTAACGCCATTCCATTGCCCTTAGATTATCCAAGATGCATGACCAAAAATTGTTGACAGTCACTATTTGGAGGTAGTTGTGATATCGTCAATAGCATTTTTGCCCATAAAGGCGGTGAATACAATGATTTTGGCCAAATGCTGTTGCATGGTCCAGTGATTATCCAAGATGCAAGACCAAAAATCATTGATGCTCCATTGGCATTCATTGCTAGGATGGGGCAAGCAGGGTGTCGCTTGCCTTTTTACCAATAAGGAAGGCCAATACTTTCTCTCTGGATGGATGCGACTTTGCAGCCCTCTGATTGCTGAATGGGTAAGACTTTAAATTGTTGATACGCCATTGTCGCTCACATCACAGCTCATCTTAGAGACATACCAACAGTCATTGGGTGCTCAACAATTGTACACAAAATGCATACAGACTTTATTGGCTGCCAATATACTGGTACTATGTGTAATTATTTGCATCCAAAAGCTTCGAGACCTCGTAGGTTGTGAGCAACCACTATATAGGACATGCCAACGATGAATGACGTAGGTCCATCACGTTTCAGCATTTTCGGTCAGTAATTTACAGCATGAAATTCCATTGACTAGTTTTAGATATATATAGCACGATGTCATCACTATTTCTTATGCAGCTCATTCTTGTTGATTTCCGTGATGTACCATAAGCAATATTCAATATCTCGACCATGTACAGAAGGTCCAAGCATAGAGTTGTGTAGTTGGCTGGATGGATTAATCCAGCCTGACGGCTGCCATTTATCGGAGTTCAGGATGTACATTGACCACTCTTTCCATGAGTCAAAAGATATCACTGACCGAATGTTTGTTAGTAAATTCTGTCTCCAATTTAGGATTTGTTTTATCATTTCACTGTAACAGGCAACACCATATCATGTTTGGTGGTTATCTCTCAACGTGATTTGGAGTGTAGAACTTACACATGGTCCGTACGACCCTTGCAGACACACAGACAAATTATCATGTCTAACAATTTGGTTACTAAAATCCAGAACAAGCTGACACTTAACAAATTTAAAGCACAAATTGCTTTTTCTCGAGATACATTGTCAAAATTGCCGTTTGACTATCTATTTCTCAGGCAACGCAGGAGAAGTCACACTAACTTCATCCAAATCCAATTTCATTATGTTAATTAGCTAGGCATGCGATATGCAGGGGTAAAAACTTACGGGTTTATCAGCCGTCCCAATCTCCATCAGTGATGAACCCGGCACTGCGTCGGGCATGATAGAAGCAATGTGTTTGTCTGTCTGAGGTTTCTCTGAACGCAGCCTCTTTTGGCTACTTTGTGGTCGAGATGTCACTTGTAGCATTTGTGATTGTCTGGGGACACTATCAAGAGTCTGCCTGAGCTCTCTGAATGTTGTCGGTGATGGTGTGGTTGCAGTCATGTCTGTTTGGGGCTTCACAACTGCCAGAACCTGCAATTCGATCGTCCCATACTTCATATCTCTCTCACGGAAGTAGTCAGGTTGTCCGCCCATCCAGGTTGGCTCAGTTTGTCGAGCCTGATCTGCTTTTGCCGAAAACATTCCATCCGGTGCTGTATCGTTTTGGAGATTGTGCCCTTCACCTAGCCAGGTTCATCATCTTCGCTCAACTTGCCAAGTTCTGTTTCGTCTTCATCCTCTTCCTCATCTTCCCCATTGTCTTCATAGTAGGAACTTCCACGATCACTAAGACTGTCCCCAATAGCAAACACTGTCTCCTGAAATATTTTTGCAGGCTTTGTGGTTGTCAATGGTGCCTTTTCAACATTTCTCATATCTTCCTGCTCTTGCATAATCGCTGTCTTTGCATCCTGAACTCGCTTTTTTGCCACAGCAGTCTCTCTATCCACATAATCCTCGATCTATTTCTCCTTCTCTGCTTTGCTTAAGAAGTGCATTTACTGTGATTCCTCCGCAGCAAGCTTCATTTCAGATTGTTAGCTGCATGATACGCCTATCGCTCGAACCCCGTCAGCCTTCAAGCCACTGTGGCGTTTATCGCTTGATCACGTCATTGTGTTGATTGCTTCATCCACCTAGCTGTATTTGTCCGCCAGCAGTGGTCAAAGGCTCTTTTTCGGAGCATTGACTATTCTATCTTTTCTTGGCCTTGTTGTTGGGTGTGATGTGGGATATTGCAAGATATGGACCACATGGAGGCAAGCTGCATCTTGTATGTCTAGGTTGGTAGGTTTAATCAACTTGAACAAAGCAAAATCTGCGTTTTGACTGTCACTTTGTTAGGAGTTGTCATGCTAACCATATATTATGTCATGTTAGTAAGCGTGTGATTCATGAAAAATCCCGGGGATGTCTTGATTCAAACATTGCCAGATGTCCTTTCTGTCGAACACTGACCTTTTTATATGTATCAAATGTGAGATTTGAGCAGTCCTTCATCAGGATGTATCCCTGCAAACAAGCAAACAACATTCGACCGATTTACTGCAAATTCCGGGACTGTTGGAACCTCCTGCCGCTATCCAGAGCAGGATTCAGCTTGGATGGAACATGCAAGTTGGCTGTCATTCATTCTGTTTTGACTGGTAGCTAACTAGATTATCGTCAGGACTTCCTACTTCTTTTCGTTATCATGTTCCTCACCTTTCCACAACAGCAAGTCATGGCTCCACTAACACCTCAACAAGAGGCAATTAGATTCCAATCAAGCCAAACGACAGGTGCTTTGTACAATGTGCCACCCGGTGAGACACAACAGCCACACGGACACCAGTTAGTCCTCCACGACACTGCAATCATAGGCACCAAAAATATGACCCATGACATGCATTTAAAAATGGTACCTGAAACCAGAAGCAGCCAGAGCAAGAAGCAGCAAGAGATCGGATGTGAGTAACTCCATATTGCAGTGGACGGCGGTCAACTACCAATATAAAGTACCAGTGTGGTATGTACAGAGCTATGGGATCACTTTATCGCTGCTCTTGACGGGAAACCTCCATGGTCAACCATGTCATTCGTTTGCACAGTCCGTGAAATTAAACATCATGATGTTTTCAGTTCGGTGATTGTCGCGGACGAATATCTTGGCAAACGTTCCCAGGAAAGAACGAGACAGGCTTTAAAGACCCTACAGGAGGCTACAGAGTCATATATGGTTGAGGTAATAACCAGATCTGACTTTTGAAGCGGTAACGGATTACTTGAAGGTATTGGACATGTCAGCTACTATGGCAAGGCAAGAAGATTGGGTACAGCAAGAACAGTCCGACATGCATCTTGCCTTGAATATGGCCACAATGGGCAAATGAGGATTTTTGCGTGCCACAATGGAGGAAACGCAACAACAAATCAAGGATCCTCTCGCTGAAGTCCGAGAAAAGAAGAAGCAGGGTGTTGTGTTGCCTGGGCAGAAACAGGTAATTGCTGCGATAGAAAGACACCTGGCAATGGTTTGTCACAATGAACTGGATGGTAGCCTTCCTTGTTAAAATGACAGAGCAAAGAATCTACAGACATGCTGGAAGCCCAAAGGCACAGATGCACCTCCACCAGTACTGGCGCCATCTCCACCTGGAACACCAGCTGCGCTGCCAGGTAATCTTCACACCAGCCAAAGGTCCGAAACAGAATGTGTGCCACCGGGATATGTGTATATACATACTGCACTTCCTTGCGCTCCCCTTTTCGATGTTGATCCATATGGCAAGAATCGCAAGCGCGATCAAGAATTCGGTCCAGATTTGCTGACTGATGAGGGAATATCCACTGGTTAGTACACTATCTGCTGTGTGGTAATGCAGCTGATATCCATATTGCAGACGAAAGCAGCCTTTTGAGTTAACCTGACAGTGAATACGAATATTGACAGAAACGAAGGGGAGTTTTGAGTATTATCATTATCTACAATTAGCAGACACTTTAAAGTATATTTTATAAAATATATTTATATCCATCATTAAAGAACAATGTAGTGATAAAGGAACACATACTTGAATAGGATAAAATGGCTGCCACAAGACCATTACTGACCAACTATGCCAAAGTGAGAGGTTGCATATTGCGGATATGTCTGTGCCAAAATAAGCATCAATGGAGCGTCAACACTGTCTGGTCATGTGAGTCTAGTAAGTTAAAAATAAATTAGTTGTTGGTATACATAATCCAAGTATTGGCTGCTTTTGTTGCAAATAGAGTGAGCTGCATGCTCCCTGACCCATCTTGATAATGAGCGTCAACTGAGTGACAACGATTTTTCATCGTGCATCTTGGTTAATTTCTGTGGCGAATGATCACAGACATGTATATATTTGGAGTTGGTAGCCTTAATAGGGGGATATGCAAGCGATGTTCCCATGACAGCCTCCCGGACAATCACAATTTAATTCATTTCCAATACTGCAACTCAGTGATCCTGAGCGTTTTAACCTATAAAACTGATTACAACTTTGTATACGGTCATTCACAGCCACATTGAGCTTTGATTAACCATAATGCAAGGCCAGAAATCGTGGATACTCCATTGACACTCATTTTCAACATTGGGCAGGGAGCATGTCGCTTTCTCTTTGGCCTATAAAGGAGGCCATTACGGTGCTTATGTATAACAAAGACCAAGTCCCTCTTCAATTACCTGACTTCCAAGACAAGGAATAGTTGACCCTCCCTTTATACTCATTTTGGAGATCGGGGAGGGAGCGTGTCAGTTTCTCTTTGGCGTATAGAGGTGGCCTGTACTGTGGTTATGTATAACACTGACCATGTCGCTCATGAATTACCTGACTAACAAGACTAACAATTATTGGCACTCGGTTGACGCTCATTTTTAGAAGATAGTAGCAATGTGGATGCTGGCAGTTTTGCTTATTAAGGTGGCCAATACTTTCCGTACGCATTACAATAACCAAGTCCCTGAACAATTACCCAACGTACACAGCCAAAAATTGTTGACACTCGGTTGAAGTCAATTTCCAGAATTGGGCAGGGAGCGTGTCACTTTCCCTTTGTCCATAAAGGCAGCCAATATGTCATTTATGAATGTGTGGGATGAATCGCTACACAGATTAACCATGATGCAAGGCCACACATTGTTGACACACCATTGAGGCTCATTTTCTGCATGGGGCACTGACTGTGTCACTTCCTCTGTTGTATTGAAATGTGGCCTATGTCTTATTTACGAACGTCTGTATCCAATTGCCACTCAGATTACCCAAGATGCAAGACCAACAATTATTAATGTGCCATTGACTCTCATTTTGAGAATGGGGCAGAGATCATGTCTCTCTTGTTTTTGATTATGAAGGCAGCCAATACGTCAGAAAAGGACAATGACGTACCAAAGTCAATCTTTTGCGATTAACAGTAGGATACTTGAATGGGACCATAAATAGCAAAATCCGAAATCTGGAACTGGGGATTGAAACTGACGGGTCTAGCCAAGATGCAGCGGGTTGTGTTTCTGGACAGGTTTGGAGCCCAACAGAATGGTCATAGAGTAATGTTAGCAAGGGTTCCGGGTTACCCGGCTTCGGTCTGGGTTGAAACTGGAACCGAGACTCCGGTCCGGGTTAGGAACCACCAAGGAACCCGACCTGATGTGTTTTGGTGGGGTTGTTACCCGGACCGGATATATACCAGTGGTTTTGTGGCCGGGTTGTATCCGGACCGCGGTTACATTTTATGGTTCCTGCAAATTTCGCTCCAAAGTTGTGAAGTTGAAATGCCGGGTTTTTGGGTGTAAAACCGGCCCAATTGCAACAGTCCAGGTTGTCGTGTGGTAAGACCCGTTGCAATGGTTCAGTTCCGGGTCGGAACCGAACCCAGAACCGACCCGGGGATTTTGAACCGTTGCTAACAGTATCCTAGAGGTCCATACCTGGACTGCTGGCAGGTAACCCGGACCCATTGCAGACATTACTGCTCACGGGTAGTTGTATTTGTTTTCAGTAATCTCACATTTAGTGTCGACATTATCCTAGTTTATGATAAATATTGGGCAGAGATTTGCGATGTCCAAAAGAATATGTGAATGCTGTGATCGAAGCTGATCCATGTGATTGAGAATGAATATTAGCAGTCTTCCTGAATGCAAGTACGTATCCTCTCTCCAAGTGTGCTTCCAAATTCTTCTGTAGATAGTGATTTCTCACCTGGCTAGTCATAAGTTCCTTCCCAATGAAGTGAATTCAGAGAATGTATACAGCAGAATATGCAGGAAAATGTAGTATGAAGTGTACTAGAATGATCAGACAATATGGCAACAATATTACACTCTGTTAAAGAGAATGCAACTTGAGGCGTGACAGCTGTGTCACTGGCAAACTTATCTGCGGTTCATTTATACATTGTTATTGTCAGTTTTAACTTCTAATTGAAGATGGGTCAGGGGCACCGGTTTGGATGGATTCCTTCATGCCCCCACATCCAAAAGTCAGCGCTCGTATCCAATTACATAAATGGTGCCAGCACTGGAGGGTAGTTTAAGCCAATGTACCTGGAAATGAAACAGACATACCTGAAAACATCAACACACCAACATCATTGTATTACTAACGAACTCTCATGGTGAACCATTTGGGATACCGAGAAAAGGAACAATCGTGGTTGTTCTTTCTTAAATCTCCATCCAAGGCAGTTCTTTATATCTCTAGTTCAAGCAGATGAGTGGACCGCATCGCACAGAATTGTTGGTGTGTTGAAGAATCTGCAACACTGGCATGAACAGAGTTGGGACCTTGGCTAGTTGCAACAGTTGAAGTTACACATATTCAAACTGAATTTGTTGCTGATAGTGGATATATATGAATCTCAGAATGTGGTATGCCAGTTGGAAGGACAGCCTATTTTGATGATATTCAATTGTTTAAAGATTTTGCAGAAAATACATCACTCAATTAGACAACATTGTATGCACAACTTTACTCTCAGTGGTATGTGTCATCAGTACTCACACCATAAATTTGCAGTCATTGTAAGATGGAGCGTTTAGGGTAATATAGAGGATATTCAACAATGAGAAAGGATCGCAGTAAGATATAATGAAGATTCAGGGGTGGTCCGATCAATTCCAGTTCTCGTCAATGTAATCATTGCTAGTAAATGGGTCATACATACTCAGTCAGATTAAGATATTGCATAAAACATCAAGTAGACACCACATCAGTTAATCACAAACTCAATACGGGTTGAAATGATGGCGGAACATACACATTCTATTTCCAAGACGTGCATTACATGGTATAGATTTCGCCTCAGGCATGATCAAGAAGAAGGAAGACAAATGAAAGCATACAGTTCGAGCAAATTTGCTGTGTGGGAAGTATTGATTTGGGATGCATGATATAATCTAAGATAATGGCTGGGATTGCACGGATGGCTTACTTTGCCAGTTACTTGCACTCTCAGAAGCTGCCTATTCTCAACTTTTTCATTCATCACCATTTGTTCTTCATATACTCTGGACATTGGATGCTGTCAGAAACACAAGATGGTGTATTTAGGAAGTGTAATAAATGCAAGTAGTTCAAGGTAGGTGGTGCGCGGAGATTGCTGGTCACCAAATAAGTCCCTGAACAGGGACTGCCATTGAGACTCAACTTCTTTCAGCTGTCTTGATTGATACTGACTTACATAAAGTATTATAAGTTTCAGCTTTTGCGCTGTTGAAACATACCAGTATGTCAATATACAGTTCAGTTTGCACTAGAACCAGTGTGAATTGAAGTCTACTTGAGCAAGTGCAGTATACAGGTAAGCAGGAGTTGCTGGTTATCTCCAGAATCTCTGAGCAGAAACTGTCTTTTGGGATTGTCTCTCTCAAGTGGCAGCTCAATTATGGAGCCTGAATAACTGAAGATATTTTACAACCTTGGAAACATAGATCAGAACATACTACTCCGGCATTATGCGGTTATGTGTGATTAGTTATCACCCACGGCTGCGCATGTAAGGTAAGTGTGTCATGGACACCTACCTCTACAGGATGGTTTAACACAGAGGATGACAGTTGTACCAGGCTAACGCTGTGGCGGGTAAGACAGTATCTCACAAACCCCGCCACTCAGCTTGGCAGAGGACTGAGCAACGGCAGGTGTACTGCTATATAGGGATGATGGAGATGGACTGGGTGACAGCGGGTATACAGAGATACAGAAATGATGGCAACCTACCAGCCAACAGAGCGTATACGGAGATACAGGGTTAATGGAGATGGACGGAGCGACCGGGAGTATGCAATCGGCAGGCTCTGGCGCAGATAGATCTTGTCTTGTATATTACATCTCATATCATCTCACATCATCCTATCATATACAACAAATTACACACACTATGTTTCTCATGATTTGATCCCACTCACTCTTGCCGAGACTGCATGTGGATCCATGCAATTGCATGGATCCTCACAGCAGGGTAACATCATATGTTCTCACTCTCTTCCTACACTCCCTGAGCCAGAACCACTCTTTCTCAGAAGTTCCCTTCGGAATACTGGGAGAGGCGTGGCGGTGTGTTGATGATGCCCTCTCTGCATTCTAGCTCAACCATTTCACCACAAATGGAGCCTAAACTCAGATTCTGGTTCAGAAAGCTGAGTACAGAATGGTAGAAAAGATATCGAATAGCTAATATGAGCAAATATGGAAAAATGTATGTAATGAAAAATACCTACCCTGCGAGCGGAGCAAATGCTGTAGGAAGGAACGAGATTCCTAAGGATGATGCTAACAATGTCTGATTGGAATGGCGAATGCAGTAAGCTGGGTACATCAACTGCAATAACAACAACAAGGCTCTGACCTTACACCGGGAGGAACACTAAGGAAATGGTGCCGAACTAATACCGGACGAAAGGCATGGAGCTCATTACTGGATGAAAGGTACCGACAACACAGAGGAGATGACTGGAACTAACCTAAGCCCAGGATGACAGGCACCAACCTATCACCGGTTAAAAGGCACAGATTCAATCCCGGGATGACAGACACTGATCTAACCCTGGGACGAAAGGCCCCAACGTCATCCTGGGACAACAGGCACTGACCTCGCAGATGGGAAGAAAGGCACCAACCTAACACCCGGACAAAAGGCACTGACTTCATACCAGGAAAACAGACAACGACTCTACACCGGGATGGACACCGAGGAAATGGTGGCAAACTAACACCAGATGACATGCACCCAACTTATACCAGGACTAACACCAAGAACATGGCACCGAACTAATACTGGATGGAAGGCGCCGACCTTGTACCAGGACAAACATCAAGGATATGGCGCCGGACTATCACCAGATGCAAGGCACCGACCTTTCACCAGGACGAAAACCAAGGAAATGGCACTGAACTATCACCCGACGGAAGGCACTGACCATATTCAGGGACTAGCACCTAGACAGAGCTACTGAACTAATACCGGGATGACAGCAGCCGACCTGACAGCAGGATGACAGTCTCCGACCTAACACCGGGATAAAATGAACCAACCTAACACCGGGACGACACATAGCGACATTGCAGACAGGAAGAACTCTGAGAAACCGGCGCCGACCTTATACCAGGAAGAGAAAATACAATCAAAAACAAAAAGGACACCACTCTCCAACTAAGGAAGACACTGAACAGAAGGAACAGGAAGAAACGGAAATAACGATCCTGGTAAGATTTGGAAGGATGCTATTCAGGTTAGTAGTAGTTGTAAGGGGAGGTCACAGCGAATAGAACACGATAGACGACTTGGCATGAAATTAAGTGAGAACACTGTCAGAGATGGTGAAGCTGGAATAAGGGAAGAGCTAAACAAGAGCTCACCTCAAAAAAGGGCACCAATCGACCCAACTTCCCTTCCAAAAACTCACAAACTAGCAATTGACCTTAGATCACCAATTACTGCCATTCCACCACCTAATCAACCATCCAATCTCCAAACTGCTAGAAACAGTAACAAGATGTCAACTGAATACACTCAATCTATTTCCGCCACCGGTTCCAGTGGCCATACCGGGTCCTCTATTGCCAGACCCTCCACCAGCATGTTACCTCCTACCAATGCCTCGCCAAACAATGTGTACGATCACAGACAATTTATCGAGTCCTTGGCCCTCGCGATCAAGAAGGAAATGTAAGAAATGCAACACGCGGGCACCATGGGCACCACAGTCTTCCGAGGAGTGGATGTTGCCAAAGTGAACAAGGGATACGAAAGCATCTCCCCTCTCTCCGGAACTGACCTGGCAGCCATTGATGATATCTCAAAGTTCCTGTCCAACTGCTTGGAAATGATTCATGAAATCGTCACAGTGCTGAATGGACAGCTTAGGAATGAGTGAGAGCAGTTGAAACATCAGCGAAATGTAAAATGGTTCGGAAGTCAGAACTCAACGACTCAGCTATTCTGAACAGCCAGACCAATTCTTCCAGATGCTCCCAGATGCTCCCGAACAGGCTGAATGCAAAACGATGTACTTCTGAGGTACTCTGAGAGTACTTCAGGTGCTCCTCAATGCTTCTGAAGTAGCAGAACAGAATACAAGAATATTCTAAAGAGTATGAAGTTGTCTTCAGAATGCTATAAAATCATGCCTTTAAGTTGGAAAAATTTCGGAGCCGCTGGGACTACGACACTTGTCTCCAAGACGATTCCGGGGTACCTGGAGCCAGACTCTCCAGGAGTGATAAATATATAATGTCTATATCAAATAGTGAAATTTGATAATCTATCTCACAGCTATACACCTAAATCAGGCATTCTAATCTAAATTAATATACAGTCCAGTAGGTATCTAAATCAACATGATTATATACAAGCCATACGCTATCCATGCTGCCCAATGCAGCATTCTCCAGCACCAAATACGCCGGCCCCACTATTGCTCCAATGGGTACAATATGCATTTGATTCGTTTGTTTGACAACCCGGATAAACCCGTCAACACAATCAGCCCAACCATGAAGATCTTTGTACTTTTTTGGAATTACCACCGCGTATTCTTGAGGTTGAGAACGTAATACCCATTGCTAATTAATCTTGCACCTCTTAAAAAAGGTTGATATTGCTTTCCCAGCTGGCAGGCGCTCGGGAAATTGGAGGATCTGATTCGGTGGAGTCCAGCTGACGTATAATACCGGAAAACAAAGGATTCTACCTTCGAAGGTGTTATCGAGGGCATTCTCTTCACTTTGCGTATACTGGACCCAGATGTTATGAGCTTCAGGCATGATCCCTTGGTTGGCATTGGTATATTTTACCTTGCAATCAAGTCCCAGACGCTCAACAGAAGTTGGGGTTGTGAAATGGTTGACGGTAATACAACAGCCCATTCTGGAGTTTAATAAATTCACTGTGAATGAGTACATTCTGATCAAATCCGAGCACGAGTCAACTAACTTCGTGTCACCAGTCCTCATCAATTTGCGTGCGGAATAGCTGTCCAAAGTTGGGAATTCCGAAATCTTCTGATGCATCTCTGAGTGAGGATAATTTGATACTTCTGCACACTCCGCGGACATGCGTTTCTCTCAAATGATATACCTGCTGTGATACAGGGCGGATACTGGGCTCGTCCTGGATTGTTTCGTAATGTAACAGATGGGCTCTGCGTATAGTTCGCCGATTATCGGTAGCGGACAGTCGGTTGAAAACTTTTGCAGAGTCAATATCGTACCATTCTTCGAGTGCATGATATGACTGTGTCTCCCCCTTATTGTCAAGACCGGTACACCGGTCATTGTGCTTGAGCATCCATCAAATGTAATTGACTTTGTTGCTAGATCGATATGCCTCTTTCACATTGGCGAGATGTAGCCGTTCAGAAATATCAGTAGTAAAATTGTCACCAGAACCCATTCAGCGAATTGACTCTGATATATGGCTCACAAGTTGCATCTTTGGATATCCGAAATATATCACGCGCTGTTCAATGGTTTTCCGGAGCGCCTGAATACAGATTGTCTCCCACCAAGCTTCAGACTCAATCATGCGGATGGAGAACTCCGTAATGAACTGCTTCTGTTCATTCGAAGTGATGCTATAAGTCTCTCTCTCCAGCTGGTTAGTGACATGCTCTGTGTCAGCCAAGCTCCAGGTGGTGGCTTCTGTCTCAGCATCGGATAGGCAGATTTGAAATTGCAGTCCCTTGTCAGCAGTCATGTTTGCCGCCCCGTAAGCCTCGTGTTTGGCAGCAGTTTTCTTTAGGGCAAGATCTTTGGCGAATTTGCTTCTGGGACCAGTTGCCTTGGTCCCTACTTCCTGCAATAGTTGTCGCTCATGACATTGAAATAATTTATCGAAAAGCTTGCGTTTAGCAGGTGTCACCTGATGGATTTCGCGCTCCAATCGCTCAATTGCCTTCTGACGATCAACATCTGACCAAGTGGTTGCCGCTTGTCGGACTCTATTCAGGCTTACCTGAAATATCCTATGTTTTGTTGTGGAAACCTTTTCAGGCCTATACACAAGGGCCTCCATTGCAACCCGAATCTTATGAATCTTTTGTTTGCTTAACTGATGGGATTCCATTGCCAACAGGTCATCCACTTTGGCCTTCGCTGACTTCGACATTTTCTGTTCTCGAAAATGACCTTTCTTCTGGTACAATCGCTTTAGCGCATCGTCTAGTGCTTTGAGGGATAGATCAGAGTGATTTTGTTGGCTAACAAGGAGAGAGAATTGACATAATGCCCGCACTGCTCCCATTACCATTTCATCAGAGGCGTTTTCCGCCACAGTTTTCCCGTCATCTTTGGAGCAGTCAAGAATTGGAGTGCAATTCACTGCCAATGTTCTGATCATTCCATGGATCTCTTTACCTTGCCAGGAGCCCATTTTCAATGAATCGAATGGTTTAGAGAAGTGCTGTAGGCCGGAATATCGTGGCACTGATGTGAATTGATTGTCAAATTGATCCTTGACATTTCTAGCTTTCAGGTATTTGAGCAGCCAGTGCACTAAGTCTTTAACTAAACCCAGGAGCAGCTGATGCAATTCATCAGGCTGCCAAAGCCGATAGACATTGCAGAGATGGTATTGCCAGAACTGGTTGCGGATTGGGTGGACACCTACAGTGTGCAGAGCATCAATATTACTGTCCTCCAGCAGCTCCGAGGAAATATGCTGGTCTCTTGAGTTATCGAGTGGTCGAAAAGTTCAATGCCCCATCGGGGCACCTTTGGGATATTCACACATCGGGCATGAGCCATATGAGACTTGAGCAACCATGACTTGTTCGGATTAATCCCCGACCCAGGCAGCCAAAAGAGGGTAACATTGTCTCTGGAATCCATCTGCACAATCCCATTTCAAGCCAGGGCCAGTGATGTCAAGATGCCTAAGTTGAGACAGCACAGTTCCAACTGCGGAATGCCAGGTATCGTCAATGTTCTTGGCACCTTTCGGGGGACATGTGATTAGCCCGACAAGAATCGAGGAGCGCTTTTTAGGTCTGCGGCGGATATCATTTCAAATATTACTGATTGTGAGATACAGTGGCCAGGTATGCTGATCGCCCAAAAAATTGGTTAAGTGAGTCTTGTCAGATGCAAATATGACTGGCACGATCGTCGCTCCTGTAGGGAGTTGATCCTGTATATCCCACCCCCAATCGCCCGGGTTCATCTCATTGTAGATTTGACCACCCTCAGAGTCAGCCAGGCGCACCGGTTCAAAATCGATGTGCGCCTGAAATGGGAGATGTGCCAAAATGAACTGGATACAGTTGAACATATCCCTGTAGTATAATGTTCGGAACATATGTGAGTCATCTTCAATCCGGCCATCATCGCCGAGCCCGAAATCGAGTTCAGTGAGGAGCTTTCGTAGGGCATCTGCTGAATGGAATGATTGGATTTTGAAGTTGTCCAGTCCATGCCTGAGATGTTGATCAATCCAGGTTTTCGTTTGCTGGCTAAACGACTGAGCCTGCTGAAAGTTGTATGTGGACCGAAATGGATGCCATGGATTCCATTGTTCTGAGTACTTTCAATGCTTGTTGTATAATCCAGTCGCTTTGCCATACACTGTTCCGCACGCATTATCCACTCCAACTACCTGCTTATGCACCTTTGTCTTAGTTTGGTCAGGGGTACAGGTGAGATCAGGCTGCGGAGGGTCGATAGGTTCTTGGTTGGGAGTATCTTCCAGTCGTGGTGTAGCCGGTACATTGTCGAAGAGTAGATCATTAATTTACAGCTTGTCGATGTCCATTCAGTTGCACCTACTGTAGTCAAACCATGATGGCTCTGGGTGATCCCAGCTGGCAGGTGGTAGTATCCCATTGGGTAATAGCCCTTCATTCATCGATATTGGGTGATATTGTTTATAGTGAGCTTCCAGTCGGTTCTCGTTGCAAAATTTCTTTTTGCAGATAAAGCATTCAACATGTTTCCGGTGAGTATTGACCATATGTGAGAAACACTCAGTGTTCTGATGAATCTCGATGATGCTTCAGCGGGTATGGTTTGTTGCTGGATATGGGCCTCAGGGATATTTGTTTGAAACCGAGCTAACTCAGGTTAGTGTATCACTTTCAAAGCCGCATTACACCCCGCCAAACGTAGAGGAGGGGTAACACAAAGTTACCTAACGATCAGTTTTCTTCACAAACTAGGATAATATCTACTGAAAATTGTTTAAAGAGAAAGTTTCTTTTGTCATCGCTGCGATCAACATTTAATACTCTTCATCAGGTGCTACTACGATCGGCCTTATTGTATACTACGTCATTGCGGCATTGTGCAGATTATGCATACGTTCTAGCCTCAAGCAGCGGATAACATCAGCTCAATTCAATGAGTGAATTGGTAAGTTGCCTAGCTGGCTGTATGCCCACTCGATGATCATCGAGAACTGATAAGCTGGTAGGAAGTTTTCGTAAGTAACGATCCTTGACCGGTGGGTGGATCCTAAGGAGAAAACGAAATTTGCGCAACGAGCTCAAAAAAAAGCAATCACTGTTGCTGCTGAACTAACAGGCCTCAAATCGAATGACGTAGTAGGTCATACACATACATTTTGAGTGTAAGATACCTAGTCATGCTAGCCTTCCAACTGGATATAGTTTTTGTTGGTTTCCTGGAGATATCATGTCGAATCCCTTCTATGACCTTTACAGTCATGAACCGAACAAAGGTGAGCTTCTATCCAAGTTGCTAGTATACGAATTCGAGCATATAACAAAGAAAGGCAGGATGTGTGTGATTATGATTTCTTTTTCTCAGCCGGGTTTCATGGATCAAAGGTGCAGTGAAACACCTCAGTTGGTGACAAATACGATGGATATAAGAGGCCTTCATTCCGCCGAAGGTCACTGCAATCGTTAACATTCTCAACTATACTCCGCTTCGTTCGAAATCACCAATTGAATTGATAATTTGTTTACCACCATCATTTGTTCATATACGATGTCCACAAACGGATCTCCACCGAAGACAACCAACATGGCTCCATCGGGTGGGCTGTTTGGCTCACAATAATGCCCAGAAGGCAATGAGGGAGCATCTGACAATACTGCTGGAAATACACCGAGCAAAGACACTCAATTCGGGCAACCCCCAAATTGAATTGATCCTCCACTGGGGTATAGTTACCCGCCTTCGCAGCCTCCATTCCCAGGCGCTCCCCAGTTTTACCACCCTGCCCCATTCAACATGACACCAAGCTCGTAACCAAGCTCTGGTGGTGCAATCCAAGTATATCAGAGTTATGGTCCATCATGGCAAGGATACAACTTCCCCCAAGGTGGCTATGGTGGACCTCAAATGTTCCCCCCTCAGCAATTTGCCGGACAGGGGCCATCATCTCCATGGCGCACCTTAAGTGCCTCCAGCACTGGCTGGAAACCATCCAGTCAATCGGCCGACATCATCCTCCTCAACTCCATACGGACAATTTCCCGCCGCATCTCGGAGACCTTCCATTTGCCACCCACAAACACGATCTCAGCCGGCAGCGGAACCGGGCAGGAGAGAGGGGGCAGGGATTGCCGAGTTGCCCCCATTACCAGATATTTCTTATGACGAATTCGATCCAGATGTTGAGTACGATGATTCGTTGGACTCAGGCGGGGCGGAAGGCAAAGCCACAATTAGCTTGAATCAAACAGAATTCTCCTTGAAGCAATTTGCTAAAAGGATGAGGCAGCCCAACTTTAGTGCATTCAACAAGTGGAAGAAAGTATGGGTGGCTGGGTTTCTCGAGAAGAAGTATCTGTCTATTATCCCGGGACAGAACCATCTGAAACAGTTGCACGATGGACCCCTGCGCTGGGAGATGGTGGTTGGTGAATTTTTTGGAGACTTTCGAGACTTGGCTGCCTTTGGAAAACTTCCATAATGCCGAATGGATTCAGCGACAATGGGTCGACATGTTTCTGAAGAAATGTGCAAGTGAAGTTCTGGAGGCGAGGAAGAAAGGAAGGTGAGGCAACAAGCGACCGGCGACGGATTTGGGTCAGCGCGCGGGCAAAAAAGTGAGAGGCAACATTCCATAGCAGCCAAATACAACTTTCATGGTTGTAATTTGTCGAGTGCTGAACGGCAACAATGCCCCGACATCCAGCATGCATTTCCAAGCTTCGTACATAGATGTGAGGCACTGGGAAGAGCTGAGTGATTTCATCGAAAAAAATTGTAGTCCGAAAGAATCATAATATCTGACCGCGTTATACAAATACAACTTGACGCAGGAAGAATTGGACGAAGAGTAAATTGGATTATACGCACCAGGGCAAATGATGAATGACCCTCTATATGATCAGATATCATACAACAGTTCCCTTTCAAATGCCTTCAAGTTGAAACTGGGACACAATGTGAATCTATTTTTGGTAGAAATGAAGGCAGCAACAGGGAAGGATATTGCGGAGCACGTAATGAGACCGGCGATGGTAATCCCCGCTAGCCTTTTTCCGGTTAGTTATGCCCACTGCTAATCAGTATTCTTAGACTTCGGAGGGATCTGATGAAAATGAACGAGTGGTGGATGAGGAGGCAGGTGGAAAAGAGATTGATAGTATTAATGTAACTTCTGATTGAGTGAATAGAATTGATTATATTGCACATATTATTGGGTCCAAATGCTTGTCTGTGAAATACCTAACATCGTGATGAATTTCAGGAGCGCTGGAATATGAGCCCATCTGTCCAACTTACCTCAGAGCAACTGAAAGAGATCATTGAGGACGAAAAGAAGACCGACCAAGGTGCAAGAGAGATTCAGGAGCAAGTGGAGGATGGTGAGGAGGTCCTCGATTTAGAAAATACCGGTTCAGTATTGAGCACTGTTTTCAACACAATCAACAACGAATTGGAACATGAGTGTCTACATGAGTCGGTCAGGCTGCTGAATGCCCATCTTATTTGCCAATCAACAGATGACCGTGTTCCAGGCCCCAAGTATTCAATTCCAGGCCTGCCTGGAACTATGTTTCTGGCGTACCAGGTTTGGGCCATCTGGTTCATCGTGAGGAGATGGGTGTGGGATGCTGATATGCCACGAGCACTGGTGGCAGATGAAATGGGTCTTGGAAACACTTTCACCTTGGTTGCAGCGGCAATGATTTGCAAACTGCTCACTGAGAAAGTTCCAATGAGTTTGCCACTGTCTATTTTATGGAGGAATACCCTCGAAGAGTGGGTGATTTTGGCGGACAATGACTTTCCCGGCAGTGTTGGTGAAGAACAGGAGTGGTATCCGCTCCAGAGATTGAATTCTGTCTCCCGCCTCCTATTGGAGATCCAGATAACACGGCCTCACGGACATCCAGCACTTATATCGGCCCATGAACCAATCTTGGTGGTAACAATACCCGGGATTGCAGAGACCTTCAAGACTGTCATCGATGAGATGTCAGATGGAACTGATTTCAAACTCATCAACTTGTTGTATGCCGAAAATGCAAATCTCACCTACAAGGATCTGAGATGAGCCAGAAAACCGACGGAATATCCACCTTCTGTCGTATGACACCTTAACATCCAGGGCGAAACCGTCAAGCAATGGCCGACTCTCACACTGTTCCTGGAGTTTTGGGATTTTTGATGAGTCTCATCGATACAAGACAAAAAACAGTATGGGCTGGCAAATTGCGACGAATGCGAGAAATGGATTCAAACTTCAAGTCACTGCAACTCCGGGATTCCATTCACCTTATGACTGGTGTTATCAGGCGATGTGGCTGTTTTCAGGGACACCTGAAGATCCAGAGAACGTGACAGTGATGGAAATGCACGGTGCCGATGCACTGTATTCCACAGTGAAGATTTTGATGCATGCCATCCAGACTGAAGCCCAGGACACTCAATAGGATGCGGCACACCGGATGATCCAAATAACAAAGCCCTGGACAATAAGGAGGTGGTCCGAATCGAAACTCGCAAATGGGAAACCACTTGTTCGGATACCAAAGCAGAATGCACACCTTGTTGATCTCAAATGGACTGAGGACGAGCAAGCTAAACTAAAGACCTTTGTGGAGAGATTCACTTCACGGGGTACTTCCAGAGCGTGGAGGGTTCATAGATGGCGCCTGGCATGTTTCTGATTGGTATTGGGAGACACTGAGGATCGGAAAGACGTTTCAGGACAATGGTACAATGAATGGCCACTCAACACTTGGGTGGATTCTCCGATTTTCCAATGGCTGAGAGACACATTTCTGCCGATGCTTGTCAATGAATCTGCGGAGTATCCCGAGCCTAACAAGGACGAACCATCAAATGAGGCGCTCTTGCAAGAACCTGAAAGTCTTAAAAGCACCTTGCCACTTGCACCTCCTCCTCCTCAAAAGGCGGTGCTATTTGGTCCTCAGCCAGGCCAAGTTCATCATTTGGAGTGGTGGCTCACAAAGTTTTTTGCGGACAATTTTGATATATTTTACATGTTTGCAGAGATGGGCAACGATGAGTGGACAGAAATGCAGCTCAAATTCCAAGATTCCCCAAATCCCTCTGTGTTTGTAACTACACCCAAAGTGGGTGGGACAGGCCACAATCTCACAGCAGCAAAGCATGCGGTAATAACTCACAAGTTCTGGGTATTAAATGAGCAGCGCCAGGCATTTGCATGGGTTGTCCAGCTGGGGCAAAACAGAGTTCCACACACATGGCTACTGAACACTGGACCCAATGGTTATGATAATAGAGCGAGTGATCACCACCAGCTCTCTGGAGTGGCTCAAATGAGAGTGCTGCATGGTCTGATGAACCGACCAAACATCACAAGGACAATGATATACCAGGTTCTGGAGTATTGTCAGGACAATATGAAGCGGATTACTGAGCATGGAGACTTTGTGTCGTCAGATGGTGAAGATGAATAATAATTATCTGGGCAGTGTAATCAAGGTATGCCTCTTTAAACATTCATCCAATACAATCTCACCGACTGATGCAAAATAGGCAACTGAAATGGAGAATAAGGTGCATTTGCGGAGTCCAGGAGTATTGGGTAGAGTTCGACTCCATTTTGTGTTAGATGATTATAGTGATGAATATGAGATGATGGCAATAGTAAACTGATATCTGGTAAACTGAATCATAGCCTCATTTGGATGAACCATTATGTGATGAAAACCAGGTGCGCCAGTTTAATGGTGGACCAAGTGAAATTCCGCGCTACCATATAATTCTCTGTGTGAGAATCTTTTGAGCTGCATTCACTGCTCATCTTCATCATATATTGTCCGTGGAATTGTGACTCCAAAATCTTCATACGAGATCTGTGTTTTCAGGTGCGCCTGAACTTCCAAGTTTGATTCCAATTCCTTGTTGCTTGTCTATTTCAGGCGCACCAGATACTAGAGTCACGAAACAATTTGAGATATTCACTGAATCATCAATGTTGAATAAGTTACAGTTGGTTGCACAAGAGAATCGCTCTCAACTTCTCGACCCTCCTGAGACAGATCCAGTACAGTATTTGTCGAATCATGCAGGGATAGACAGACAGTCCAAGCGATATCGAGTTGATGTATCGTATTGTGAGACACGGCTCGCGTGTTGCAGGCTTACCTGAAGAATCCAGCCGAGTATTTCCTCACTCAGGAATGAAGTTCAGGCACAGCTGAAATCCACTCTCCTATCGCGGTTGATGGTCTCAGATTGAACACCGCACGCATATTCTATTCACCGGCCAATTTTGACCAGCAGCCACTCATTATTTACATATGATGCCACTCCAGACATGCCTCTGAACAGTGTATACCCACTTCACATTGCCCTTGAATGATTCATTTTGCTCCATTCCAAGGATATTTTCTCCTTCCTGAATGCTTTGAATCTGTGGCTGCCAGCACACACAGAGTGTCATCTTTCAGACACTAAACTTTTAGGTGCAGGCACGGCTCATCCCGCTCGGTCTAAGCTAATATCAGAATCTATGCTTGATCGGTATGTGAAAGCTGTCGCTTAATTACCATAACTGTCATACTCCGTATCAACCTATCCGTTGGAGGAAGGTGTCCACCACACGCTTACCGTAGATGAACAGCCCTGGGCAATACGTAACGACACTTAACTGGATGTTGACTGAGATGTATGTTCTGACCTTCCATTTCCAAGATCCTAGAATAGCTTCTGTCATTAGGGCTCCATAATCGAGCTGCAGCTTGAGAGAGTGAACCTCAAAAGACAGCTTCTGCTCACCAATTCTACAGATGACTGGCAAATCCCGCTCACTTGTATACCACACTTCCTGCAATAGGCATAAATTTTCAACGCTTCTAATGCAGACATCACTACATTTTGACTAACTTGTGTGTTTCGGCCGCCAGAAACCCGTATCTTAATATAGATTATGAACTGATTTCCATCAAGAGACCTCGAAGAGATAGAATCTGAATGCCAGTCTCAGCTCGATGGCTCAATCAGTGACCGGCAAGCTTCCGCTCACCGCATATCTTGAACGCCTGAAGTTTGTCACAAATTATAAACATACAATATCTGATTTCCACCAACGTCCAATCCCAAGAGTGCATGAAGTACAAATCGTGATGAAAGCTCGAGTTTAGAAAAGGCAGTTTCTGAGAGTACAAGTAACTGTCAAAGTCAGACGAGCCTACAATCCCAGCCAGTACATTACATTGAATCCTGCATGCAGAATCAATGCTCGCTGCACCTCAATTGGCCGGAACTCCATGCTGTCATTTGTCTTTCCGCTGTCAGATAAAGCCTCATGACGCGTTCATCACGCTCTTACAAAATATTATGCGCGACATCTTAATGTGAGTGACAATTAGTGACCCATTCTCTAGCAATCTTGGCATTGATGACAACTGGAATCGATTAGATTACCCCTGAATCTTCATCATACCTCTACCATTCTTCCTCCTCTATGTTGAGTCTTGCCTTTGTAATCCCAAATCCTCTGTCTTCACTTACACTTACTGCATATAGACTGTGATTCAGCAGACTCGGACCGCTGAAAGTGAAGTTCTGCACATGACATTGCCTAATCGACCGCTAACTTTCCTGCAGAATCCTAAAACAACAGAACATCATGAAAATAGGGTGTCCTTCCGACTGGTATACCGCATTCGGAAATTCATATTTATCCACTATCAGCAACAAACTCAGTTTGAACCCATGTAACTTCAACTGTTGCCACTCACCAAGGTCCCAACTCTATCCTCCGTCCAAGTTCTGCAACAATCTTCAACACACGGACAATTCTGTTCCACGCGGTCACCACTCAAAAGCTCAAACTACAGGCATAATGAACTACCTTCGGAGGAGTCATATGCAGGGGCGATCATGATCAACCCATTTCTCAGTTTCCCATGTCTGGTTCTGGGAGTAAGTTAGCGATACAACCATGTTAATATCTCGAGTTCTCCCGGTGCATCTTGTTCAATTCTAGGTATCTTGGCTTTAACCAACCTCTAATTCCTGCATCAATAGCGTACTTGGATACGAGTGCTAACATGTGGGAATTGGGGGCAAGAAGAATCCATCAATCTGGTGCACCTGACGCTTCCTAAATTGCAACAAAGAACTAGCATCAGCAATTTAAATATAATGCGCCGACATTTCTTCCAGCCTCTTTCCAGGCACGCCTTGAATTGCATCCTGCCCGATCGCGTGTTACTTTGTTGCCCTGTCTTGCCGTTATTCTATTAAACTTTGTACTATATTTACCCTTATACACTTCCCTCTACATTCCCAACTTCACTTCATCAAACATGGAACCTACAGCCAGCCAGGTGAGGAATCGCTATTAACAGAGGAATCAAGAAGCACACCTTGAGAGAGTACTTGCACGTGCATTGCAGAAGACAGCAAATCTTCATTGCGAATCAAATGTTTGAACATCCAACCCAGCCTTCGAGTATGTTGTTGGAGATAGCTAATGTCCGGGCGACCATTCCGATGAAGCAGGATGATGCAATACCAATCGGGAGATCAGCAATGACGAAAGCGAAGACCCTGGAGAGTCTACCTTGTCATCCGATATCGAAGAAGACAATTTGGACATCCAGCAAGATGTCCTCCATCCAGACCATGTGCGCCGTGATAAGACAATACGAACTACACGGGTTCCACTGCCAAAGAAACGGAGCCGTGCAGATACTGTCATTGCCTACGCTCCACTTCCAAATCTGCGACATCCGGCCGGGGCGATAGCACCACCATTGCTCAAACGCCAAAAGTCAGTCATCAACATATCACGCGAGTCTGACGTTGTACAGGCGCTCCTGCTTCACAAGGCTGTTGGTGACCAGAATGTTCCTCAACCAAAGGCCGGCGGAGATCACAACGTTCCTCAACACCAAAAGGCTACTTTTGAGGTAGCGAAAAGGTTCATGGAGGCCATCGTATTCACAAAGACCCCCTGGCAAATCATTTCCGATGAGAAGTACTCGATAGTTGACGATGCTTGGAAACTAGCCATTGAAGCCCATGATCGTCAGCGGGCTTTAGCAGGTGCTCCTGTAGGTACTCCATCTGTGTGTCAATTGCCCAGTGGTCCATCTCTTATAATCGATCCGCAAACCCGAGAAGCTGTAAGTGTATATTTCGTTATCTGCTCCTCAACTGGACCTAGGATGATACTAAACCTCGAAACATACATAGTGAAAACTGAAGATCACTACCATTTGAGGGCGCTTACTAGATGGAGCTCGTTGAACAATTGTCCGCAGTTACCGGTTGGATTTAGGATCTGAGACTGAGCTTCGAATCCAAATTAAGGAGCTCTTATTTGACAATGCTTATCTCTCGAAGGTCATCGATGACAAGATGTCTTGGTTCATGCTAATGGAAGTGCTTGACTCAATCTACCACCAATTTATCTTCACCGCCAATAGCTTGGGGCAACAACCGACCACATCGCAGTTCTTTCAACCTCTAACACCACAGACATTAGCGCTTGTGGCCACAGCTATTCATTGTGTGCTGTCGCAGTATGCCACTGGAAAGAAGATTACAATTATGTTTTCTCAAGATGAATATCGAGGTAAATTTTACCCTTCCACGGTGACAGATTGCATTTCTGCCGAAGCCATTGCACTCATCAAATTCAAATTGCACATGGTGGGGCAGCTTCATACCCTCCTTCCACCAATGGTGCTCGTCCGCTATACTAGGCGCTCCTCAATCCCCGTTGGCGCTCCTGAATCCACGTTGGTGCTCCTCAATCCCCGTTGGCGCTCCTCAATCCCCGTTGGTGCTCCTCAATCCTCGTTGGCACTCCTCAATCCCCGTTGGCGCTCCGCAATCCCCGTTGGCGCTCCTCAATCCCCGTTGGCGCTCCTCAATTCTCGTTGGCACTCCTCAATCCCCGTTGGCGCTCCGCAATCCCCGTTGGCGCTCCGCAATCCCCATTGGCGCTCCATAATACCTGTTGGCGCTCCTCAATCCCTGTCAGCGCTCCTCAATCCCCGTCGGCGCTTCTCAATCCCCGTTGGTGCTCCTCAATCGCCGTCGGCACCCCTCAATCCCATTGGCCCTCCTCTGTCTGGATTGGTGCTTCGATACTTTATTCAGCACTTCATATTGCCTTTTCCGTCCGCGCTCCTCCTCTAGGATGGGCGCTCCTCAATCCCCTCCTCGACCTCAATTAGGAGCACCTCTATTTCATTCCACACTCTTGACCTCCCTCCCCGTTCGGCACTGCTCAGCATGGATCGGCTGCTCCGCTGCATAGGCGGTCCTCAATTCCCGTTGGCCCTCCCTGGCCTGGATTTGCGCCCCTCAATTCCATTCTGCATCACCATCAGCACTCCCCTTGACCACCTCACACGACATCAGGCACTCTTCCTTTCCTGGTGGCGCACCTCTTTTTCCCCCGAATTCATCATATTGGCTTTCAAACTCCATTTTGATTCACCGCAAGCTAACCTCAATTCTGACCCTTTTAGATATCACAAATCGAGCTACACGACATTGGAATTCAATTTCACCCACATCTCAGGCCCGAATCATTCAGAAATATCAGGAGCGCCTCCAGCTTCTTTGTGCCATTGATGATTTGTGTGTTCCTGCGTTTGTTGGCCCTGATGAGATGGGAGATTTGGTGGATGACATTGAGACTATGTTCGATTGATATCATTCTGATCTCTTAGTCGTGTTATTGTTTCGGTTTTACCTACTTTCATTTCTGTATCACTCGACATTTTCTTTGGTTCTTCCTTAATGTAGCTATGCAAATAATAGAATGTTGATGAGATGCTGGGTACTATAGTATGATTTAGAGGTTGATAATGAACAATAATCTATGCATCATACGTGGAGGGTATGGTTATTGCTCGTGTATATCCGGAGAATCTCAGATAACGCCTGCAGTCCTTCGAATGAATATCCATATGAACCCAGCATCTCTCAGAGTAAGTTTGGGATTCCCGCATTGGTTGGACGACAGTCCCAGGTGCTCCCAAACGTTTCACAACCGCTCCCATGGTGCTCCCGTACCAGTCATCAGAGATCCCAGTTACTACGAAGGCCGGCCGGAATGCCCTCTTAGGGTCTGATACTCTCCTGAAATTGACGCTTCCAAGTTTACACTCCACATCCTCTCAGACACTCCTGGAGGCTCCTAGCGACTAAAATACATTTTGCTGATGAAGAAGAGCTGAAGGACGCCTTCCAACACGCCAATAGCTGGGTCTATATGTACACGAGATTGCACTTCATGTGAATATGCTGAAACCAGTGGGAACATGGGGACGTCGGCATGACAGGGTTTATCCTGCCATATGACAACATCAGCCACACTATGATCGATAAGGGAGCCTTCGCTGCGTACTTGCAGGTGGAAATGCTGCTCATATCTCGCCCAGGTCAGTTGAGGGCAAAGCACTAATGAAACAAGAACTAGATCCCAGAGACCCCTCGACATTCAAATATGACAAACTTGGAAAGCACGTCCTCAACACATGGGTGCCGCTGAAGCACTCTCTCTCCTGGACTCAGAAGGAGCATGTATGGCACCGGGAGTCTCTCCATATTCAGTCCCATCTGGAGTTTGGGTCCCAATGATGCCAGTGGTGATAAACCTGCCAGCAATCCCTAGCGAAGAAACTCCGGCACCATCACAAGCCACCAAGGAAATTCCAATCACTAAGGCCAACAATCCAATCGACAGGAAAATGGAGAGTATGATGAAGGCCTTCGATTACTGGACCTTCAAGATAAGCAAAGCGAATGACTATGAATACGTAGGCTAAAGTCGAATGATATGAAGAGAGTGTTTGCATGGATAGTGGAAGGCATATACAACGGGAAAGAGAACGGATCATCTGAGCAAGATTGGAAACAGTCAGTCAAAATGTGAGACTATCGAAGGCAGCAAGGACGGTAATGAAAAGAGGTGTGAACTGGGAGGCTGTGTGGGAAGAGGAGGAAGAACTAGTAGTCGGAGAGTAGGGTAGGTAGATGGTAGCAGTAGAGTGGTCGATGGGAGAGGAGGCTCTGATGAAGGAAAGGAGGGTAACTGGGAGTGAATTAACAACTTTTGGGTAGGATTCTTGAAATAGCATTTCTCGGGAAATGAGCTCGGCACATCTGGTGCCGGCAGCCCACCCATCTAATCAATGATGAGATGATGTGGGAAGAGAGAAGGCAAAAAAGGTGATCGATTGCCTGGACCATAACGAAAAGAGTCGAAGATACCGAAGCGACCCAATTGGGCAGAGTCACGAGATCGAGGGAGAATATCGAATCCACTAGAATACATACAATTACGTGGATTGGCAAGATGGAGGGGAAAGTAATGTTCCTATTGGCTGAGTTGCACACATGTTACACAAAAAATTCCTACCATTCTCCCCAAACTCTCTAGTGACAACGACCAAAGAGAGACGACGACTACCACAGGAATGGGCAGAAACCTCACCACTGGGAAAAGGAATGACGAGCAAGATATGGCAAACCACCAAGTGCATACGGTGAAAGAGGAGGGGAGGAAGCGAAGAAGTTGTGAAGAAATACGAGAAGAGTATACTAGGGAAACCGGGAACCACATAGAGAATAGAAAAAGAAGGATCTGGCACCAAGCACCCCTCCAGGTTTATGCAGAGTTCTCCCCCCCCCTACGTTCCTAAAGCAACACAACCACCATACTGCAAATTTCATCTCCTTCGGCACATTGATGACTACGCCTATAGTCGCCATCTCAACCACAACCAACAACTAACAATTGAAATGACGTTTACATTAATCAACAACATTGGAACAACACTCAGTGATGAGATGTAATTCGAAGTGTCGTTAACCACCACCACCACCACCACCACCACCACCACCACCACCACCACCACCGCTACGAGCCTCAACCCCACCACAGCAGCCACCACCTCCGCAGCCACCACCACCACAGCAACCACCACCGCAGCAAACACCACCGCAGCCAACACAACCGCAGCCAACACCACCGCAGCCAACACCACCGCAGCCACCACCACAGCAGCCACCACCACCGTAACCACCACCACCGCAGCAACCACTACCGCCGCCACCATGAAATCAGCACCCGCCACAGCGGCGCCCACCGCAGCTAAAAACATCAATCTCACAACCACAGTAGCCCCCACCACCGCAGTCGCCCCCACCGCCGCCGCCACCACTGCAGCTGCTACCACTGCAGCAGCCACCACTGCAGCCGCCACCACAGCAGCCGCCACCACGGCACCCAGCACCATCACGGCAGCCACCACTGCAGCCACCACCACCGCAGCACGTACCACTGGCGTGACTATGAATACACCCTACTGAGCTATCTCTAGCGATTGCTCTCCACTATCCCATTCGTCAGAGACAATATATCACCTGAGTTGAGAATTTTTCAATAGACTTGTTGGATCACTCGAAGACGTTGTGGTGATTGCCGTTTGAAAACTTGCCTCCCAAAACCGAGTGAATTTCATCCTCGAGAACTATGATCTCTGTGGCAACATTACCGATGCTGCCAATGCCCAGGTTGCTTGGCTGTCGAACGTCACGGAGAGAAACCTTGACTGGAAGAAGTTGAACTACAAGTGATACAATGACTTCCTTAAGGCTTTCGACAGCTCCGCAGGGTAAGAGAGATGATATAGCGATATCACTCTGCCGAACAGAGGAAGTCGTGGGCAATGAAGCAGCTGGGAGACCTGTGGCAGCACTATCCTGAACTCCAGGAAATCCAAGGTGATTCCAACGGATCTGAGAAGTGGCTGTGGATGCCTGCGATCGCCAACCGAACATCGAGAGATCCCGAGATAATGAAGAGATGCCTCAAATGCGCATACGTCAACCGTCTCGCCAAGCTGAAGTGGAAGAAGAAATCAAACAAGTGATATACTTCCAGTGACGTCCTGGAAGCAAAAAAGTTGTTAGATAATGGCTGCCCTCAGTTGGAGGAAGGAATCGATTATGAAGCTATGGGACTGAAATGGTACCGGGGGTTAGTAATGCCACTTGGTTACTATCATAGCATGGATGACAGCATTCATGCCAACCAACGTGATACAATTTGACCAATAGTACTGCCTGCCAACAATGGGATACCGCCTGCCAACCCTGGGATACACATACCACCTCCATCCTCTGATACTAGCAAGACGCTGCCACTTGTATCCTCTGAATAGAGCAAGATGCTCCCACCGCCAACCCCACCAACTAATGGAAAGGAAAAAGAATAGGATAAGGGCAAGGTTTGAAGGCTTTTGATGGACCTAGCCGAGAATGGAACCAGCACTCCTGCCGAAAACGAGGTCGGTACAACCCCAGAGATGCCAACCAATCCCAAGCAGATGTCCACCAGGAAGCCAGACCGGCCTGCCACTACCAGCAGCGAATGTTGCAGTTCTGACGACAATGACGGCACTGAGGATGAAGAACATGTGAGCTGCTTCTTCCAATAACTCAGCCTTGACCTGGACTGCAAGAGAATGTTGGACGATGACACGCAGATGTTGGCGGACAAGGAGAGACGATACGGTAATACGGCCGTACCGATCTTCTTACAAGCAGTACACGATGACCCAAAGCTGCTCATAGAGGCCCGAGTACAAATCACAGCAGCTGTGGACGCCATATGTGAGACAATCATTCGATTTGACATTCCGCTTGGCAACGTCTCGTACTTCACACGTCGTCAAAGAAAACGGAAGACAGTTACGGAGGGTAGATACGGAAGGCAAATACGGAAGGTGGCGGAAGAAAGTGGGTATGCAAGGAGTGAGAGTCTTTATGTTCTTCCTTTGAGTTTATGGTTTTCTTTTGGGTTTAACGTTTTCCTTTGGGTTTATGGTCTACGTTTGTGACTTTCCATTGGGTTTATGTTATTCATATGTGCTTTCGGGTTTGTGTATATGGCAATACTGAAGAGGAGAGGTGTGCTTCAAACAAACGGCGAGGGAGGAGTTGTGGTGGGAAGACCAGTTTTTCACCACGACCGCCACCCAGCATGGCAGAGGACTGAACGACTGTGGGTGTATGGAGATATAGGGATGATGGAGACGGACTGGGCAATGGCAGGTATATGGGGATACAGAGATGATGGTGACGGACTGGGCAACGGCTGGTGTACATGTCTCACTTCTCTCGATCACGGTGTAGTGACATTGTACAGCGCGATGGCACGCAGCCCATCATCATGACTCCGCCACGCCTCGCAATGCATCTAAAGGAAAGACTTAAGCCACAGGTATTTGGGCTCAAGGTGTATAGAAAGAGGGTGAGACGATATGAAGGTATACCCGGCCATGATGAACCATACAAATTGCGCGGATCTATGAATGTTTGGCAAGAGTGTGTGAGACAAAGAGCTGTGAAAGATAGAGCATACATATTGTATAGTGCGATGATGTCAATGCGCCCTGGGGTCTCGCAAATATATACTCCCCATTGCTGATCCCATCTTGGTTATTGCTAAATGTCGGTAGGTATATATATAAAGAGACTTAGACAATTCATGCCGTATCATGATATAACGAATCTTGTGCCTATAAAACATTAATCTGATGATGAACATACCAGGCAGTTGTGGAACCCTAAGAACCACTACAGTGGGAATATGGCACCAAGTCTCCCGCCGAGTGTGCACAGATGTCTCAGCTGCTCTTGAAGTCTTCCCCAGACCTTCATTGAGGTCTCAGCAGCTCCATAATTTGACTATCATAACAGTCAAATCTTGTAGCATCCTGAATGCACCTTCATCACTGCAGGGTCCGTCCAGTAGTACTGCAAAATGCTCTTGCAGAGTCTAAGAGTACTTTGCAAAGCTTCAGGGGGGCCCAGAAGCATCCAGAAGTACTTCGAAGCACTGGTGAGAGCTGCGAGAGTGACTGGGAGGTTTGCGTGTGGCTTCCGGGCTTATTTACATTTTGCTGATTAACATTGATATTTTAAGTTATTTTGAATGTCCTGAAAGTTACCTTCATATTGCAGCAAATGGTTGGGGTATTGATTATGCTGACTACAGGTCCTGGAAATGAGTTGATAGACTATCCAAAAGCCAGTGTGCAAATCGCAGTAGTACCTATGATGTATGTAAAAACACAGGGAGATTTGATACTGAAGTTGCTTCAGTACGCATGCCAATTATGATCAATCACTTGGAAGGGTCTCATGAATCCAAATGATGATAATACTGGCCACTCTTCCCAACACAGGATGAATCGGCCATGGTCAGGTATGTCTTGAATGATTTAAAGACATTCCAATACAGGTTGATGTGGATCTCGAAATGTCACAGGGTTACAGTCCATTACATTATGTCTGTGTACGATGACATGTTCGATCATATGGATGGCGTACTGCATGCTGTGGCTAAGTAGAGGACCCATTGGAAGGAATCCTTATACTTCCCCAGGAAGTTTGCAAGCTACAAGCTGTTCTAATCTTTTGCTGATGTTGCTGCATAGACAGATATGCTTCTCATGTCACCATCTAATGGTAATTCTTTCCAGAAGTTGCAACCATGTAGGCAGTGGATGATGACACTGGATATTACTTTTGCAGACGAGACTTCTGAGTTTCCCCAATACCACAAGGTGGTTCTTAACAATATATAGAGTAAATACTGCACGAAGCATTGCTGTTTGCCTATAATTAAATCCGAAAGGGTACCGCAGAACAATTACTTACCCTATACAATGGCTTCTCAATCTGATCAATCTTCTAATTATCGATATGATCTATCCAGCAATGCTGAGGAATAATTTGTATCCAAATGTGCGGCTGAAATGACAACTGGACAAAGTGATCATTCAGCAGGCCCATTGACAGCTAAGAGGCTCTAATAGTATTCAGCACTTACATTATCACTGAACTGCGGACAAACTGATCTGAATCTGAATGATGACCACTATGACCTTATGGCAATTAGCATTGCATTTTGGATACAGCATATCACCAACTGGTCACGGCAACAAGAGGAAATAGACTCAATGTACATTGATCTCACTAATGCATCAGCAAAACACAGTTCCATCTGGGCGGAATGGCGGCTGCGTCGGAGTGGACGCTCACCATTGGAGGCGTCTGAAACACACTGGTGGGGAATTTCTTCATGCCCGGCATCAATACCACATGTTGCGTTGCATAGCACCCTCTGATCGCAGTTTCACCATTACTTCTCGTTCTGTCAGTCTCCTATTTGACACCAACACTCTGGTGTTTGGGCCATCTGTGACCACACATTGGGATGCATCCAATGGGTAGGCGCTTGCATCGGCATTGCAATGTGATGGATGACACTGCGAAAATCTCTCATTGAGTTCCTTCTACCTGCATACATGATTCAATTCTCTCTTTACTCATTATACACATCATTCCAATTCGCCAGATCAATGTGGCTATTGACAATGCAGTGCGAGTTCCTTCTGTATTCTGTCATACTACAAGTAGCCATCTCTGGAATTACGAGGATGCAGCCCATGATTATTTCCCGCATTGAAAATTTCCAAAGAAACCGCTACTGGTGCTGTTTAAACTTGTACACATTTCGAGACCAGATCCAAGTTACCCGAGATTTTAGGAATTGTTGCAAGTGCCAGGGCTAACCAGTACTCAACCAAAGCTCCATCCTCGTTTAGGAGCTTGATTTTGAATAGTCGTTGCAGTTGCCACGGGAGACACCCTTTCAGTGAGCCATAACACCTCCCCAGATATTGCTTTATCCACACCCAGTCATTCCGTCAATTGCCTCGGCGCCAGCTCTGGCTTCCTGTGCATCGATAAATCTAAGATATGCCTTCACTTTCTAAATCAACAACTTGAACTGTAATACAACGGTAAATACAGAGCTCCATTGCGTGCAGTTGCTTATCCAATATATACATCTTGTTACAACTCTTATCCTCCATAAACTCCACATGCCCCTGTATATTGGTATGCGGTGCATAGCATCATCTGTATTGTCGAGTAATACTCTGAAGTCTTTGATCATAGCGTCAGGATGCTTTGCATCGTGGCAGGTTTCGGGTGCAATGAATTCAGGCTTCATATATGACTGGGAGATTATGAGGGCAGCCAGATCAGCACCGGAAGGGAGGACTTTGCAGGCGGCAGCACTGGTCCCCCGACACTGAGCGAGGGATTGGAGAGTGAGCTCTCTGATTTCAAAGCAGAGTATGCGACGCTGCAAGGTGATTACTTTTGGCAGGTAGTCGAGAGTGCGATTGGAGGAGTTCCAACAGTCCTTGAGGTTTGTTTGATGTACTTGTTCATGCCTCCAGACAGAATACTGTTGCAAGGTTCCGTATCGACAAATCTGTTCGACCCAATGAGACATCAAGTGGAACATTGGAAAGGTGAAATTGCAATCTAACTCCTTGAACACATCTCTCCCGTTGCTGATATAATCCTGGCAGGTGTTCATTTTGCCCAGCAAGTCTGACGGCATCCAGGTTTCGTCATTTGTTTGCATATCTACCTTTCGATCCTTCACCAATCCAGTCCTCAGGGCATTAAGTTTCACCTTTGCCTTATTGCCGGCTTACCTGAGTAATAAAACATCTTTGAAGGTGGGAAAAGGACCAAAGATGTCCTCCATGTAGCTGAATGTTGCATCATCATGAGATTTATGTCGAGCATACATATAGGATCCTGACAATGCTCGTGTGCACTCCATTCCATAATTGGAGATGGGATACTGAGCAGTGCTTCCGCCTCGTAGAGACTGGGCTACAACTCCAAGTAGGTACTGGCTGATTTCCTTTATCTCGTTACCATTCCATTGAAGAAATTCCTCATATGACTGATTTTTATGTGTGAAGTCATCGTAAGCGGGCACAGATAACCAGATTTCATTGTACTTGTCGATCTGTTCTTGCATCTTAATGAAGTGGAACATCCACATCTTGAGCTGGTCAAGGATGCCGATGTGCATTGTATGGAAGAAGACAGGCTTCGGGATGTCACTCACGATACTGGGAATATGTCCATACACGTTGAATCCTGTGTGAACATGGTGCGACCAGAGTTGCACATCGGCTGCCTTGGTGTTGGCATCACTAAGCATTCTATATAGGTTGTAATCCCACAGTGGGTGTTGCTTGTCAAGATGGACATGAACTCCAAGTTCATCCTTTGGACACTTGCACCACATCAGCAAAATGTATTTTTGTCACTGGAAGCCTCCAGGAGTGTCTGAGAGGATGTGGAGTGTAAACTTAGATGCGTCAATTTCAGGAGAGTATCAGACCCTAGGAGGGTATTCCTGCCGGCCTTCAGAGTAACTGGAAGGGCCAGTGACAAGCATGGGAGCACTGACAACAAGCTTGGGAGCACCTGGGACTGCTGGCGACATGTCTGGGAGCACCTCGAATCACAGTCAAGCAGTCTGGGAAAAACAACATCTCCTTTGGAAACGCTGCTGGTGCACCTGGAAATCATAGGTACTACTTATCGTTCAATGATTTTAAAAACTCATGTATTTATTTTGTATTCTTGTGTATATATCTATGTATGTATATAGCCAGCCATCTGCACACGGTATATCTTGACTGGCTGCAGGCAGTGCTTGAGTGCAATTCAAGGTGCACCTAAAAATGATGATCGAGTGAACTCAGGCGGTGATTGAGCGAGTTTGGAGATGCAGTTGGAGATTGTGATTCAGCAAATGCAGAGATGGACTGGGAGGCCATGTTTTGAGCGAGTTTGGAGATGCAATGGGAGGCCGAGGTCGAGTGAACTCAGATATGCACTTTGAGGCCCTGATTGAGCAAGTTTGGAGATGCAATTGAAGACCGGGATTGAGTTCACTCAGAGATGAACTTGGGGGCCGTGATTGAGCGAGTTTGGAGATGCAAATGGGGAGCAAGATTGCATGAACTCAGAGATACACTCTGAGACTGTGATTGAGCGAGTTTGGCAATGCTCTTGCAGGCTATAATCGAGCGAAATTGAAGGAGTACTTGGAGGTGGTCAATCTGCAGGTGGTCGGTGGGAGGGGTGCCAGGTACTGAGACTCTATTCATCGGTTAGTTAACTCGAAACCATGGGAATGTGCAGCAGTGACTTTACCTTTAAAGCTCTTATGGAGAACTGGCTAATGGCAGTTGATCGGTAGGGAGGTACACAGGAAGCTGAGGCTACATTCATGGGTCAACTCAAAATCGTGATAATGAAGGGATGACAAACAATCTTAGGTGTATGCTGTACTCGGTGTATACTGTACTCGGTGTATCCTGCACTGAGTGTTAACTCATGATGCTGGCATGGAGAGATAGAGAGGGATGACTTAACTTTGTGTTCTTGTGATGATGGTAGAGTTGTGGACAAGAAAGAGAGAGATACGGGATGATGATGAGGACGATATTGAGGATACGAGCGGCTATGACAAATCAGGAGTACGACTTGACTGATTGGGTGGAGAAGACCATGTATTGGTGTTAGTTCCCGCCGGGTCGGGACTCACGCCTGCTGCAGCGGGGATGGTCAATTGTTTTCGCACACGAAATTCTCTTAAGTCCCAGTTTCTCATGATGATTTCCCGCATCTCCTCTGATCTCTCTCTTTCTTGTGCTCAACTCTACCATCACCTCAGAACACCAAGTTAGGTCATCCCTTTCTATCTCTCGATGCCATAATTATGAGTTGACACCGAGTGCAGCATACGCCAAATACAGCATCATCCCAAGATCGACAGTCTCCCACTCACAGCCAGTTTCCCATCTTTCAGCGGATATTGTTGTACTCAACTCTCTACATTCCCACAATTACAAGTTAACCAATGAATAGATTCTCAGCTGCTGTCACCCCTCCCTCCAAATTGACTGCCTCCAAGTACTCCACCAATCTCGCTCAATCATAGCCTGGAAGTTCATCTCCATACTAGCTCCATTATGGCCTCCCAGTGTATCTCTGAGTTCTCTCAATCTCGGTCTTGAATTGCATCCCCACACTCGCTTGATCACGGCCTCCCAGTGCATTTCCAAACTCGATCAATCATGGCCGCCAAGTGCATATCTGTATTCACTCGATCTCAGCCTCCAAGTACATCTCCGAATTCGCTCGATCACGACCTCTAAGGGCATCTCTGAGTTCACTCAATGTCACTCTGCAATTGAATCTCCAAACTCGGTCGATCAGGGCCTCAAAGTTCATCTCCAACCTAAAATAATCATGGCCTCCAAGTGCATGTCTGAGTTCACTCAATCCCGGCCTCCAATGGCATCTCCAAACTCGCTCGATCATGGCCTCCAAGTGCATCTCCAAACTCGCTCGATCCTGGCCTCGGAGTGTATCGCAGACGTCACCCAATATTGGTCTCCAATTGCATCTACAAACTCGCTCGAGCATGGCCTTGTAGTGTTTCTCTGAGTTCACTTGATCCTGGGCTCGAAGTGTATCTCTGAGTTCAATTGATCCTGGCCTCCAAGTGCATCTCCGAACTTGCTCGATCATGGCCTCCATGTGCATCTCTCAGTTCACTCAATCTCGGCCTGCATGTGCATCTCCAAACTCGCTCAATCGCAGCCTCCAAGTACATCGTGATGGAGCGACGGTGGGTGTATAGAGATACAGGGGTAATGGAGGTGGAATGGGCAATATGAAGTATATATTCGGGAGATCCCGGGGTAGATAGACATCATCTCATTTTCATCTCATCTTGTCATTCAACCAAAATACACTCTTTATCTTTCCCAACTGTTGGTCTCACTCGCTCTTTCCAAGATTTCGTGGATCCACTCAACTGCATGGATCCTCACAGCCGGGTAGTATTGTAGCTTCTCATCATTTTCCCATGCCCTTCAAGCCAGAGCTGCTCATTGTCATGAATTCCATTTGAATGTTGCAAGAGGTGTGGTGGAGTATTGATGGTGGGGTCTCTGCTTTCTAGCTCAATTGTTTCACCACAACAGCCTCCAAGTGGTGTCTCACCAGGTGCTCCTCCGAGTATGCTCGACTACCATCTGCGGCCAGATTGACTGTAGGTATATATATAGAGACTTAAATAATGCATGCCACAATATGATGTAACGAATCTTATGACTGTAACAAAGACAAATATGATAAGACGAAATACCTTGTGGTTATCCAAGAACAACTGCTGTGAGAATACGGCACCAAGTCCCCCGCAGAGCTGCACACTGGTCTCGGCTGCTCCAAAATTTGACTATCCGAATAGTCAAATATCGTAGCATCCTGAATACACCTTCATAACTGCAGGTGCTTTCTGGAGCACCTGATAATTCTTTTGCAGAGTCTGAGATCACTTTGCATAGCTCCAGGGTGGCCTGGGAGCATCTGGACGTACTTGGAAGTACTGGTGAGGTCGCCCAGAGTGTCTGGGAGGTTTATATGTGGCATCCGGACCAATTTCCATTTTGCTGTGGCAAACACAGACATGCCGCTCGAGACGATGTAGGTTGCTATACTCAGGGCAATCTTCAAGCCATGCTGCTACAACTGGTTTGCAACACCTGATGTTGCCATCTGCACAGGGAACATCGTAATATCCGCTCTGGGTGCTGGGATTGTTTTCAAATCTGAGAGGTTGGTGTACCCACTGGATTGCTTCATTGAGTACCACTAAGTTTCATTGCCGCTGCTCATCTAGCCACTTCTGAGGAATATTGTGTTTCTTGATTGGAATCAGCTGGACAGCGACTATTCCAAAGCTGTGCATTGAGGGTATCTGGTCAATCTTCCAAGATTGATTGCCAATTGATATATACACAGGCCACTCTGTCTTGTTACCAGAAACATTTAAGAGCTGTGTTCTGTCAGACATGAAGATCAAAGGAACCAGTGTATCCGCCACTCTGAGCTTTGACTTAACTTCGATTAGCATGTGATCATCCTGGAGTAACTGTCATTACCTGTTTCTCCCAACACCAGGGTGCAGTATGAGTATTGGTATCAAGGCACATTGATGGTATATCGCCGTGTACACAAGGATGAGGTGTGTTAATGAGATGCTCTGAGCAGGCTGGCTGCCACATCAACCATCTCATGCTTGTGCTGATCTCTCGACTACAGTATATGATACACCATGGGTATTAGTCATTCCATCTCAGATCGTCAAGAGTGTGTAGTTCCCACTTGCCGAGAGCCTAATCTACTGGCATGCTAGTCACAAGCTTCTGGACGAAAAACCAATTTTTGAAGCTTCGGATATGCCGAGTGGTGTTTTCTTCCTCCACCATGTTGTCATCATACATCTTCATGCTCTTCTTCTTGATCCCACACTGGATGTTTTTGGATTCGACATGCATCGCAACCAGGTTGTCTGGATTGTTCTGTAGGTTCAACTCAAGGCAACCCAGCACATCGCATTCCGATAGCTAAGCAATAAACTCGCTTGGCAGACTGCCGGTGCTGGAGTATGTTTCCGTCGGTGGCAAAGGAGGTGGCGGTGCTTGAGACTCTGAGTCTGCATTATTTTCCACTTGTTTGAGATAAGGAAACGCGTGCAAGTCTTGCACTGAATATTTTGTAGTGTTGAATTCAAAACACTGCGCGGGGTCAACAAGTCAGGGGGCTCTGCAAATATTCAGATGCATCTGGCGTGTGACTTAAAGGTGTTTAGCCTGGTGTATTTTGATATGATTAGGTTGCCTTCTGTCTGAGGTGAACGTCTTTGGGGATCAAGATTCAGGGTAATGGAAAGGAGTCATCTTCTGGATTGATGACGACACGTGACAATTGGAGTATACATTGTAGATACAGAAGGTAGTTGGTGCTGGGACTCAACATCCTGATGTGGAAGCTCATGATACTTTCAGCTAACTTGAGAAATTTATTGAGCCTCAACACCACCACAAGGAGGTTCCTTACACACCATGAGGTGCAAAAACGCTGCACATGCGATGTTGCATAATACTATGAATAGAATACAGCCAATACAAAACCCATAAAGAAAATAAACCCTAAGCAATCCAAAAACATTGCAATGCTTGTAATGATCAATGCCTGGGATACATATATTAGAACAAATGAAATGAACAAGAGAAACACCAGATCTTAACCTGACCACAACACCGATTGCCTCCTCTGCAATGCGAGGACTGGTTCACTCCTCGCTTATTGAGCCATCTAGGCATGTCTCAGAGAGTGGGATATCAGGGAGAGGGATGTCGTGGAGAGGAACATAGGGAGACTGTCACCACCGGCCGATTAGCTGAGCAACTGCTGATCCACATCCATATCCGAGGTGTTTCCGGCTGCCTCTGTTTCGCGCAGAGTTGGCACCAGCACCAGTGGTTTTGGCAGCATCACAAGGTCCATATTCTCTGGCCTACTGGGTGGTTGAGTCTGCAAAGTTCTTAGTTGTGAGCGAGGCTCTGGGGTTGGTGGCCGTGGGGTAGGGGCGATAGGTCGTGGCCATGGGGTATGCTCGAGGATCTCCTGGCCTTGCGCAGGTAGCAAGATTAGCTGCTCGTCTACCATGGTATCTACATCGTCAGCCACTGTATTTCCCATCTCTCCCTGGCCAATCGTCCGAAGTTCTTTGCCATCATCGTCATTCTCATCCCTCTCCTCCTTATCCTCATCTTTCTCCTCATCATCTTTCTCCTCTTCATCTTCCTCATCTGCATACACACTGTCTCTGTCCATATCCACATCGTCACCTAAACCAATGCCATCCAGTGCATCCACTTCATCCTCCATGCGGATATGCACATCAGCATTATATGCTGTATCATATTTGCCATCTGACTCCTCAGTAGAGTCAGTATCATCATCTGAGGCAATTGACACTGTGGGTGATGCTTCCAGCACTAAATATACCCGCTCTAGTATGCCCTCTGTGTCCGACTTTGCCTTATACATTTCCTGCTGCCACTGCAAATCAACAGCATGAGAGATATCATCTTCCCCTGTGGTTTGTGAAACAATACCTGTCCCTTCACTGTTTCCTTTCCCATTCCCCTTCCAATTACCCTTCGCATTCTCAGTCACCTTGCCTTTCTCCTCCCTATCCTTGGTTCCCTTCCCTTATCCAGTCCCATTCTCACCGCCCTGCGTATCCTCCTTACCCTCACTGTTGTCAATGTCATTGCCATTGCCAGGACAGCTCCGTTCACCGCTCGGTGTTCTGGCAACCACCCAGTTCTCATCCTGAATCTCCTCGTCTATTATCTCATCCCAACTCGGTGGTCTAAAGGCCAGGAAGTCGCCTGGCTTGTACTAATGGCAGATTGGCGGCTCAATCTTTGCCCTGACATCATTGCTAACGGACTAAGAAAAATGCTCGCTGGTGCGTTTAACCATCACCAAGCTGGTTGTCTACTGGTTGGAGCGATTGACTTGATCCCCGAAGCCGCAGGGGTTGTCCCACCTCCAATTGTTCATTTGGTCACTGGTGTTGTCAAACATTTGCCCTATCAATGTGCGGAACGCTGCCCACCTCTCCCAACAATGTGAACATCTGCTCCTGCGGTGCGGCAACATCAGCTGGAATTGTGAACTGTGGCGAGTTGTGACTGGATCAAGAAACATTATATCATAAACGAGGTCCCATGCCCTTTCATCCTTGCCGCTGCAAATATTGTATATCCGTATGCATCCACAAATGTATTCCGAAATGAATCCCTTTATATCCTCCTGATCCAATGACACCTGTCAACTTATAACCGTTGTTGCCATTTTTGCCATAGCAGTTGCCTTCCCCGTTCCTTTGCAGAGGCCCTTTGGTGCCATTCCAGCCAGTGGAAACTGAATCTACACCAGAGGTGTTACCATTATGATACAGTTGAATGTGGCGGAAGCAAGTCCGGAGGGAATGTACAAAGTTGTATAGGTTATCAGGTGTTTCTTGCAATGAGAGGGGTTGTTTTGTTCAAGTCATGTGATGTCGAGATATGTCTGGATTCTGGTGGTGTGTTGAATACAGAATGAAAACAGAATGGGGCTGTAGGCGGGAAGAAGGGATATATATACCTGAGTTTTTGAGAGTTCTTGGTTCAACTTGTGAGATATGAAAATTTTGGTTCATATCCAGCATTGTGTTGGTTAATGAATACAAAATGGCCCAGCCTTCATCTTGCACATCCACAAGGCACCTCATGAATAAGAAACATCGAGATAAGATTTGGTACTCCTGGTGAAGAAAGTTTTCTATGCCAGGCATTGTGTTTGCAATGCATATCATGTTTAGTGCTCAGACCTCATGCATCTTGGAGCAAACTGAGTGGTTCACCGGTTGTCCCCACAATGGAAACATTCAAAATGCCTACCAATATGCCTAGCAGTGGAAGATGCAAATGCAAATGCGATCGTAGGATAGAGACCACTTCATTATTCAATTTGCGATGTTTTTTGCTCTGCCATAGGGAGATTTCCACCAGGAAGCTGAAGATATTCACAATCGATAGTTCAAAGTATTGTGCCAAGAACAAGTGCAATACTATGATAGTCTTGCCAAGCAGGTATAAACACCCTCCAAGCGGTGCAAATCGACCTTCAGACGTTGCTGTAACAGTGAATATCGATGCTGAGTTTAATCTGAGTTCATTCTGATGCCAATTAATCCCATCATTGAATGCTATTCAAGGGATCTCGTCCACAGGTATTCTCAAGGTTTGCAGTCTAGCGCGGTCTACACTGCGGCTGACTCTTTTGTCGAGACCCTCTCTGGTCACTCACATAGGAGTCTACCTCTCCTGCTGTTGCATATGCATGCACAGGAAATTATTCAAACATTCTTAATTTAGAACATGGATATCAGACTATGCCCTCCCAAAGCAATCACCATGACACAACTGCAGTCGTACGAAGTGATCCAAGTCTTGCGAAAGATCAGAATCAACAAAAGGGTGGGCTGTTGTGGAATTCTCAATATCCCCCTGCTAAGAGATTCATTTCCATACCAGCTGTGGAGGGCGATTCCTCTCAAGAAGGGAGGTCCGTAGCCTCTACACTCAAATATCAGAACTCCACCTCCTCCTCTTCACTGAACAATTCCCGCATTGCAGATATTACTCAACGTGTGACTTCAACTGCGTCTGCTACACAGTGGCGGTTAACCAGTACTCCAACCTCCATGGCGGGTACAAGCTGTCGTAGCACACCTACACGAGAAGGGACCTAACAGACAGACTCAACGCATCGCCGTGCATCTAGCCCCTTATCCGGAATAGGTAGCACTCCCACTCCTCTGAGCTGTCATGAATACCTGCTTGCCCCCATCCCTAATCCAGAAGTCCGCGCAATTATTACAACCCCACTGCGAACGCGAGCTACAGAAAAGAACCAGAGACCGAGGTAATCGCAATTGCAACCGCAGGCGGTGTTTACACCTCCTTCAATGGTCCCAAGCAGTTGCCGCATCCATTGATTTGATTACTCAGACAATACTCATCTCCTATTTGCCATGAGCAGACTCCTGGGGCTGAACATCTGGAACAGACTGCGGTTTATGGGTGCATGCAACTTGGAGATGGTAAGTTATGCAATGCAACACATTGCAAAAGCATTTGCTGAAGCTCCACACTTGAAGATAGTAGAGACGTACTGGAATACTGCTATGCAGCAAAACAACATTTGGTCCTTAGCATTTAAGGCACGCACAAAGAAGATCTTGACAGAGGTATGCTCAAGCAATGGCTCACATTAGATATTACACTCTCAAACCAGTATGAGGTTCAAGCACAAGTCAGTATAGTTAGATCCCATTTTATGCAGTCAGCGAGAGGGAACATAGCAGTGCTTTTTGATCCCCCCTGTGTTGAATCCAACGCAGAGTATATGGAATTCATTGATTCCCTTTTGGCAGACAATAAGTATGTCTCTCCAGTAGTACAGCGTGTGGAAGATGGTGTATGGAGCCCAAAACAAACACAGAGAGTGTCGAAAGCTGCTAACGAATTGCCAGCTTCAACTTTCCTTCCTGGAGGAGGCAATCCCTGGTTTCATCTACATTCAATTTGATAATCGGGTGAATAACCGGAGTAAGTATGCTGATGGATTTTATAGTTCCATGCTTGACAACAAGGACGGTTATATACCCTTGCCATTGATCATGTATACCTGCACCGCATCACTCCATGCTCTCCTGGAGTGCCAGAAGAGCCATGGTGTTCATCAGAAAGCTTCCAAGTGAAAGCTGAAAGTGGACAGACCTGGTCACTCGAACTACTTCAACCACTAGAATGACGGTGCTTAGAACACATCCTGCTGTGCTGCAACAGGTTGCAAGTCGTTACCATTGCCTGGCATTGGAGACACATATACATTGTAGATGTATACCTGGAACACACTACTGGAGAGCTACCAACAGAGGGTGTATAAAAACACTCATGCTAGAGTAAAGCGTCAGATCCAATGGGCGGAGAACCCAACACCTGCTGTGGTTGTCAGTGTGGAAGCAGAGCGTGGTCACAAGGCTATTCTTCTTGACTATTGGACCTCCAAAGTGGCTCTTGAGGAGCCTGAAATTGGAAGCACTGACCCAAACATCCCGATAGACAACAATTGCACTGATGATGAACTATATTTCAAGATGCCAGGGGGCAGTGGATATTACAAAGATAAACGTGACGAAAGCGATTAGCGCAATGCCATCCCCACCGCTAGCCGGCGACTATATGCCGCAACTGAACATTAGAGGCTTCATCTGAGACCTTGTGATGTCGACGGGTATGAGGGTGAGGTTGGCGATGATATGGATCAGGATGAGGAGGAAGAAGCATCGCAAACTGATGATGGATCAACGCAGAATGTGGAGAACTGAGGGCATAGCAGGTTTGACCTGGCAACCAGTGATTTCGACAGATATGTGGGCAAGGATAGCAACGATGCAGATGCAGATGAGGAGGAAGACGCATCGCAATCTGATGATGCATCAACACAGAATGTGGAGGTCTGAGGGCATTGTACTAGGGAGTGTAACAATTGGACAGTATATTTCAGACCTGTAAAATATGATCATAGGCAGGCAAATGCAATTGCAAGCAATGTATCTGGGGTGTAGACTGTATTGTACTAAACGACATCATCTCAAAGGTCAACATGTATGGAGGGAGTGCGGCATCCGATATATACCAATAGCGGAAAGGTAGAATGTGGCACTCGGCCAGAGCAAGGTATACACATTGCCTGGCATTGTGTAACCGGCTGCAGCATGACTGCAGCCCCTGGACATTGTGTAACACATGTGCTCTTCTGATGGTGCGTATAGGTCGCCACATGCCAGGCGCAAAGTAAAGGAGATAAGTACGCAGCGTGATGGGAAGCTTGTGAATCCCCATCGGAGGTTTCAAGGTTCCGTCTGAGCTGTCTGAGCCATCCAGAACTCCCGGGGTTTCTGACGAAAACTTGAGGTGTTGCGGATATGTGGCATGTGGCCTATTCTCCGTCATCCCGCATGTTGTGATAGTATAGGCCAGAGTTTCCCCCAGTTGCGACGTCATGCGCTAGAGGCAGTCCATAACCTCGGGCACAAACCTTTGCAAAAGACTCATCATACTGCAGTTTGCTCAAGCCAATAATGAATTATTCGCAAGCCATGACAAAGCATTGGATATGACAATTCCTGGAAACCACCTCAAAATCAAGGCCGAAGCAACCCAAGGCACATTGCACAGAATTGCCACTGTCCACCACTGATTAGAGATGTGGCAGGACTACCAAAACCTACATGCTACCCAGAAGTAATCTCATGGTTAAAACAACCCAATGAGAGCTGTAGGGTACATTTCAGGTACCAAAAAGATCATCAAAGCAGTCTGGTCGGACTTTCAACATGATAGTGCAGCTGCACTTCAATTATCGGAATGATCACCTTTACCACCTTCTTTGTCTGCAATGTACCTCCCTTGACAACAGTCACAAGTACTGGATATCCACCAAATTACAAATATAAACCACTATTCAGCCCAAAGTGATTAGGACATTGTTCCTGGTAGCATTTCAGATACCGAAATTTGCCCTGACTGGGATGGTGACTTCGATATTCCAACTGACAGCACAGACCACTATAAGGCTGATACTAGATCCAACAGAGCACATGACAAAGGCAGTGATGATCCGAAAAGCCCAGAGCACCAGGATGTTATTGTTGCACTTAATGTTGCTTGATTGAGTCAGCCAATACTGATGTTGAAGAAGAAGGCTGACAAGGTGGTAATAACTGTCCATACAATGGAAACAAGAAGGAATAAGGGTAACAAGAAAAAGTAGAACCGAATGGGTCAAGATATATTCACTAGGTTGTTTGTATTGTATAACCAATAATATCATTTAAAGGAATATTATGGGAGAAAAATAAGTAGTTGCATGTGAATAATTGTAAATAAGCAGAACTATCACAGCCAAAATATATCATTTCGGAAAATGGATCAAATGTGATCAAATTAGAGTCATCAGTCCAAGAGTATTAACTGGTGTCGCTTTGCCAAAGGGCTGCATTGCAATCAGTGAAAAAAGGATCAATTACGTTCAAATGATTATCAATATAACTATCGATGGCAGCAGATTGTAAATGGACAATCCATTAGGACAAGTATCAACCCAGCTTCAGCGATGTTCGCTCGTGTAAGTAAGGTAATTGAAACTTTGATTTGTTCGCAATTATACATACCCAACATATTGTCATTTTTTCTATGCCACACCGAAAGCCACAGGTGTGCTACCCCATTTTCAAAAATTAGCATCATGGGAACAACAATGATTTATGAATTGGCATCTTGGGTAATCCCAGTGGCAATTGGTTGCAAACATCCATAAATGAGGTTGTGGCTGTGTTCAGTGGCAAATACAACAGGAACATGCTGCCTGCCCCATTCCAAAAATAAGTGTCGATGGAGCATGATTGATTGTGGACCATGCATCGTTGGTAACCGAAGTTGGAATTGGGTGCAAACATCCATAAATAAGACATTTGCTGCCCTGCGAGGAAAAAACAATCGTGACAAGCTCGGTACCCCATCATGAAAATAACCAGCAACGGAGCGGCAAGGATTTTTGGTCTTTCATCTCATATAATTGAAGTGTGGCTTTGTGGCAGTATTTCACATATATAATAATGGCAGCCTTTTCTGTCAATACAGTACATGATATATATGTCACTTCAGCATGAAACTGACCATCAATGAAGTCTGTACAATTTTTGGTCTTGCCGATTTCCGTAATCAAGGCATTGCATAGATACTTAAACTCCTATCAGACCTAGTGACCATCTTTTTACACAAAAATACACAATATAAAAGGAAAATCATGGATTTCAAAATATCAATAATGCAGACTGCAAATCATTCCAACAGTGATGATTGCATGTTGAATATGTGATTTTGATAATATACTAATATCAAACACAACAAGGGCATTAAATACATCTACAGATGGACACACTGGGCTATGCAATAATAACCCTCCCAATTCCGACTGGTTGGGAGATTTCCATCTCAACAAATTCAAATTTATTTTTCTGGTGTATTGTCACTTGGGACTGCCAATTTGGCCGTGATTCAGTTTCAACTTGAACCCTAACTAGATGCGATGGACCAGATCCTTTGCTAATACTTTTGGGAAGTAATATCCCAGTGGAAAATTTTCTATTAACCAATATATAATTTAGTAATATCCAAGATAGCTACTAGCATGTTTGTTATCTTATAATGATTTTCTTTATGTCTGATAATGTGATGTACTTTGGAGGAACACACAGCTTGGATTCTAAATGCTGTCTTGACTCAATTGGCTGTCCAATGATTGTTTGTAATATTAAAATTAAACTCAGGATGTTGTTGTATAGCATCATCTGCAGTGATAATTAAATATCATTGGCAAAAAATATTTCCGTCCAGGCGGAATGGCTCCATCGGAGTGTTCGAGCTCCATCAGAGTCGTCAGAGACACCCCGGTGGCGGATTACTCCACGCCCGGCATCGATTCAACGCGTCTTGTTTCACATCGCCCTCTGATCGCTGTTTCATTGATTCTTCTCATTCTGTAGGTCTTCTATTTTAAACGATCACTCTGGCATTGTGGCCAACTGTGACCATACATTGGAATGGGTTTATTCGGTACGCACTTGCATCGGGATTGAAATGCGATGGGTGACGCTGCGAAGATCTCTCCTCGCGTTCCTTCTACCTGCACGCAAAATGCAATTCTCTCTTTACCAATTATACGGGATTGCAAGGCGATGGGTGATGCTGCGAAAATCTCTCCTCGCGTTCCTTCTACCTGCGGGCAAAATGCAATTCTCTCTTTACTAATTATACACATCATGCCAAGTCGCCAGGTCTATGTGGATATTGAGAATCCATCGCTCGTTCCGACTGTCTCCTGTATTGCTACTAGCAGCTATCCGTGGAATAATGTGCGCCCAGCCGACAATATTTCCAACACAGAAAACTTGCAAAGCAACGGCTGCCGGTGCTATTCTCACTTGTCCAAATTTCGATCCAGGATCCAAGTTACCTGAGTTTTCAGGTATTGTGGTGAGCGCAAGAGCAAACCAGTACTCAATGAAAGCTCCATCCTCATTTAGAAGTTTGATTTTGAATAGTCGTTGCAGTTGCCATGGCAGACACCCATTCAGCACGCCATAACCCCTCCCCGGGCGTTGTGTTACCCATACCCAGGGATTCCGTTGATCCCCTCCGCGCCAGCTCTGGCTTCCTGTGCATCGACACATCTGAGATATGCATTCACCATCTAAACCCTCAGCTTCAACCTTAGTACCATGGTAAATACAGAGCTCCATTGCCTTCAGTTGTTCATCCGATATATACGTCTTGTTACGACTCATATGCTTGATAAACTCCCATGTGCCGCTGTATATTGCCACCTGGTGCATTGCTTCTTGTGTATTGTCGAGTAATACTCTGAAGTCTTTGATCATAGCGTCAGGATACATTCCATCACTGCAGTTTTGAGGCCCCATGAATTCGGGCTTCGCATATGACTGGGAGGCCAGGGGGGCAGTCAGATAAGTACCCGAAGGGAGGACTTTGCAGGCAACAGCGCTGTTCTCCCGATGCTGAGCGAGGGCGTGGAGATTGAGCTCTCTGATTCCGAAGCAGAGAATGCGATGCTGAATGGTGATTACTTGTGGCAGGTAGTTGAGGTTGTGATTGGAGGCGTTCCAACTGTCCTTGAGGTTCGTTTTATGTGCTTGTTTATATCTCTCGGCAGAATACTGTTGAAAGGCTCCATATCGACGAAACTGTTCGACCCAATGAGACATCAAGTGGATCTTCAGAAAGTTTAAGTTGGCATCCAACTCCTTGGAATCATCTATTTCATGGCTGATATAATCCTGCCAGGCGTTCATTTCACACCGCTTCTTGGACGGCCTACAAGTTTCGGCATTTGTTGCCTCGTCTACCTTTCACATCTTCACGAGATTCGTTCTCAGGGTATTGGCTTTGGCCTTCGCATTTTTGCCGGCTCGCCCGAGTAAGAAAACTTCTTTGAAGGTGTGAAAACGATGAAAGGCTTCCTCCATGTAGCTCAAAGTTGCATCATCGTGAGATTTATATTGAGCATACATATAGAATACTAACAATGCCCATGTGCACTCAATTGCGTGATTGAATATGGGACGCTGAGTGGGGCTTCCGCCTCGTAGAGACTGGGTTACAACTCCAAGCAGGTACTGGCTCATTTCTTTCATCTCCTTCCCATTCCATTGAGAAACTTCCTCATATGACTTATTTTTTGGTATGAGGTTATGGTAAGCAGGCACGGATAACCAGATTGCATTGTACTTGTCAAGCCGTTTGTGCCTCTTCATGAAGTGATAAATCCACCTCTGGAGGTGGTCAAGCATGCCGATGGGCTTGGTATGGAGGAGGTCGGGCTTCGGGAGGTCGCTCACAATACAGGGAACATGTTGAAACTTGTTGAATCCTCGGTAGACATGGCGCAACGAGAGTTTGGCATCGGCTGCCTTGGTGTTGACATCGCTGAGCATTCTATATACGTTGTGATCCTGCCAGGGGTGTTGCTTGTCAGAAGGGACACAATCTCCATTTTCGTTCTTTGGGCACTTGCACCAAAAACAGACAAGCCGCTCTAGATGATGGAGGTCGCTATACTCATGGCACTCTGCAATCTATCCTGCTAAATCCGGTTTACAATGTCTGAAGTTGCCATCTGCATAGAGAACGTTGTAATACCCGCTCTCGGCGTGGGAATTTTGTTTAAAGGGGCGAGGTGGGAGTACCAACCAGAGTACTTTGTTCAGCACCTCTTGGTTTGTTTGCCGCTGCTCATCCTGCCGCGTCTGAGGAATATTGCGGTTCTTGATTGGAATCAGCAGAAGAGCAACGATTACGACGATGTGATTTGTGGGCATCTGGCGGATCTTCGAAGATAGGTTGCCAATTGTCATATATATAGGCCACTATTTCTTGTCGCCAGCAAAATTCGAGAGATGTGTTCCGTCGGACATGAGGATCATGGAACCAGTGTGTCCCACAGTCTGAGCATTGCCTTAACCTCGATTAGCACATTATTATTCTCAAGAATCTCTGCTTACCTGTGTCTCGCACCACCAGTCTGCAGTGTGCATTGTAGTATAGAGGCATTTCGGTGGCGTATCGCTGTTAAAGCAACGCTGAGGGGCATAAATGAGATGCTCGGCATAGGCTGGTTGCCACATCAACCATCTCATGCTTTTGATGATGTCTCGACTGCAGTATTTGATAGGCCGTTGGTGATTGTCATTCCATCTCATATCCTCGGCAGTCTGTGGTTCCCACTCCCCGAGAGCCTAATCATCTGGCATGCTAGCCACGAACTTCTGGATGCCATCCCCGTTTTTGAATCTTGGGAAACACAGAGCGGTGTTTTCTACCTTCAGCACATTGTCATAGTACATCTTCATACACTTCTTCTTGATCCCACACTGGATATATTTGTACTCTTCACGCGTCGCAAATGGGTAGTGGGGATTGTTCTATAGGTTGGTCTCAAGGTAACCCTGAGTGTCGCGTTCCCATTGCTCAGCAATGTAATCGCTCAGCGGAGCTCCGGCGCCGGGGTATGTTTCCATCCACGGCAGAGAAGGTAGTGCTGGTTGAGACTCAGAGTCTGCGATGTTTTCAACGTGTTCGAGGTAGGGAAACTTGTCAAAGTCTTCGACTGAATCTTTGTTAGCATTGAATTCACAACGCTGAGTGGTTTCAAAGTGTCCGGGCGCTCTGCCAACAGTCAGATTCATTGCAACTTGAACGTGTTCACGATAGTGTATTTTGATATGTTTAAGTCGCCAGCTGTCTGAGGTGAACTTCTTTCGGCATGAAGATTCGGGGTAACGGAATGGGGTCTCGTTTGGTATTGTCGACGACACCTGAAGAGTGGAGTATTCACTGTAGAAACGGACGAAAGTTGGAGCTGGGCCTGAGCAGTCTGGTGTGTGTATTAGCTCACAATACTTCACAGATGTATTCAACCTCAACACAATCACGCCAGGAGTTGCAAAAACACTGCATGCGTGATGTTCCATAATACTATAAACAAATGAAGAATAAACCCTGAGCAGTTCAAAAACCTCGCGATGTGTGTAATAATCAGTGCCAGAGATAAATAGATTAGAATAAAGGAAACAAACAAGCCCACAACCCTAACCCAAACGATCAAAACACCACCACGTGTGTCTTAATCAGTGCCTGAGATGAATGGATTACAGCAAAGGAACCTCACAAGACAAGACCCCGACTTTAACCCAAACACACACCTCCTCTGCAACGTGAGGACTGGTTCACTCCTTATCTACCATGCCATCTGGGCGCGCCTCAGGGAGAGGGATATCAGGGAGAGGGATATCAGGGAGAGGGACATCTGGGGGAGCGACATCGTGGAGAGCGACATCCACGAGAGGGACATCTGGGACAGAGACATCTGGGAGAGGGACATCCGGGAGAGGGACATCAGGGAGACTGTCACCACCTTCCGATTCATCCAGTAGTTGTTGCTCCACATCAACATCCAAGGTGTTTCCGGCTGCCTCAGCTTCTCGCAGAGTTGGCGCCGCTGGGCGAGGTTTTTGCGGAATCACAAGCCGCAAAAACTCCAGCCCACTGAGGGTATGAGTCTCTAGAGTTCGTGGTCATCGGTAAGGCTCCGGGGTTTGTGGCCATGGGGCATGTGCCGGAGGTTGTGGCCGTGGGGTATGCTCGCGTGTCACCTGGCCTTGCTCAGGTAGCACGGTTGAATTGTTGTCTACCATGGTATCAGCATTGTCAGCCTATGTATTGAACATCACTCCCTGGCCAATCGTCCGAGGTTCTTTGCCATCATCCTCATCCTTATCCTCCTCCTCCTCCTCCTCCTCCTCATCCTCCACCTCCTCCTCATCTTCCGTCTCTTCATCTTCCTCCTCTTCATCTTCCTTCTCATCATTGTCACCATCCCTTTCCATATCCACATTGCCATCTAAATCAACGCCGTCTGGTGCGTCGACAACATCCTCAATGCGCATATCCAAATCAAAATGATGTTCTGAGTCATAGTCGCTGTCCGACTTCTCGGTAGAGTCGGTATCATCATCTGAGGAAATCAAGACGGCGGGCGATGCCTTCGGCTCTAAATATACCCACTCTAGTTAGCCCTCTGTGTCTAAGTCTGCCTCATGCCTTTCCTTTTGCAGCTGCAAAGCAACGGCACGAGAGATATCATCCCCCCCTGGGGTTTGGTTCACAATACCTTTCCCTTTACCATTTCCCATCCCCTTCCCCTTCCCTTTCCTCTTGCCGTCCTTTGTTCCCTTCCCTTTCCCAGTCCCTTTCTCACCGCCCTGCGTGTCCTCCGCACGCTCGCCATTGTCATTGTCATTGCTATCGCCAGGACAGCTCCTTCCACCGCTCGGCCCTCTGGGATCCGCCCAGTTCTTATCATCATTATCCTTGTCAATTATCTCATCCCAATTCCATGATCTAACGGCCAGGATGTCTCCTGGCTTGTACTAACGGCAGCCTGGTGGCTCAATCTTGCCCTGAGATCATCGCTACTGTACCAAGAAAACACTTCCGAGTGCGTATAACCTTTCCCGAGCGGGTTGTCTGCAGATTGGAGCGATCGACTTGATCCCTGAAGGCATGTGGGTTGTCCCACCTTCAATTGTTCATTTGATCGCAGGTTTTGTCAAACATTTGCCCCATATATGAGCGGAACGCTGCCCACCACTCCCGAAAAGGCGAACTCCTGCTTCTGCGGTGGGGCCACATCGGCTAGAATTGTGAAAAGTGGCGAGTTCTGACTGGATCAAGAAAGATTATATCATAAAAGAGGTCCCAGGCCCTCTCATCCTTGACGCTGCAAACATTGTATATCCATATGAGTCAACAGATGTGTTCCGAGATGAATCCGTTTATACGGGCCTGATTCAACGACAGGCGTCGATTTATAACTGATGTCGGCCTTTTTGCCCTCACAGTTGCCTTCCCTATTCCTCTGCTGCCGCTCTTTGGGGCTATCGCTGCGAGTTGAAAATGAATCTACATCTGAGGCATTAGCATTCTGATACAGTTGAACGTAGTGGAAGGAAGCCCAGAGTGAATTTACAAAGTTGTGTAGGTTATCGGATGTGTTTTGGAACCGGAGGTATTGTTTTGTGCAAATGACGTAATATAGAGATAGTTCAGGATGCTGGCAGTTTGTATAAGTGCTGGTGGTGTGTTTACTATGGGTGAAAGAGAGAATCGAGGTGTAGCCGGGGAGAAGGGATATATATACTTCATTTCATGCAATTTGGTTCATATCCTGCATTTTGTTGGTTAATGAACACAAAACGGCCAAGCCTTTATCTTCCACAACCACCACACACCTCATGAATGAGGAGCATCGATACGAGATTTAGTACACATGGTGAGAACAGTTTGCGACGCTGGGCGCTGCTTTGGCATCTCATACCACTTTTACCACTCAGACCTTGTACATCTAGGAGCAAACTGAGTAGTTCTCAAGTTGTCCCATCTGTGCAACCATCCAACATGGCTACCAACGCCTGGCAGTGGAAAAAGCACATGCAACTGATGTCATAGGATAGAGAATACGTCATTGTTTGCTTTGCGATGCTTTTAGCTCTGCCAATGGGGGATTTCCACTGGGAAGCTGAAGATATACACAAAGGATGGTTTGAAGTATTGTGCCAAGAACGAGTGCAACACGATGATAATCGCGCCAAGGTGGCATAAACACCCTTCAAGCTGTGCAAGTAGACCTTCATGCGTTGCTGTAACAGTGAATATCAATGCTCAGTTTAATCTGTGTTTAATCTGATGGCAGTTATCCCCATAATTGAATGCTTTTGAAGGGATCTCGTCCCCGAGTATTGTCAAGGTTTAGAGTCTAGTGCGGTCTGCGCTGGGCCTCACTTTTTTGTCGAATCTGTTCATGGTCGCTCAAATATGAGTCTACCCCGCCTGCCATTGCATGTGCATGCAGAGGATATTATTCCAACCTTCTTAACATCGAACATCTATATCGGAATATGTCTTCCCAAAGCCCTCACCCTGACACGACTCCGGTCATACGAAATGTTCAAAGTCTTGCTAATCATCAGAATCAGCAAAAGCGTAGGTCTTCGGGGAATTCTAAACTTGTGCCTGCTAACAGACACCTTTCCGTACCGGCTGGCCAGAAGGATTACTCTCAATGAAGGAGTTCCATACCCTCTACAATCTAAGGTCAGAACTCCACCCCCTCATCTTCGCTGAACAATTCTCGCGTTGCAGATATCACTCAATGTGTGACTTCCACCCCGTCCGCTACACAGCGACGGTTAATACTTACTCCTACCACCACGCCGGGTACAAGCAGTCGTAACACACCAGCTCCCAGCAAAACCATACAGACCGACTCAACGCGTTGCGTTGTATCCAGCCCCGCATCCGGCATTGCTAGCACTCCCACTCCTCTCAGTGGTCTTGAAAACCTGCCTACCCCCATCCCGAATCCAGAAGCCCGCACGATCAATACAAATCCACGGTGAACGCGAGCTACCCAAAAGAATCAGAGACAGAGGCAGTTGCAATAGCAACCACAGGCGGTGTCTACACCTCGATTGATGGTCTCCCACAGTCGCAGCATCCATCAATTCAGTCACTCAGACATGGCGCGTCTTGTATTTGCAATGGGCAGACTCCTGGAGCTCTACATGTGGAACAGACGGCTGTTCCTGAGTGCAAGCAGCTTGGAGATGGTAAGTTATGCAATGTGACACGTTGCCAAAGCATTAGCTGAAGCCCCACACTGGAAGATAATAGAGACGTACAGGAACACCCCTATGCAGCAAAACAACATTTGGTTCATAGCATTTGAGGCACGCACGAAGGAGATCTTGAAAGAGGTATGCTGAATCAACGACCCACGGTGGATATTACATGCTCAAACTAGTACCAGGTTCGCGCACAAGTCGATAAGGTTAAATCTCATTTTATGCAATCAGCAAGGGACAACATTGCAGAGCTTTATGATCTCCACCGCTTTGAATCTGCCGCAGAGCGTTTGGAATTCATTGATTCTCTTCTGGCAGACAATCAGTATCTTTTTCCTGTAGCAGAGCGTGTGGAAGGTGGTGTACGCGGTCCATATCCAACGCAGAGAGAGTCGATAGCTAATAACGAATGGCCAGCGTCCACTTTACTTCCTGGCGGACGCAATCCCGCGGTTTATCTACATCAAATTTTATCACTGGGCAAATAACCGCGGTAAGTATACTGATGGATTTTATAATTTCATGATTAACGACATGGACGGTCATATACCCTCGCCACTGATCATGTTTACATGCACCGCATTGCGCCATCCTCTCCTGGAGTGGCAAAAGAACAAAGGAGTTCATTCGGAAGCTTCCAAGTCAAAGCTGAAAGCGGACAGAACTGATTGCTCAAACTACTTCCACTACAAGAAAGACGGTGGTAAGATCGCATCCTGCTGCGCTGTAATGGGTGGGAAGTCGTTGACCTTGCCTGGCGTTGCAGACATGTATATGTTCTTGATGATTACCTGGAACACACTACCGGAGAGCTACCAACAGACGGTGTATAACAACACTCTTGCTACAGTCAAGCGTCAGATTCAACATGCCAAGAACCCAACACCTGCCGTGATGATCAGCGTGGAAGCAGGGTGTATTGACAATGCTCTTCTCCTTGATTATTTGGCCTCGGAAGCGGCGCTTCAGGAGCCTGAGATCGGATGCACTGACCCAAACATCCCAATAGACAACACTTGCACGGATGACTAACTTCATTTTGGGATGCCAGAGGGCAGCGGGGATTCTGACGATGAAGATGATGAAAGGGACGATTGTGATCCCATCCCCACCGCCAGCCGGCGACGACAGCTGGCGACGGAACTCGAGAGGTTTGACGTGACACCAGTGATGTCGATAGGTATGAAGGCGACGATGGCGACGATGCGGATGCTGATGAGGAGGAAGAAGCATCACAAGTCGTTGATGGATCAACGCAGAATGTGGAGGACTGAGGGCATAGTACTAGAGAGTGTAAAGATTGGACTTTATATTTCAGACCTGTAAAATAGGATAATGGCGAAGCAAATGCAACCGCAAGCGAGGTATCCAAAGCGAAGACTGTATTGCAATATGTGACAAAATCTCAAAGCTAAACATATATGGGGCGAGTGCGGCATCCAATATATAGCAATATCAGAGAGGCAAATTGTGGTTATTGGCCGAAAGAAAGGCATAAACATCGCCAGGCATTGTGTGAACGGCTACAGCATCACTGCAGCCCCTGCGAAGAGTGTAATACACATGTCGTTCTGATGGTGCGTATACCAGGCGCAGAGTAAAGGAGGTGAGTATGGAACGTGACCCGTCACCTGGGTGATGGGAAGCGTGTAATTCCCCCTCAGAGGGTACGAGGTTTCATCAGAGCTGTCAGAGCAGTCCGGAACACCCGGGTGTTTCAGACGGAAACTAGGGTTGTTGCTGATGATGCTCTGGTAACTGATATATCATTGGCTATACGATCTTGCAATTTACTGTTGTTGGAGTACATAAGCTCCAAGATGTTGTCCCAACAGATTATATTGGTAGTTGGTAAGTAGAAAGTAATTAAAACAGTAATTTTGAAATTGTGGTGGTGATATTTAGTTGGAGTTGGATTATAGTACCACTTCAATAGCTGTTGCTTTTGTGATATGGTGTAGTGATTTTGTAATACTCTTGGAAATTGAGAAAGAGATTTTATGAATGATGATGACAATTTAGATTACAGTAATGACTGGGCTTACAATCTGTCAAAACCAAAAATTGCTACATACTTTTATATGGTTAACTGCAGAACAGTTTTGTGGGTTTATATTCAGTATTTACGATATACATTCAGCATATATTTATATATGTACCCAGCTGGGAACTCCTGCTAAACCAGGAGTCACTGTTACTATGATGAAATGATAATTTTCACCTGCTTAGCGGAAGCCCATATGCCATCAGTCAGGGAGATGGTATATACACCCAATTAATTCTGATGATCCTTGATTGGGTAATCAGCAATGATTAACTCAGCTGGCTCCATACAGTCTGTATCACTGGGAAAAATGTCCTTACACGACGTGTAACTCATAGAGAAGCTGTCTGTGGGCCAGTAATCCATAGCATATTTGACGCGTGGCACTATGCAGTTCTATGGACCTACATGTTGACTAGATTACAATTGTACGCATGCGACTTTGTGCGCTGGATACTATACACCACATTGCATACAACAAACTTGAAAGTAGGCTGCCAGATGCACTTCATTGCATGCTCCCAAGTACACTCCTGATTGCACTCAATTGCACACTCCCAGCCTGCTTGACTGTACACTCCCAATTTCGCTCGATGGCACACTCCCAGTCTGCTTGACTTATGCTCTCAAGTAAGCTCTCAAGACTCTCCCAAGTACACTCCCCGGTATGCTCTCAAGGACTCTTTCAATTGCACTCGATGGCACACTCCCAGTCTGCTTGACTGTACACTCCCAAGTAAGCTCACAAGATGCTCTCAAGCATACTCCCAAGCACACTCTCCAATACACTCCCAATTGCACTCGATGGCACACTCCCGGTCTGCTTGATACACGTTCCCAAGCACACTCGAAATACGCTCACAAGTACACCTCTGAGTACGTTCTCGAGTACACTCCCGGGCATGCTCTCAAGGACTCGTTCAATTGTCCTCGATGGCACACTCCCAGCCTGCTTGACTGTACGCTCCCAAGTACACTCCCAGGCATGCTCTCAAGGACGCTCCTAATTGCACTTGATGGCACACTCCCAGCCAGCATGACTGTACGCTCCGAAGTAAGCTCTCAAGAGGGAAGACACTCCCAATCTTACTTGACTATATGCTCCCATGTATGCTCCTGCATGCTCGATCCAGAGACTTGCTGAGTTGCAGATGCTATGCCATGGAAGGCGTGTGGCTGGTGGCGGGTGGTGGGCAGTGTTTGGCGGGTGGCGGGCGGAGTGGGCATATTGTGTGTGGCGTGTGGCGTGTGGTAGGTGGCAGGTGGCAGGTGGCAGGCTGCGTATGGTGGCCGAAATCATGACGTCGGTCGATATCATAATCTGAACCGTATCGTTCGCGTGGCCACCGCGACAAAATCTCACGATGCCTCACGCTCATGGTGTCGACAAGTGCAGCCATATATCCTGCATCAAAGGTAGGCGTTTCGATCTTGGGGAGAGCAGATCTCCGACTCAGATTTTCCAGCGGAATCTAGTGCCTGCTTCCCATTGATTGTGGGTATATGTGTGCACATTCAGTCCGGGGCTGATGGAAATGATGGTGATGGTGATGGCGATGGCGATGGCGATGGCGATGGCGATGGTGATGGTGATGGCGATGGCGATGGTGATGGCAATGGCAATGGCAATGGCAATGGTGATGGCAATGGCAATGGTGATGGCAATGGCAATGGTGATGTTGATGGTGTTGGGATGGTGATCATATACCATAGTACTTAGGCAAGTAGGTTGGCTATGTCAACGTCAGCATCAAAGCTTCCACAGACTTAGAGCCTTCTACTAGCCAAAGTTTCCACAGACCTACAGCCTTCCATAAGCCAAAGCTTCCACAAAGTCAGAGTTTTCCATCAGCCAAAAGCTTCCACAAAGTCAGAGTTTTTCATCGGCCAAAAGCTTCCCGTAGAACACTCTACTCCTCCCGAAGCGCGGCTCTCTCAAGTAGGTTCGCAATTAGGCTCTCTAGCAGGCTATCAAGCAGGCTTTCTAGCAGGCTTTCAAGTAGACTCTCAAGTAGGCTCCCAAATACCAGCGGGCTCTCTGCTTTCTAGCTCTGCCGTTTGACCACACCCCTTCTACAGACTGAGATCCTTCTACTAGCCAAAGCTTCCGCAGACCTAGAGCCTTCTATTAGGCAAAGCTTCCACAAACCTAGAGCCATCTATTAGCCACAGCTTACACAAACTCAGAGTTTCCATTGGCTACAAGCTTCCAGTGGAAAACTCTATTCCTCCCGAATATGCTCCTGCATGCTCATTCCAGAGCCTTGCTGAGTTGCAGGCACCAGGTACCAGGAGGTATGAGGCAGGTGGTAGGTGGCAGGTGGCAGGTAGCAGGTAGCAGGTAGCAGACTGCATATGGTGGCTGAAATCATGACATTGGTCAATATCATAGTCTGAAGCTTATCATTAACAAGGCCGCCACCACAACGAAATCTCACAATGCTTCACGATGCCTCACGGTCATGGTGTTGACCATTGCTGCCTTAGATTCTGCAGGACAGGTAGACAATCGGATCCTGGGGAGAGCAGATCTCCCACTCAGATTTTCCAGCGGAATCTGCTGCCGAGTTCCCATCAATTGTGGGTGTATGTGGGAACATTTGTTCTGGGGCGGATGGTGATGATGGCGATGGTGATGGCGATGATGATAGCGATGGTGATGGTGTTGGTGATGGTAATTACAGTACTAGAAGCACTTAAACAGGTAGGTTGGCTACGTCAACGTCAGCATTGAAGCTTCCACAGACTTAAAGCCTTCTAATAGTTAGCCAAAGCTTCCACAAACTCAGAGTTTTCAATCGGCCAAAAGCTTCACATGGAAACCTCTACTCCTTCTGATGCGAGGCTCTCTCAAGAAGGCGCTCATGCAGGCATTCAAAGCAGCTCTCAAGCAGACTCTCAAGCAGGCTCTCAAGCAGGCTCTCAAGCAGGATCTCAAGCGGACTGCCAGTGATAGTGTACAGTAGCGGTATAGCAGCGAAGACTGCTGGCAGTGAATACTGGTATAGGTCCATCTCCGGCCGCCAGCCATACATACTTCCATAGGCGCATGCGTACATCTCTATGAATCGGCTATAGATGACTATAGGCTGCACGTCGCGCATGGGTCCACGGGAAGCTTGCTATGAACGGCTGCGCGTATGCGCGTGTGCGTATCGCGCAGTCTATAGTCAATTTGCACTTTTGCCGATGATTCGAGAACTGGTATTACCATTACCTTTGAGAAATAATGATGGAGATTCAATATTATGTGAAGCAACAATACGTATATTAAACAGTCAGCACTGTACCACAGAAGGAAGTGATGGCAGTTAGGGATAGGTATACTCTGAACCAAAGTGATTGTTGATGATATGGTACTTGGCACTCTATCTTTTCAGAATGTTTTGTGAAGATAGTGGAGATGAGGGTATAAGTAGTGGGACTAGGCAGTTGACATTAAGATTCCAAAGGTCTGTGGGCTTCTCTGCTCATGGTTGTTGTGGTGTGGCGGATGGTAAGTGGGAAGGTGGTTGCCACTGGGCTGGAGGATAGTACTCTTACAATCTGCAAATTACTGCTATTTACATGCAACTCAGCACCCCACAATTTGTCACTGCCACAAGAATTCACAAATAGAAGCTCCTACTAGTTGTCTTTAAATTCATAATACTCAGGGGGTGGGGGGGGTTTAAGTGGGTGGCTGTGCTGCGGTAATCGTGGGGCCGCTACCAGCAAAGGGATCCATCATATGAAAATCTCTATGTACCTACGTAAGGTACTCTACCCCATCTCTACTTCAAGGCCTCGAGCACAAACTTTAAAAACGACCTCGCAACCAACACACCATCCTGCGCCTTCCCCACCCTCTCAATCATATCCTCAAACTCGCCATCCGTAAGAACCCCCGTGTCCTTCCGCACCTCCAAAATCTCCCTCACAATCTCCTCCGTAAATTCCGGGTGTCCCTGAACACTGATGAACCTCTCCGGCGCATACATCCCTTGGATCTCACACCTTTCCGTAGTGCCTAGATTCTCAACCTCAGGCGGGAGGGAATAAACTACATCTCGGTGCATTTGAAAGATGTTCTATCTCTCGATATTAACAAAATTCCAGCCTCAGGAGGAAAGCAGAGGCGGCAGGGGAGTTGTATACCAGTATCTCCAACCCAAACAGCTCTCTCCCCCGTGCGCTCAGAGGAACCGGACAGACACTTGCTTCCCACCCTTTTTCGCCTCTATCAACTCTGGCGCCGAGTGCGCGCGCAATGATCTGATGCCCAAAGCAGACGCCAACGACCCGGACACGTTTCTGCGTGGTCAACACATCACGGATGTAGTCGACCAGCGCGACGATCCAGCGCGTATTTTCGAAACCGTTGTGGCGGGATCCTGTGATGACGACGCCATCAAGTTCATCGAGGGTTGGCGGGAAATTTAGTTCTCGCTCTATGTCCCACTTTGTAATGTTGAGATCGGTTTCTGGGTCCCAGCCCAGCGAGGTAGCGGCAGTGGTGAAGAGTGATTTGAAGACACCGCCATAGGTGCCGTATTTTGAGGCAGTTTTATCCAAAGGGTGGTCGGCCTCTAGAACTGCGATTCGGAGAGGTCTGGTGAGTTTGGTCATTTTTTTATTAACAGAGAGCGATTGATTGCCATGAAATGCCCGAAACTAGAAACGAAATTTCGAGAGATAGGACTTGTTTTTACGATGGAGGTGCCAAGCCGCCACCACAGCCATATTTTATATATTGAGCAACAGTTAAGCCTGTTTCGGTAGGCATACTACATATTTGACCTAGTTTTATGTTTAAATTACCAACTAAAGAGTATATAAGTAGTTAGAAAAACAGATGAATAACTTTTAACTAGAGACTTATTTTCCTTGAGTGGTAGAGATAGTCTGCTTTTTCAGTTTTTATTTCTCTTTCTTATACTGTTTAATTGTCTTGAAAAATACTTATCCACTTTTTCATTCTCTTGCTTTTTCATTTACATTCATTCTTATTGTTTTATACTAGTGGAATGGAAATAGTTTCAACACTGTTTGATAATTTTTCTAATAGTATATTGAACAATAGTAGTACTTTCAAATATATTCAGGTACTTCCACACAATCGAAATGGGAAGTATACGGTTTTTCGATTCATTAAGAGTATATTCATATCTTTTTCAAATCATTTGTAGTGGCAGACATGTATGTAGAATGCTGTTATGTTTACAAACAGAATAGTCTACTTTCAACACTGCTGGAATAGTTTTCCTAATCTTTTGTAGTATATCAAACTGTGAATACAGTTTTCAATATGAATCGTATAGTTCTGTTGCTGCAAGATATTATATTCATGATGTTAACAATTCAAACATACCCATTGTACATTATCAATGAGATCTGCGATATGTTTGTATAGTACTCGGTATGTACAATGCTCTATATTGCAATCTATACAATTCATCTGAATAAGGATAGTACTCAAATATACTTTAGGATACGTTGTACAATCAGCCTTTGGCATTAAGTACCAAATATATGTAACATGAAGTGCAACAAATTGAGGGAAATCATACATTCACATCAGCAAAATGTATTTTAGTCACTGGAAGCCTCCAGGAGTGTCTGAGAGGATGTGGAGTGTAAACTTAGATGTGTCAATTTCAGAAGCGTATCAGACCCTAGGAGAGCATTCCTGCCGGCCTTAAGAGTACCTGGGAGCGCTGGAGACAACCCTGGGAGCACCGACGACAAGTCTGGAAGCACATGGGAGCGCCGTGAACAAACCTGGGTGTGCCGGCGATATGTCTGGGAGCACCTCGAATCACAGTGGAGCTGTCTGGGAAAAGCAACATCTTCTTTGGGAACGCTGCAGGTGCACCTGCAAATCATAGCTACTACTTATCATTCAACGATTTTTGAAACTCATGTATTCAGTTTGTGTTCCCATCTATGTATCTATGTATCTATATAGCTACCCATCTACATGTGGTATAACTGGACTGGCTGCAGGCAGTACTTGAGAGCAATTCGAGATGCACCTGAAAATGACAACGGAGTGAACTCAGGGATACACTCCGGGGCCGTGATTGAGCAAGTTTCGAGATGCAGTTTGGAGGCCGTAATTGAGCGAGTTTGGAGATGCACTTGGAGGCCGCGATCGAGCAAGTTTGGAGATGCAATTGGAGGCCATGATCGAGTGACTTTGGAGATGCACTTGGAAGCCGTAATCGGGCAAGTTTAGAGATACACTTGAAGGCTGTGATTGAGTGAAATTGGAGATGCACTTCGAGGCCATAATCGAGAGAGTTTGGAGATGCACTTGGAGGGAGTGATCGGGCGAGGGTGTAGATGCACTTGGAGACCATGATCGTGCGAATTTTGAGGCCGTAATCAAGCCAGTTTGGAAATACACTTGGAGGCTGTGATCAAGCGAGTTTGGAGACCGTAATTGAGCCAGTTTGGAGATGCACTTGCAGGCCGTAATTGAGCGAGTTTGGATGAGTACTGGGAAGCTGTCGATGGACGGTGTGCCAGGTGCTGAGACTCGTTTCATTAATTACTTTGCTCCCAACCGTGGGAATAGGACAAGGTGACATTACCTTTGAGCACTTATGGAGAGACACACCAGAAGCTAAAGCAACATTCAGGGGTCAACATGTAATCATGAGATTGAAGGGAAGACAAACAATCTTGGATGGATGCTGTACTCAGTGTATGTTGTACACGGTGCCATCTCATGATCATGACATGGCGAGATAGAGACGGATGACGAGACTTTGTGTTCAGCAATGATAGTAGAGTTGGGGACGAGAAAGAGACAGATGGGGGATGAAGATGAGAACAATGTGGAGGATATGAGCGGATATGAATCATCAGGTGTAGGACTGGCCTGATTGGGTTGGGATGACCTCGTAGCAGTGTTACTACACGACGGATTGGGACTCGTACCTGCTGTATCGGGGACGGTCAATTGACTCGCACACAAAATTCTCTTAAGTCCCAGTTTCTCATCATGATTTCCCCCGTACCCTCTCATCTCTCTCTTTCTTGTCCTCAATTCTATCATCACCTAAGAACACGAAGTTAAGTCATCCCTCTCTATCTCTCCATGCCATGATCATGAGTTTACACCAAGTACAGCATACACCGAGTACAGCATACACCGAGTACAGCATACACCGAGTACAGCATACACCGAGTACAGCATACACGGAGTACAGCATACACGGAGTACAGCATTCACTGAGTACTGCACACACCGCGTACAGCATCATCCCAAGACCGACTGTCTCCCGCTCCAAGCCAGTCTCTCATCTCTTGGCATACCATGTTGTACTCGATTCTCTACATTCGCACAATTACGAGTTAACCAAGGAATAGAGTCTCCGCTTCCGTTGGGCCTCCCTCCCGAACTTACCGCCTTCTAGTTCTTCTCCAATCTCGCTCGATCATGGCCTCCTAGTGCATCTCCAAACTTGCTCGATCACGGCCTCCAAGTGCATCATCATCTTTGCTCGATCGCGGCCTCCAATTGCATCTCCGAAGACGCTCGATCATGGCTTCCAATTGCATTTCCAAACTCACTCAATCACGGCCTCCAAGTGCATTTCCGAAATCGCTCAATCGCGGCCTCCAAGTGCATATCCAAACTCGCTCGATCACGGCCTTGTCGTGCATTTCCAAACTCGCTCGATCACAGACTCGGAGTGTATCCCTGTGTTCACCACATTGTGATCTTCAGGTGCACCTCGAAGCTGGGCAAGAAATAGTGTGTATTTCGTATAATGAGATGATGTCTATCTACCACAGGGTCTCCGAAATATATACTGCCTGTCGCTGAGTCCATCTCCGTTATTCTTGTATCTCCCAATGTATATATATAGAGAGACTTGGACAATACATCCCATATTATGATGTAGCGCATCTTGTGACTGTAATAAAGACCAATATGATCAATGAAATGCCTTGTGGTTATGGAACCCTAAGAACCACTGGTGTGAGAATACAGCACCAGGTCTCCCGCAAACCTGCGCTGAGGTCTCCGCAGCTCCAAAATTTGACCATTCCAACAGTCAAATATTGTAGCATCCTGAATGCACCTCCATCACTGCAGGTGCTTTCAGGAGCACGTGAGAATGCTCTTGCACAGTCTGAGAGCATTTTGCAAAGTTCCAGGGGGGGCTAGGAGCATCTGGAAGTACTTAGAAGCACTGGCAAGGGCTACCAGAGTGTCTGAGAGATTTGCGTATAGCTTCCAGACTGAATTACATTTTGCTGATGCCAACTCTAAAAGCTGAATGTAAAAATGGCATTAGAGTGAGTTGGTGATATTACACATAGACGAGAATATATTGAATTTGAATCAGAATTTGGAACATGTGTGTGATGTACTAGAAACTTTCATATCCAGCAAAACTGGAGACAAAGATATGTTGCAGATAAATGGGAGGATTGAAATAGAATATAACTAAAGTCAGTGATGACTGAAAGTTGAACATTCAATGACAGATTGTAAACATGTGAATTTAGATATATAGTGAAAGAAATTAATTAAGAGAACAGATTATGGTTCAAAATAATACCAGCTATACTTACAGGTATTATACATACAAACCTAACAGTCCAATTGAATATCGTTGGTGTTAGCAACAGTTCCGGACTGTCACTTTGAGTCCAGGTCTATTGTTATCAACGGTTCCAGACCGTCACTGAGGGTCAAGGTCTGGGTCCAAACTTAACTGTTGACAAATTGGCGTTCCAGGGTGTCAATGAACTTGGACCGTACACTGGGGTAAAGTTCGATCCTAAATTCCCAACCAGTCCTAACTGCGTTTGTTGTCAGCGGGTCCAACCATTGAGTCATATAAGGCTCTTGTTTCTGGAGTTTGTTAATAGTATCTTATCAAAATTACGTTTTCAACAACCAAGTGTATGTTTTTGCATGCTTTGCAGCATGCAATATCAATAAATTTGGAATTGGAGTTTTACCTTTGATGTATTGTAGTTTTGCAGATTAGGGCAGTTATTAATTCCGTAATGAACGGGAAGATCTGCGTGATGTCTTGATTACGAAATATGCAACAACTAAAACTGTTGACGCTCTGTTGACGCTTTTTTTCAGGATGCGGCAGAGAGCATGTCGCTGTTGTTTTTGCCAGTAAAGGCTGCCAATATTTGATAAATGGATGGCTGGAACCAGTCGGAACGTAAATTACCCCAGATGAGAAGCTTAAAATCAATGACACTCGGATGGCGCTCATTCCCAGGATGTGGCACGGAGCATGTCACTGCAGTTTTCTTAGTAAAGGCAGCCAATGTGCAATAAATGGATGTCTGTAGCCAATCGGAACATAAATTATCCAAGATGCGAAGCTAAAAATGATTGACGCTCCATTGCCACTCATTCTCAGAATGGGGTGGTGACCGTGTTGCTGTCTCTTTTGCCAATAATATCTGCCAATACATTGGTTATGCATAACAGAGACCTAATCACTGTTTAATTATTGTACTTCCATAACCACAAATCGTTGACACTCTGTTGACGGTCATTTTACTATATTGTCCATTCAACATCTGCTGCCATTGATAATCGTTTGCATCATCATTTGAACTTATTGGTAGTCTTCCTGACAGAATGAGACTTGGCCCTGTGGCACAGCCGAGCGCAGTAACATTCTTGCAGTGTTCGCTCTGACACGACTAAAATTTATGAATCTTGCCAAAAGCTTCATTGCACCTATGATACATCTGTTTATTAACCAATAGTCACAAGCTACTGTTTACTATTCACCCATAATATATTTCTAACTAAAACTCTCAGTCAAGATACATCAAGAAGCTGGTGTATTATTGATGTATTCTGTCCTACTTTTTCTTTACTCGCATATTCCTCCTAGTTTCAATTGCATTGACCGTAAGTGACACCTTGACAGGCTGCCTTTGTGACTTCCGTGTAGGCTGAATCAATCTGCGAATATCTGGCACAGCGCTCAAATCCCGCTGCTCTGGGTATTCCGGATCCTCGATGCCATTGGCTTGCGCAATATCAGAGTCAACGTCCGCCATGCAATCGTCTTCACTATCATTTCGATTATCTAAGTCCCCATTCCAGTTATGCCAATCTTCAGTGTCTCAAACGGTTCCAGGTGTGCTATCTTACTCACATTTGACAGGATCACGGTTGATTCTTCAAATTTGGCTGACATTTAATCTTTGAGTTCGTCCTCCAGGGAGGTCCTTTGCAGACAAAGATGGTGGCAAAGGAGACCTTTCTGACAATTTAAATGCAGCCACACCATCATGTTGAAAGAGTGACCAGGATGCTTTGACGATCTCTTCTGTGTCAGAAATCTATCCCACGGCAGTCATCTGCTTGTTGGGAGCACAAGATTCCTTCTGGGTAGCATGTAGGTTTTGGCTGCCCTGCCATGGGCCCCAAAAGTTGTGGACCTTGGCCATTCTGTGCAATTTGCATTCCTCCGCCTCTTTCTCCATTTCTGAGTTGTTTTGTGGGTTCATTGTCTCCATTTCTGGGTTAGCGCCTGCCACAATCCCGTTGTTGGCTCAAGGATACTGCCTTGCCACGACTTTTTCGTGAAAAGGCTCACCTGTGGTTTGTGACTGCCTCTAGCTGATAACATCTCGGCCGAGCGAAAAAGTGGTCTCCACTCCGACACCATGTGGTATGATAGAGAATATGTCTCACACCACATTTGAAAGATCAGCATACTTTGAGTGCATTTCCTCCTGTTGACGCCGGCAGTCGGTTATGTCCGGTATCCAAAATGTACTGCTAATGTCTCTTCGGTTGGAGCGGTAATCATTGAGATTTGGATTAATTTGCCCCCAGTTTTTTGGTGCTTCAGGGGGCGAATTCAAATAGAGCCTGGCAGCGATCAATAGGTGTGGTGCGCGGCTGCTTAGTCCGGGTGTTGTCTTCGCCACATTGTTAGGCGTTAAGTATTGTTCATCATTGCTGGACAACTTATACGGATCAATGGATGATTGACAGGATCCTGAAGCCGTTGCAAAGGGGATAAGTGTACTGCTCGGGATGTATTCGAGTGTATTGACCGGCACATGTCGATGCTTGGCACAGTATTCATTCTGCAGATACTTCAGAAAGGCAGCTTCGTATTCAGTAGTATAGGATGTCTTGTTGTCAGGACTAATATTCATTGCCGTGTCCTGCTTTCTAAACAATTGAACCTTCCAGATAGAATCGAAGATATCTGCAGAAATAAAAAGCATACCTGTCCTTGGAGTAACTTAAGTGTAGTTCTTGGACAATATCTGTCAAGCTAACTTCAGAGCGAAGAACAAGTCCTTCTTCCATAGAGTCTTCTTCTTAGCCCAAGCTCGAATCACGCCATCTAAATGATTAAACATGTCATTGTACATTTTGATAACGTGATGCAATGTGACTGTATGCCACTTTGACATCCACAGGGTCCAATATCAAAATGGCCTTAATACTTCCATGACATACTTCACAATGGTCCATTCATCTTCGGTTGTGAAAAGTGCTCGGAAATAACTGTATTTTGCATTTCGGAGCCACTTGCGAGTGAATTCCCGTAATCTATAGGTGTGCTCAGGCAACTCCAGTGTGGAGTTCCAATGTGTCTCCACATCCATAATCTGAAGTACCACAATGCGGAACTTTGGCCTTTTGACAGTCAATGAACTCGTTTTGACGACCAGGTGTCAGTGTAATCAATACCGCAAGCATTCTCTGCTATATCAATATCAGTTTCAGGACTTTTAAAATATCATATAATACGTACTTTCTCAATTATCTTTTCTAAACCTGGTCTCAGGGCCGACACCTTTTTGATTCTAGCAATGCCCTCATTTTGAAGTCTTTGACTCTTCCCCATATCTATGCTTTCATTCTCTCCAAATTGCTGATGGTGCGCATGGGTTTCAGAAGACTTGGTATGGTGTTTAACACCAAGACTGCTCATGAATGCACCTAAAGCCAGTAGTATGACGTGCGCCATGCATGGTATATAGTTCCTCATTGCAGGCCACTTGATTCCAGAGGCCTCAAGTGTTGATTGCAGCTCGCGAGTCATCGAGTGATTTGAGGAACCATTATTAGGTGTAATATGAAACAAAGGCCATCGGTAAGCTCAAATGATGAAGCACATCCTTCATATGTATGGTTAGCGTTGCTCCAGTATGTTGGCCCGTGACCTATTATCCTTACTTAGCTTTCAACAGTGGAGAAGAACAGGCGATCAGCCTCATGGAGAGCAAGTTGAACTTCACACAATGGCCAATTTCGATTCATATACAAAAGAATGACTGACGTTATGGCTAGTTTGTTAGTTGATGTCCATCTATCCAAGGCTAAACTAACTTTATTTTGTGATGGCAATTGTTTGTTAATTGCATCCAAAGTGAGTGCATATTCCCTCCGGCGAATGTTGCGAAGGGTCGTAGTGGACGGCAGCGCATGTTCATCGTGTAATGCCCTATATGACCATTGTAGGTCCAGATTTGATATAGCGTTCCATGGAATATGAGCTGAAACATATAGTAACATGAGGTAGTGATTCCATGTGTGTTGGTGAAATTCAGAGGTTTTGAAGTTCTTGGCTGCCAGTTTGGAACTTTATGTCTGTCATTTCGATCAATATGGATTAACCTGGATGTCAAATAAGATTTGCCTCTGCAAACTTACTATTGTGATTCTTCGACTTCCTTGCCTCTTCAGTATGGCCCAAGCTGTTTCATCAACCATCGAACCAGTCAATTCAGTAATCTCTAACTCTATGAATTCCTTTAAATTTGCGATGTGACCTTTTAGCAGCAAGTGTTTCCCCATTGAGCTGGTCCCATAATGTGATGGATGGCGAAGAACTTGATAACAAACGATACACATGATACCAAAGGATACATATGATACGAAACGATACATATGATAAGAAACTAAACATTTGATACCATGGCTACGGGTCTCTTCAACTCCGCAGTGTAGATAGAATCGCCACGAAGGCACATGTCAAGAATGCTTTGAAGCAATATCCCGTTTCGAGCCTACATTCATTGAAGCCCAACAAGCATCGAAGATGATTTGCAAAGTAAGGCAGCTCAAATCAGGAATCAAAAGATAATCTTTTTGGCCGAGATAATCACATTGAGCAATGAAGTGTTCAAAGATTATGAATCCAAAATGGCGGTAGAAATCAGAAAGCAGGGTAATTCGACTTGAGAGACTACCAGAAGTAACGATACAGTAAAGCAGACTGCGGATTCTCAAATATTGACTCTGCAGCTCCAAGTAGAAAATCAGATCTGTAAGACATTGCATGCATACTTGTGGAGTTGTATACATAGATAGATTGAAAAGACTGACTGTGTTAAATTCAATTTAGGACTGCTACAATGCAGTTTATTGCTGTGTAGTGTTCTGAGCATCCACAAAACTGCTGACACTCTGTGGGCGCTCAATTGTATGAGGCGGATGCAATATCGTCACTAGCATTTTTGTCAATACAGCTGCCGATAGGTTCATTGTGGGTTATCTGTGTTCCATTGCTGTTAGATTAACCAAGATGTAAGGTCAACAATTGTTGATGCTCCGTTGATGCTCCGTTGATGCTTAGTTAATGCTATGTTGATGCTCTGTTGACGCTCTGTTGATGCTGAGTTTGGGACATGGCTATGATCTTGTCGTAAGCATTGTTCCCTTGAAAGGTGACCAATAGTTCAATTACGGATCAATGTAGTCGCATATCCCCTTGCTATTCCAAAATGCAAGGCCAGAAGTCGTTGACGCTCCATTGAAGAACATTCTCGGAACATAGTAGGAATGTTGTCACAATCATTTTCACCTTGCAAGGCGGCCAATGGTTCGATTATGGCTTGATGTTGCTGCACAGCCGGTGCATATTCCATGGTGCAAGGCAAAAAGTCGTTGATGCTCTGTTGATGCTCATTGTTAGGACATAGTAGACATGTTGTCCCAGCCATTTTTGACTAGAAAGGCGGACTATACTTCGAGTATGAGTAAATGTTGCAGCGATGGCCTCCAGATTATTGAATGCCAAAAATCGTTGACGCCATGGTAACGCTCATTTCTAGACGGTTATAGCAATAACTTTCGTATCATTCTTGCACACGAAGGCGGCCGATAGAATGTTTGGAGGTTTATGTTGTTCCAAAGCCCTTTGATTATCCAAGATGAAAGTCCAAAAATTGTAGACGCTTCGTTGTCACTCATTTTTAAGCGGTAATAGTGATATCATCTCTAGCATTTCTGCCCATATAGGCCGCCAATATCAGAATTATGGCTAAATGACGTTGCGCAGCACAGTGACTATCCAGGATGCAAGACCAGAAATTGTGGACACTCTGTTGACGCTTCTTTCTGTGATGGGGCAAGGAGCGTGTCGCTTGCCATTTGACCTATTAAGACGGCCAATACTTCTTCTTTGGATGGGTGTGACTCTGCAGCCATGTGATTGCTGAATGGGTAAGACTATAAATCATTGATGCTCCGTTGACGCTCATGTTGAGCTCATCTTAGAGACATACTAACAGCCATTGGGTGCTCAACAATTGTACAAAAAATCAATACTGTCTTCATTGGCAGGCAGTATACCGTATCGATGTATTGTCATTTTGATTCAAGATCTTCGAGACATCTCAGTTTCTGAGCCAACACTATACACATCAATTGCGCGATGAATGATGTAGGTCAATTCTGTTTCAGCGCATTCGGCCAGCAATTTGCGGCATAAATCTCCGTGCACTTGTTTTAGATATTTATAGCCCGACGTTCTCACCAATGCTTATCCAACTCATACATCTCGATTTCTATAACGTACCATAAGCAATTTTCCAATTATGGAACATGTGCAGGAGGTCTGAGCTGAGAGTCATGTAGTTGGCTGCATCGAGTGATGCAGCCTGACATCTGTCATTTGTCCGGGTTTGGGATGTGCTTTGACTACTCCCTCTATGAGTTGTATGACATCACTGACTTAAACTTTGTTAGTAAATTTCATCCCAAATCTATGTTTTGCTTTATGATTTAACCATAATAGACAATACCACATACCGTTTGTTATTCGTCAATCAACATTATTTGGAGTCTAGAACATTCATATGGCCCGTACGACCCTTGCACACACACTGATGAATAATCCTGTCCCACAATTTGGTCACTGAACTCCATGAAAAGCTGACACGTAACAAAGTAGGTACAAGTTATATTTACTCATGATACATCGTCAAAAATACCTTTTTGCCTATCTACTCCTCCGGTGACACAGGAGCCGTCACCATGTCTTTGTCCGAATCCAATTTCTATATGGTAATTAGCTCAGAACACTCTATGCAGGGGTAAAAGTGTACGGGTTTAACTAGCTTCGCGATCTCCATCTCAGACAAATCGGGCACCACATTGGGCGTCAGAGATTCTATGTGATTGTCTGCCTGAGCTTTCTCCAAACCCAGCCTCATTTGACTTCTTCTCTGTGCAGATGTCACTTGCGGCATTTGTGATTGTCCGGGGACGATATCAAGAGCCTGCATTAGTCCTCCAAATGATGTCGCTGATGGTGTGGCGGCAGTTGTATCTGTTTGGGGCATCATAAATGCCGGAAACTTCAATTCAGTCATCCTGTACTTCATATATCTCTCATGGAAGTAGTCAGCCGCGTCCCCCCATCCGGGGTGCATCAGTTTGTCAAGCCTCATCTGATTCTGCCGAAAGTGCTCCATGTGGTGCTGTACCGTTTTGCAGATTGTGCCCATCACCCAGCCAGGTTCTTCATCTTCGCTCAGTTTGCCAAGCTCGGTATGTTCCACATCATCATTGTCGTTTTCCCCATCCTCCTCAACTTCGGAACTTGCAAAATCGCCCAAACTGTCTACGATACCATTCGACATCTCGTCAAATGTTGTTTCAGGCTTTGTGGTTGTCGATCGTGCCTATTCAACATTTCTTATATGTTCCTGCTGTTGCTTAATCACTGTCTCTGCGTTTTCAACTCAGTTTCTTGCCACTGCAGTCTTTCGATCCACCTAATCCTCGATCTATTTCTTGTTCTCTTCGTTTCTTACAAAGGGCGTGTGCCATCGTTTCGGCGCTGACAGGTTCTTTTTACATTGTAAGCTGCACAATGGTTGCAATGCTCAGACCCTCTCTGCCTCCAAGTCACTCTTGCCCGTATTTGCTTAATGACATTGTTGTGTGGATTGCTACATTGATTTGCCAGATTTGCCAGCTGGAAGTGTCCAAAGGTTCTCTTTCGGCGCATTGACCATTGTATCTTGTGTTGACCTTGTTGTTGGGCGACATGTTGGATGTTGCAAGATATGGACCACATGGAGGCAAGCTGTGTCTTTTAAGTCAAGATTGGTAGGTTTGATCAATTTGAACAAAGCAAAATTGGCGTTTTGAACGTCACTTTATTGGCAATAGTCAGGCTAACAGTACATTATGACTTGATAGTTAGTGGGTGATTCATGCAAGATCCCAGTGATATCTTGAGACAAAGATCACCAGATGTCCTTTCCGTCGAATAATGACCTTTTTATATCTATCAAACATGAGATATCAGCTGTCGCTTATCACAATATATCCCAGCAAACAAACAAACAACCTCAGACCGACTTACTGCAAATCGCGGGTCCGATTGAATCCCCTGCAGCTATATGGAGTGCAGCTATACACAGCAGAATTCAGCTAGAATTGAAGGTGCAAGTTGGCTGTCACTCATTCCATTTTGACTTGCAGCTAACTATATAATCTTCAGGACTTCCCACTTCTTTTTGTGATCATCATCCTCACCTTTTCAACATGGCAAGTCCGGGCTCCAGAAACACTTCAACCAGGTGTGATTGGAGCCAAATCGAGCCAAATGACAGGCACTTTAAACAATGCCCCACCCAGTGAGACACAGCAGGAACGGAGACCCCAGTTAGTCCACAGTGATGCTGCAATTGTAGCCACCAAAAATATGACCCAGGAAGAACATTTAAATACGGTACGTTAAACTGGAAGCAGCAAGAATAATAACCACCACACGATTAGATGTGAGTCAATCCATATCAATGTAGACGAGGGTGAACTAACGATATAATGCACAGCTGGTGTACATACAGAGCTACGTGACCAAACTATCGCTGCCTGTAACGGGAAACCTCCATGGTCAACCCAGGCATTTGGCTGTAAAGTCTGCGAAATTGAACATTACGATGTTGTCAGTAATGGGATTTTCGCAGACTAATTTCGTGATAAATATCCCCGGGAATGGACAGAACAGGCTTTGATGCCCTCAAAGGGTGGCTACAGAGTCGAATATGGTTGTGGTAATAGCTGAATCTCACTTTAGAAGCAGCAATTAATTTCCTGTAGGTTTTCAACATGTCAGCTACTATGGCAAGACAAGGAGGTCGGGTACAGCTTGAATAGTCTGACATGCGTCTTTCCTTGAATATGGCCAGGATCACCACAGGAGGGTTTTTGCGTGCCACAATAGAGGAAACGCAACAACTAATTGAAAAAGCTTGCGCTGAAGTCCAACAAGAGACGAATTGGGGTGTTGTGTTTTCTGGGCATAACATGGTGAAGGCTGGGATAGAAACACACCCGGGCATGGTTCGTGAAAATCCAACAGACGGCTGCCTTCCTGGCCAAAATGGCAGACGAAAGCATCCACAGACACGCTGGAGGCACAAAGGCATGGGTGCACCTCCACCTCCACCACGACGTATGCCACCTTGGCCCGGGATGCCATCTGCACCACGTGATGAAAGTTAGGGAACTCAAAGCACCGAACCAGCAGGTTTGCCACCCGGATATGTGTATATACCTGCTATGCTTCCCAGCCCTCGATGTTTCAAACTTAATTCATATACCAAGAATTGCATGGGTGATAAAGATTTTATTTCAGATTTGCTAACTGATGAAGGTCTTTCCACAGGTTAGTACACTATCAGCTGCGTGGTAATGCAGCTGACAGCCATTTTGGAGATGACTGCAGCTTTTTGAGTGAACCTGATAGCGAAGAAAAGAGTTGACTGAAGGGAACGTCATTTTTCAGTATTATTATTATCTACAATTAGTGGACACTTTAAAGTATATTATAAAGGATATATTTATACGCATCATTGAAGAACAATGTAGTAAAGAAGGAGAACGTACATGAACAGCACAGAACGGCTGCCACAAGACCATTATTGATATACAATGACAATGTGAATGGTTCCATATTGCGGATATGTCCGTGGCAAAATAAGTGTCAATAAAATGTCAACATTTATTGGTCCCCAAAGTCAGGTAAGTGGACAGTGAAGTAGTCGTTGTTATATATAATTGCAGTATTGGGTGCCTGTATAGGCAAAAGAGAGAGCTACGTGCTCTCTGCCCCATTGTGTCATTGAGTGTCAACCGAGCAACAATGATTTCTTCTCTTGCACCTGGGGTAATCTAAATGGCGAATAATTACAGACATCTATATTCTGGGAATTGGCAGCCTCTAGAGGCAGATAAGCAAGCGATGTTCCCGCAACAGCCTCCCGGACAATCACAATTTAGTTCATTTTCAAAGCTGAGGCTCCGTGATGCTGAGCGTTTTAGCCTATATAACGGGTCACAACTTTGTATATAGCCATCAATGGCCACATCACCCTTTGCTTGACCCTGATGCACGGCAAAATATGATTGACGCTCCGTTTCAGGTTCCTTTTCATACTTGTGCAGGGAGTGTATCGCTTTCTTTTGGGCCTATACAGGCGGCCAATACTTTCTGTATGCATCAAAACGGCCAAGGCTCGGATCAAGTATCTGACTTACAAGACCAAAAATCGTCGACACTCTGTTGACACTGAGTTTCGGAATCGGGCAGGGAGTATATCGTTTTCTCTTTTGCTTATTAAGGTACCCTGTATGTGATTCATAAATGTTTGCGACCAAATGCCATGCAGGGAAACGATAATGCAAAGCCAAACATTGTTGATGTACTGTTGATACACATTTTCAGAATGGGGCAGGGAGTGTGTATCTTTCTCTTTTGTGTATAAATGAAGCCTATACCTCATTTATAAATGTCTGCATCCAATTGCCAATCAGATTACCCAAGATGCAAGACCAAAAATCATTGGCTCACCGTTGACTCTCATTTTCAGGATGGGGCAGGGAGCATGTCTCACTTGTTTCTGATTATAAAGGTGGCCAATACATCAGAATAGAACAATGACATACCATTGTCAATATTTTGCGATTAGCAATAGGATATCTCAATGTGACTGTAAATAGAGAAACCCGGAAACTGTAACTGGAGATTGGAAACGACGGGGCTAGCAGAAGCCAGTGAAACCCGCGTGTTGAAAGGTAGGGATCGGACTTTAGCCTGCTATGATGCAGCGGGTTGGGGTTTTGGACAAATTTGGAACCAAAATGAATGCTTTCTGCGGTCCGAACCCAGACTGCTACCGGGTTACCCTGACTGGTTTGTAATACTACTTACACTCTGTCATTAATACTAGCCGACAGTATTGTATCTTGTTTGAGAATAGGACCAGTAGAGTAACCAATCAACCATAGCCAGGTTTGTACTCTCAACTGTGGTATTTTCATCCGAGATGCATCAAGTTGGTCTGGCCTGTAATTCAATTGCTAAATTTATGTCTGCTCTATGTCTCCATATAAACTGGCATTGAATGTTGCATGAAAGTAGCAACTCCAAATTTAGGTGAAATTGATTTATGTTAACCATGTACTACAGAATGTATCCCAGACATGAAAATGAAAATTTGCATGCTCTATATCTTATTGATTGATTACATCCTCAAAATCGTATTTGAACAGTAGTGCTGCTGGAAATAGTAGTCTGAAATTATTAATAGACTTTCTTTCATACCAAATATTAACAATGTTGTTTGAGTTCCTTCACTTACTGCAAGTCATTGCCATTGTGGCTGTATTATTCACTCTATGTATGCAATCCATTACATATATAGTTATATGTAGCCTCCAGTGAGATTACTGTAATGAATATTGACAATCTTCAATTTTGTAGGTGTATTTTAATCATCTTATATAATTGTGATTTTGAATGGTATTTTAGACATTATCGCTATGATACTTATGGTAGTTAGTCTGTGACAACTTGTCACACATGAGTGCAAATGCACCACATGCGTGGCAGTTGATATTGATAGTAGTTATACTTTGTTTATGGTATGGTCTCCCTCTATCGGCATACTGTATGCTTCCCTCAAGTAGTAACTCCTTTGGCATCATTTGGTGTAGAGTACTTGTGCAACAGGGTTTCCTGCAGATTGCCAGAGCTGTTGGTGTTGATGACAATTAAGATACATGGGGATTGCTCAATTACAAAGAATGGAGCTGCATGTTACATTCGTTGTAGACTAGAGGAATGTTGGCAAGTAGGTTGCCATTGAAATTAACTATTGCTTTCTTAATATTCCTAAATTCAGAGGTAGGATCACTCTGTACAGTTGAGGTATAGTTTCTTTAGATCCAATTCCAGTTACAGGAAAGAATGGTATTTCAAGTAATTTTGACTAATTGTATTCAATTGCTTTTATAGGCACAGCAAATTGCTTTTTTCCTATACTTGTGATGGTCATTGTTATAGCCAGTAATAGGCTTTATATAGCAATTCATTCAAATCTCATATGGAGGGCTGTCTCTCAATTGTGATCTTTGTGAAATTACACATTGGAAATGGGGTAAATCTGCAAAATCCCATGAATACAAGTTACCATTGACTATAAAAGCTATTATACCATAACGGAAAGTATACCTGCATTTGGCCTCGTGACCAGATGTAAAGTGAATATAGGAATGTTATTTCAAATATGGCAGTGAGTAATAACAGGAGTAGCTACAGAGGTAACATTAGTGCTGAGATTCATGACCGGTAGCAAGCTGCTTACATTTAATGACAATTACCCAGCCCTTGGTCACATGGAACAGTTGCACTGTTTGAATATCAGTCACTTCGGTATGATAGTCTCCCATGGTTCTATGTTATTACCATGTATAAGAAACTCCAATTATTGCAGAAATACAGCTTAAAAGTATACTAAAATGGTTTATCTTCATTAACCAAAGTTAACAACTTGCTTTTATTACTTGTTATATATAAATGGTCTATGGATTACTCGACATTTTTCATAGTGTCATACCTTAGTCTTGGTTGAAGCTCATCTAGGGATCGCCCATACTGCATTGGTGTAACATATCTCTCATCAATGCGGCAAATATGGTACACAGTAATGTACAGTGAATACTACTATATTGAATATGTACAGGTACTTATTGGACTTGAAGCAAAATATAAACTAAATAACATTTGGAACTTTCATGTGCTGGTATCTCTCACTGTATATTTCTAGTCAAAATTTATTATTGAATTTCAAAAGCAATCAAATGTTACCATGGTAGCATAAGTGAATGTCATTATCAGGCAAGATAATAAATTTATTCCAATGAGTTCTATAACTTTGATCAATGTTAATAGTCTATTTGTGTTTATTTTCCACCCAATACAGTTATTCTATACCATCCCTTTGGATGTCTCTTTATTGTATAGTTTGTCAATTTATTACAATATTACTGAAATTTCAAATTCAACCAAACTAGAACTATTATATCTCCATTCCTACTGCTTTGGTAATTAGGCAATGAGTAAGATACTATTGTCAATACATCTGCAAGATGTAATTCGGTACAGAAGACCCATGCCAATCTCCCAGATGCTCCTGTCGATCTCACCAGTATTCTCAAGCTCTTCCAGATGCGCCAAGACCCTACTGGAGCTAGGGACAGTGCTCGCAGACTCTGCATAAGCATTCTCAGCCTCTCCTGGAAGCACCTGGAGTTTTCGAAGCGCATTCAGGATGCTACAAGATTTAACTTTTAGAATTGCTAAAATGTCGAGCAGCTGAGACCTCTCTACCGGTCTGGGGGGGATATTGAAAGCAGCTGAGACCTCTGCAAAGCTCTGGAAGAGACTTGGTGTATTATTCTCACAGCAGTGGTTTTTAGGGTTCCATAAGCACACTGCAATTGGTCTATCATGTTCGTCATTGTTACAGTCACAAGAATTGCGACAGCATAATATAGCAGGAATTATCTCAGTCGCTCCATATATGTATAGTGCTTGGGCGTAATTGCCGGACCCCCTGGAGATGCTGATTAAGAGAACTGAGAGACGCACTTGGAGGCCATTGTGGACGGAAAATCTGGTTCTCACCTACAACTGCCATTCAGTTGGGCGAGGGGAAGCTGGTGGGGCCATATGGAGATAGGGGAATAACTGGGATGGTCCCAGCAACAGGGAGTATATATTTGGGAGACTTCAGAATAAGTAGATATCTCACTATACAAAGTACAGAATGTATGTTTCCCAGATTGCGGTCGCACGCACTCTTACCCAACATTCATAGATCCATGCCAGTTGTGTGGTTCCTCATAGCCGTGTACCCTTACATATCCTGTGATCCTGATTCTATGTGCATCAAGCCAGAAAAATTCTTTCTCCGAAATTGCCTTCGGATCCAATAAGAGCTCCACTGTATCACCATACTGAGATCGTCGGGACACACTGTAATTGTGTGAACACACCATGATCAAGTGAACATGGAGATGTAATTCCAGGCTATGATTGAGCGAGTTGGGTGAGGTACTAGGAGGCTGATCAGGGATGCACTTCAAGGCCCTGATCAACGATTTTGCACATGCACTTCTAGGCTGTGATCGAGCAAGCTCGGAAATGAATTTGCAACTATGATCGAGTGAGATTGATGGAGTAATTGCGGGCGATCAATCTTGAGGGGAAAGATTGGGTGGGAGGCGCTACGGGAGCTGAGATGCTAATCATTGGTTCATTTGTGATTGTGGGAACATAGAGAATTCTGTCCAATATGATCTGCTGAGGGACTGGCTGGGAGTGGGAGACAGTCGATGTTGGGATGATGCAGTATGCGGTGTATTCAGTACTTAGTGTTTGCTGTACATGGTGTTGACACATCGTCATGCCATGGAGAAATAATGACAGATGACTTTACTTCATGGTTCTATATGATGGTAGAGTCGAGGACGAGAAAGAGAGAGAGGAGAGGAGATGGGACAAATCTTCGTGAGAAAGTTAAACTAAAGAGATTTTTGTGTGCAAGTCAGTTTACCATCCCCAATATGGCAGGTACGAATCCAGCTCCAGTGTGTATTCACACCAATCTGAGGTCTTTGCAAATCAATTAGGCAACTCATACCCCTGATTTCTCGTATCCACTTGCATCCTCCACATTGTTCTTAACATTATCCTCCATCACTCTCTATCTTGTCTACAACTCTACCATCATCGCAGAACACAAAGTCATGTCATCCTCTCTATCTCTGCATATGCTGATGATGAATTGACACCAAGTACAGCATACCCCAAGCACAGCATACACCAAGTACAGCATACACCGAGTACAACATACACAGAGTACAGCATCCAACCAGGATTGTTTGTCTTCCCATCATTCTTACGATTGCGAATTGACCATTGAATATAGCTATTGCTCCCGGCATGCCTTCCTACATGATTGACTGCCATCAGCCAGCTCTCCATGAGAGCTCAAAGGTGAAGTAACCTTGTCACATTCTCACAGTTGTGAACTTACTAATTGATGAATTGTGTCTTGGCACCTAGCGTGCATTCCATCGACTGCCTCCAAGTACTCCTCCGACTTCGCTTGATCTCAGCCTCCAAGTGTATCTCCAGACTCGCTGGATTAGGGCCTGCAAGTATGCACAATTATGGCCACCAAGTGCATCTCTGACCCCGCTCAATTATGGGCTCCAAGTTCGCATGATCATGGCCTCCGGGTACGTATCTCCATACTCACTCAATGACGGGTTTGAAATGCATCTACACATTCGCTCCATTACCCCCTCGCAGTGCATCGCCAAGCTTGCTCAATCACGATCTCAGAGTGCATCTTCATGATTTCTCGATCACAGCCTGCAGGTGCATCACTAATCCCGTTTGATCAGCATCTTGAAGTGTATCTCTGGGTTCACCTGATCGTTATTTTCAGGTGCACCTCACATCGCTGTCAAGCACTGCTTGAAGCTAGTCTAGATATGCCATGTGTAGTTGGGTAGCTATGTAGATACATAGAGACATAGATGAGAATACAAACTGAATTTATGAGTTTTCAAAATCATTGAACAATACGTAGTAGCTATGATTTCCAGGCGCACCAGCAGTGTTTCCAAGGAAGATGTTGTTTTTCCCAGACTGCACAATTGTGATTCGAGGTGCTCCCAGACCTGTTGCTGGTGCTCACAGGTGCTTTTGTTTGTTTCTTATTTTTATTCTTCTTGATTTATTCAGATTGTATTCACCCTAATGAGAGTGTGACAGAGCCTAAACCCCCTTTCCCCATCCATGTAAGCTGGCAAGATGGTGCAGCTCCCACATGCTTCCCATCATCCCCTCTCACTATGGAAATCAATCAAGTGAACAAAATTCCAAAGAAACACAAAACAAAGAGATCGACGAAATGACAGAGATACCGCTTCCAGTCCAAATACTATTCATCGTCCCAGGGCACACTCCTTCTTGTGATTCTTCTGCCCTCCCTCCTCCTGTCCGGGCTCCTTCGCTTGCTTTGCCAGAAACTTCCTACTGTCAGTAGCTGCCAGGAAGCCCATCACCACTTGTTCGCATTTTTAGATGGAGAATAGCTCAGCGATATGCAGACGCTGGCATCTGCCTGCGTTTTATCGAGTGGCCTTTCCAACCACCCGCCATTGCACTGTCTGACAATCTATACACCGGCTGCGGTGACGGAAGTGATGTTCCAGCATCTGTGGCATTCTACTCCCACACCACTGGCATTTGTCGTCCTCTCAGTGTCCAAACTGCTTTTTGTACATTCTATTTGGCACATCCCCCCTCTTCAGTCTGTAAAAGCTTGTTGCCAATGATTTCACACTTGTCATTGAGACCAATATTATCCTCCCGGCTCTGCCCATCAGTCTATATCTGTACTGTTGGAAGCCGTTGTCAGCCTCCCACTTCGTCTTTGGGGCTTCCCTCCATTGGGAGACCTGTCAAGCACTATTTGCGGCTGATGTGTAAATTTGCTTGTATACTGTCTAACCGTGGTGTCCTCTTGTGTGGCTTCCCTGATGGCAAGCATCTTCGTTCCCAGGGATGGCCGAGTGTCCTGAGATGTTGTGGATCATGACTTCAATGCTCTGGGTGGGGAGAGTCTTATCATGCTCATTGATTGCTCTTCCTAGTTGCCGCCCAGGCCCTGGGCCCAGGTGCTCCGGCTATTGAATGGCTGCCTGTGAATCGATCAACAGTGCGACTGTTGTGAGTGTGTGTCCTTGTAGTGCCTCGGATCTTTCAACTGCTTAGTGGAATGCGAAAGCAATTGCCAGTAGTTATACGTCGAATATCCCCATTCATCCCGTACCTAGCTCGCTGAGGAAGATCGTCCCGCTGTCTCCATTTAATCACACCACGGTGACCCATACTGTTCCATCATCTGCTCAGGATCCAGCTGTCTGACACATCAACATGCCAGACCCCATCTGACTTTCCATTCTTTCAGCACATGGCTCAGCGGCTTGGTTGGCCGCAGAGTTGGCTTCCAGAATACATATCTTGACCGCTGACTCCTCCCATGGGTCTGCCCAGCACATCGTCTCAACTCTCCCGCCATGCGCATGCTGAATCGTGCCCACTCTGCCTCCCAGTGCAGCAGGCATGGGGTAATTGTAGAGATCCATCGACTTGGAGGTTTTGCAGATACTTGCAAGCCTTGCTATGAACCAATCTTGTCTGGCGTCGAGGGCCACGACTGCAGGTGTGAGCCCTGAGTCTTACATTAGTGCACGAGTCGGAGTTGTTGACAGTGCGCCCAGGGTTACCCTGCCTTCCCCCACCATGAGTAGCTGCACTTGGTCTGGCTGGCTGCCTTCCTTTGAATTCCACCACAGCTTGCTTCTGTACATCATGACAGCAACGAAGATGGCTATCTGTACCGGTTTCACACATGGTAGTACCACTCAATATGTTCATGTGAGTGAGTGGGGTTGTGCTTCTGAGGCTCTCACTTTCGTCATCCATCGGTTGTAATGCTTCCTCCACGCTTGTTAGCCGGCAATACAGACAACCAGCCATCTAGAGGTGATATTAGCAATGATTTGAGATCATTACATCGGGTCCGAGTCTGGGTACTAACTGAACCATTGCCAAATTGGCAGTCCCGGTTGTCAATCAACGCAAACCCTCAACTCGGGCACAGTTTGATGATACACTCCCTACCTGTCTGAATTGGGCAGGTTGTCAACGGGTCACTCAGCAGGCTCATCAATTGATTCATATACGTATCTTGTTTCGGTAGTTTCCTAATAGTATCTTACCAACATTATGTTTTCCACCACCAGTAATATGATTTTGCATGATTTGCAGTTTGCGATATCCATTAATTTGGAATCTGTATTTTACCTTTGATAGATTGTATTTTTGCCAGTCAAGGCACTGAATACTTTTGTTATGTGCACAGAAATCTGTGTGATGCCTTGATTACTAAATATACAAGACCTAAACCTGGTGACTCTGCGTTGACGCTCAATTTCAGTATGAGGCAGAGAGCATATTGCTGTTGTTTTTGCTCCAACAGACTGCCAATATCTCATGAATGGATGTCTACAACCAATCAGAACATAACTTTCCTAAGATACAAATCTAAAAATCGTTCACACTCCTATGACGCTCATTCTCAGAATGGGTTGTTGACCTTCTTGTTGTCTCTTTTGTCTATAAATGCTGCCAATACATTGGTTATGCATAACAGTGACCAAATCACAGTTCAATTACTGCACTTACAAGACCACAAATCGTTGATGCTGTGTTTATGCTCATAATAGTATACTGTATATTGACCATATGCTGCCATTGATAATTGCTTTCATCATGATTTGACCTTAATAGTTATCTTTCTGACAGATTGAGACTCTGCCCTGTGGCAAAGCTGAGCACAGTAATATTCTTGCACTGTTTGCTGTCACACGAGTTAAATTTATTTATCTTGCAAAATGATTTATTGCGCCTGCTATACATCTGTTCATCAACCGAAATTTATAAGCTAGTGCTCACGAATCTCACTTAATATATCTCTAACTGCAACTCCTGGCCAAGCTACATAAAGAAGCTGGTGCAACATTGACGCATTCTGTCCTACTTGGTCTTCACTGCCTTATTGCTCCTCGTTTCCATTACTTCGACTGTCACAAAAACCTTTTCAGCCTGCCACTTGCACTTCCATGTTGGCCGAATCAATCCGGGAACATAGGGTGCTGCCTATACATCCCCCTTCTCTGGGCATTTGGGATCCTCGATTCCAGTGTCTTGCTCAATATCAGGCTCAATATCTGCCACACAATTGTCTTTGCTGTCACATGGATTAATCGAAGTCGCAATTCCAGTTCAGCTAATGTTTGGTGCCTGAAATGCTTCAGGTTTGCAATCCTCATCACTTTCAACTGGATGACTGTTGATGCAGCTGATTCGGCAGACATTTAATGTTTGAATTAGTTCTCCAGGCAGGTCTATTGCAGACGAAGCTGGTGGCACAGGTGATCTTTCTGACAATTTAAATGCACCTGTACCATCATGTTAAAAGAGTGACCAGAATGCTGTGATGATCTCTTTCGTGTCCCAAATGTATCATATGGCTGTTGTATGCTTGCATCAAGCACGAGATTCTTTCTGTGTAGCACATAGGTTTTGGCAGCCCCGCCACATTTCCATCGAGTCGTAGACATTGCCCATTCTGTCCAATGGTGTTCCCTCAGCCTGGTTTGTCATTTCGAGTTGTTTTCTGTGTTTGTCGTACGCAATGCTGCATCCTCACCAGCCAAGATCCCGTGATTGGCTCAAACACACTGCCTTACAATAACCTTTTTCCAAAGGGTCTCGCCTGTGGTTGTTGCCTGGTTCCAGCCGATAACATCTCGTCCCAGGGAAGAATGAGAGTCCGTCCCATCACCAGGAGGAATGATAGAGCGTAAGTTGTGTGCCACATTCAAGAGATCGGCAAACCTTCAGTGCGTTTCCTCCTGTTGGTGCCACCAGTCGGTTAATTCCAGTATCCACCATCGACTACTCATCTCCACTGGGTCGGAGTGGGAACCTATGAGATTTGGATTTTTTTGCCCCCACTTCTTTGGTGCTTGAGGCGGTGAATACAAACACCGCCTGGCATTGGTCAATATGGGAGCTACGCAAACAGTTTGTTCAGGTGTCATTGCAGCCAATACAGTAAGGTTTAAGTATTGTTCATCATTGCTGGACAAATCATATGCATCAGAAGATGATTAACCAGATCTTGAAGCAATTGCGGAGGCCATGAGATTGTTGCTGGATACTCTTCCAGAATTATTGACCAGCACACCTCGAAGTTTGGCGCTGTATTCATTTTCTACCCAGTAAAGAAAGGCTCCCTGGGATTGGATAGTAAAAAATTTCTCGTTGTCAGGATTAATATCCATTCCCATGTCCCACCTCCTCAACGATAGCAACGTCCGGAAATGATGCAGCATATATGTAGAAATGAGACCAATACTCATTGTTGGAGTCACTTCAGCATAATATTTTTACACCTTCTGTCGCACTAACTTCATGGTGAAGAACAAGTCCTCCTCCCAGTCAGTCTTCTTCTTGGTTAAAGCTCGCATAGCATCATCCATATAATGGAACATGTCTTTGAATACTCAAATAATGTGATGCAATGTGACTGAATGTCTCTTCAACATCCACAGGGTCAAATATCAGCATGGCCTGAAAACGTTCATGATCTACTAGACAATAGTTCATTCAATCTGTCTTGTGAAGAGACTGTAAGTTGGATTTTGGAGCCACTCAGAGGCAAAGTCTTGTAATCGGAAGGCTCACTCGAGCATTTCGAGCGTCCAGATCCAACCTGTCTTCACATTCTCAATACGTAGTACCGCGATGGAGACTTTGTATTCTTGACACTCCATGAACTTGTTTCCACGACCAGGTGTCAGCATAATCAATACAGTATGCATTGCCTGCTATTTAAATGGCAGTTTCAGGACTTCCAAATTATCTTGAAATAAGTACTTTCTCAATTATCCTTGCTAAACCTGGTCTCATGGCCAACACCTTATTGAGTCTAGCATTGCCCTCTTTTCGAAATCTTTGACTTATCCCATTGGCTATGCTTTCATCCTCTCTGAATGGCTGATCGCACTCATGGGCTTTCCAAGACTTGGTGCGGCCTTTTACACCCACAGTGGTTATGAATGCAGCTAAAGCCAGCTGTATGACGGGCACCATGGAGAGTATGTAGTTCCCCAATGCAGGCCACTCCATTTCGGAGGCCTCAAGTGGTGATTGCAGATCGAGTGTCACCAAGTAATGTGAGGAAGGATTATCAGTTATACTTCCTAGAAAACGGGCATTGGTAAGCTCAAAACGACTAAACACATCCTGGAAATGTAAGGCTAGCATAGCTCCAGTATGTTCGCCATTGACCTATCATTGTTTATTAGCTTTTGAACCTGGGAATGAAAAGATGATCAACCTCATTCAGCATGAGTGTGGCTTCTCGCTAAGCCTAACTTTGATCCAGATGGTAATCAATCACAGACCTTATCGCAATTATGTTCTTTGATGTACTTCCGTCCAATGGTAATCAAGCTTAATTTTGTGACATCAATTACCTCTTAATTGCATGCATGGTCAGTTTGTATTCCCTCAGATAACTGTTGCTATGGGTCATGGCAGATGGCAGCACTTGGTAACTTCTTAATGCTGGGTATTTCCGTTGTAGCTCGTGATTGCATATAGTGTTTCTTGGAATATTAGCTGAAGGAAATCCTAACATGAGGTAGCGATTCCATTTGTCTTGGTGAAATTCGGAAGTATCAAAGTTCTTTGCTGCCAGTTTGGAGCATTTAATCAGTCATTTCTGTCAATATGTGTTAACCTGGATGTCTAATACAAGTTTCCTCTGTGAACTAAAGATTGTAATTCCTTGACTACCTTGCCTCTGTAGGATGGCAAAAGCTGTTTTATCGACCCCCAAACAAGTCAGTTCAGTAACTTCTAACTCTGTGAAGTCATTCAACTTTCTATGTGAGCTGTTCCCAGCAACTATTTCGCAATTGAGCTGATTCCATCTACCGATGGATGCCGAAGAACTTGATAACAAACGATACATTTGATATCAGGGCCACCGGTCTCCTCTATTCTGCAGTCCAATTAACATGGCCATGAAGATGTATTGTTAGAATTGTTCAAACCAATAGGTCATTTCGAGCATAAATTCATTGAAGCCCACCAAGCATCAGAGATGATTTGTATAGTCCAGTCACTCAAATCAGCAATCAAGACACGTTGATTATTAGCTGCGATCATGACCTCTAGCAATGAGGTGTTGGAAGATGGATTGTACAACATGGTGGTAGGAATAAGAAATCTACGTAATCTGACTCCAGAGACTGCCGAAAGTAACGTTATTGTAATTCACAATGTTAATTGTTCAATATTTACTCTAGAGCTACAAGCAAAAACATCAAAGCTGTGAGACATGGTACGCAAATTTGTGAAGTTGTATACAAGGATATATTGAAAAGACTGACCATGTAAAACTCAATTAAGGAACAACACAATGCAGTTCATTGCTGTGCAGCTTAGTGGGCCCCCACAAACATTGTGGACACCACATGGACGCTCAATTGTAGAAGGCAGATGTGATATCATCACTAGCATCTTCGGCAAAACAGGCTACACATAGGTTGATTGTGGGTTAACTGTGTTCCAAAGCTCTTAGTGTATCCCCAATGCAAGATGGAAAATGATTGTTGCTCTGTTGATGGTCTATTGACGCTGATTTTAGGACATAGTCAGGATGTTATCGCAAGCAATTGTGCCTAGAACCTAAGCCCATTGTTTGATCATGGATCAATATGGTCTCACAGCCCCTCAATTTTCAAAGATGCAAGAACTAAAATTGTTCACGCTCCATTGATGCTCAACTAGAGTGCAAAGTTATGATGTCGCTGAGTGCATTTTTGCTAGAATGGTAGCCGATTGTTTATTTGTAGATTAAGATCATAGTACCGCCCCATGATTAACCAAGATTCACACCATAAAATTGTTTAACCTCCATGGATGCTCACTTTTAGGACAGAGCCGTGATGTTGTTCCAACCATTTGTGCCTATAAAGGTGGCCGATAGTACAATCATTGGTTGATGTTGCCGCACTGCCGCTCAATGTTCCAAGACGCAAGGCCAAATGTTGTTGAAAATCTGTCGACGTTCATTTGGAGGACATAGCCGCAATGTTGTCACACTCGTATTTGCCTTGAAAGGCAGCCGACAGTTGAATTACAAGTTAATGGCACTGTACCGCCGTTTAATTCTCCAAGATGGAAGGCCAAAGGTTGTTGACACTACATTGGTACTCAGCTTTAGGATTCAGCAATGAGTCTGTCCTTTGCCTCTTTTGCTATTACACCAATCAATACATTCACTTTGAAATGACGTGACAATGCAGCCCTTTGACGGTTGAATGTGTAAGACGAAAAATGGTTGTTCTACGAATGAAGCTCACATTAATCACATCGAAACATCCATTGTACACTCACTACTTTTATTTGAAGAATGGTATATTCATTATTGACATCCAACATTGCATTTCCAAGTAATATCATTTCCATCCAGGAGCTTCATTGCCTCTCAATGTTTGATCAACCCCTATCCACATTATCTGAGAGACAGATGACGTAGCCCTTTCACATGTCTGGGCCTTCAGCCAACAAGTTATGGCATATAGATTACTTCACTAGTTTTTGGCAAATACAGCAAGACTTCCTCACCTTTCCTCATCCATCTCCTTCTCCTCGATTCCCATAACTTACCCCAATCAATTTCAAATATCCCACTTATATTCAACAGGTCGCTGTGGAAAGTTTTGTAGTTGGATGCATGGATGAATGCAACATGGCGGTCATCATTCAGACATATTTCCCCTGAGTACTGACCCCACTTTCTATGACTCGTATGACATCACTGACTGAAATTCTGTTAGTTCATTTCGTCAATAATATAGCTTTTGCATTCTTACTAAACAGTAATTGGAAAACAGAAACTGAATTTATTGGCTGTTCAACAGCCTGAATTAGATTCGAGAACTTTCGGATGGTGTGTTCGACTCTTTCACATGTACCGACAAATAATCAAGTCTCACAATTCAGTTAATACAATCACGAAAAAGGTAACAAGTAGCAACATTCGTACACAAATTGCTTTTCACTGATATATGATATCAAAAATACCAATTTTCCTCTCTATACCTCCTGTGACACAAGAGCCATCACCATGTTTTTGTCTGAATAAGGTTTCTATGTAGTGATTAGCTTGGGAGGCACTATGCAGCGGTAAAAGTTTACAACTTCAACAGTCTACAAATTCTGAATACTGTTAGCAACGGGTCCAGACAACCCGCAAGCGGTTAGGATTCGGAACGCAAACGTGATTTGGTTTGGTTTCTGCACTGTCCAAAACCTCAACCTGCTGCGTTTTGGTAGGCTACACCCTGACCCATACCTGTCAACCTGCGGGTGTTACAGGGGTTGGCTAGACCCGTTGGTTCCAATCTCTGGTTCTGTGTTTTGGGTGTTTCTATTTTTCGTCGCATTTCAATATCCTAAAGCTAATTGCACAATATTACCTGTGATATACCATTGTACTTTTCGGATGAATTGGCCGCCATTACTATTACTGAAAACAAGAGAGATATGCTCCCTGCCCCATCCAGAAAATGATAGTCAATGGCGTGTCAATGATTTTTGGATTTGCATCATGGGTAATCAAGGTGGTGATTGGATGCAGACGATCATAAATGAAGTATTGGCCGCATTGCAAAGGAACAGAGAAAGTGACACACTCCCAGCCCCATTTTGAAAATGAACGTCAACGGAGTGTCAACAATTTTTGGCCTTGCATGATGGTTAATCAAAATGCAAGATGGCAGCTAATGTCCATATACGGAATTTTGACCTGTTTTATAAGGTAAAATGTTCACAATCACTTAGTTGCCGCATTGAAAACGAATAAAGTTGTAATTGTCCAGGAGGCTGTGGCGGGAACATTTCTTGCTTATCAGCCTCTAATGGCTGCCAAATCCTTGTTTATAAATGTTTCCAATTATTTGCCACCAAGATTACCCATGATTCAAGACCAAATATCATTGTCGCTCTGTTGACGTTCATTGACAAGATGGGGCAGGGAGAGTGTAGCATTCTCCTTTGCCTATAAAGGCAGCCAATACAATGATGAAAGATTACAATGACTAATGCACATTGTACTAACCTGACTTACAGGACAAAAAATCATTGATGCTCCGTTAACACTCATTTTGCCACAGGTGTATCCACATTATGGAACCACTCACTTTGGGATAGAACATCAATAGCTGTGTTTTGGCAGTTGTTCTATCCTCTTCATGTATGTTTTCCTTTATCCCTACATTGTTCTTTAATTGGGCATATCAATATATCCTTTGAAATCTACTTCTAAGTGTTCGCTAATCGTAGATAATGATAATACTTAAATATCTCGTTCCTTTCAATCATTTCTCATCTTCAGTGTCTAATTCGCTCACAAGGCTGCACTTGTCTTCAAACTCAATCTCAGCGGTATTTCCACACAGCAGATAGTGTACTCAGCAAATCTGGAAAAAACTCTCTATCGTATTTGCAATCCTTGGCATATGCATTATAGTTGAAAAATTGAGTGTTGGGAAGCAAAGAATGTATATACACACTCCGGGATGGCATACCATCTATTTCATCAATCCCATGTCCGTCATGATCACCCGGGTGCGCAGGTGGTATTCCGGGCGGAGGTGGCATTCCGGGCGGAGGTGCCGCCGGTTCTGGTGGAGGTGTGTTGGGTTTTTTGTGCCTCAAGCGTGTCAGCAGATTCGTTGCTTTGCCACTTTGGCGCAGAAGGTAGGTGTTGATATGACTTTTATCAAACATTGCCGGGTGTTATTCAATCGCAGCCTTCACCTTTCAATACCCTGGAAACTGAAATCTTCGCTTCTACTCTTCTTGGACTTTGGCACGAGATTGCATAATAAGTTGTTGCGTTTCCTCTATCGCGGCGCGCAAAAGCCCTCCTGTTGCCATTTTGGCCATATTCAAGGCCATGAAAACATCAGACTGTTCTAGCTGTACCCGACCTCCTTGTCTCACCATAGTAGCAGACATGTTGAAAACCGACAAGAAATTAGTTGCTGCAGCTAAAAGCAATGTTTGGCTATAACCTGAACTATATATGACTCTGTAGCCTCCTACAAGGTCTGTATTGCCTGTTTTATTTACAGCCGGGGACGTTTATCACGAAGTTCTTCTGCAAATATCCCAGAGCTGATCACATTATGATGCTCGATTTCGCGGACTGTGATGACAAATTCCTTGCTCGACCATAGAGGTTTGCCATTGTGGGCAGTGATAAATTGGTTATGAAGTTCTCTATATACACCAGCTGTACATTATGTTGTAAATTGACCGCCTTGAATATGGATATGGCGCTATTCACATCCGCTTGCGTATTGCTTTCTAATATTGCTGCGAGCTGTTTTTTGAACTTTTTTTAAATGTCCGTCCTGGGTCATATTTTTGGTGGCTGCAATTGCAGTGTCGCAGTGGACTAACTGGTGTCTGTGTTGCTGCTGTGTCTCAGACAGAGGTGCATTCAATGAAGTGCCCATCATTTGGCTCGCTTCGGATTCAATCACACCAGGTGGAGGTGTTCGTTGAGCGATGACCTCCTGTTGTGGACAAGGTGAGGAAGATGATAACGAAAAGTGGAAAATCCTGAGGAATATATTGTAAACTACCAGTCACTATGGAATGAATGACAGTCAACTTGCACTTTCAACTCAACATATATCCTGCTGCGTATAGCTGCAAGTTGCAGGTGATTCCAACGGTCCAGCGATTTGCAGTAAGTCGGTCCAATATTGTTTGTTTGCTGGCAGGGATCCATTGAAGTGAAGAACGGCTGATATCTCATGTTTGATAGATATAAGATGGAAATTCTTGAACGGAAAGGTTGTCAGGTGATGTTTATCCCAACACATTGCTGGGATCATACATGGAACAAAACCTAACCACCAAGCTATAATGGAAGCTTAGCATTACTATTCTGAATGAAATGACAGTCTAAACGCAGATTTTGCTATGTTCAAGTTGATGAAACATACGAACCTTGACATTAATGATTCAGCTTACCTCCATGTGGTCCATCTGTTGCAACATCTAACATGTCGCTCAACAACAAGGTCAACACATGATTCAATGGTCAATGCTCTGAACAAGAACTGTTCTCCCCTCCCAGTGGGCAAATACCGCAAATCGACAAAGTAGTCAACACTTCGCCGGCATCAAGGGAAAGAAGGCAAGAACGGCTTGGAGGTCAAAAGGGTCCAAGCGTTAGCAGCATTGTGCAGCTTACAATATAAAAAGAAGCTTTCGGTAGAGAAAACACTGGAAACAGACTTTTCAAGCAATGAAGAGACAGAGAAATACATCGAGAATTATGTGCAGAGAGAGAACGCGGTCACAAGAAAGCGAGTTCAAAACAAAGAGACAGCGATTATAGAAAAGCTGAACGATATGACTACTGCTGAAATGGTCAGAGGGACAACCAGAAAGCCCAAAACAACGGTCAAAGAGATAATGAATGATATCGGAGACAGTCTGAGCAATCTTGCAAGTTCCTACGATGAGCAGGATAGTGAAGATGATGATGATGATGAAACAGATACAGAGCTCTGTAAGCGGAATGATGATGATGAACCTGGCTGGGTGATGGGCACAATGTGTAGAACAGTACAGTACAGCATGGAGAGATTTTGCCAGAAGCAGATGAGGCTTGATGAATTGACCCAACCGGGATGGGGGGATGCAGCCAACTACTTCCATGAGATAATTATGAAGTATGGGTCTGCTGAATTGAAGGTTCCGGCAGTTGTCAAGCCCCAAATACACACAACTTCAGCCACACCATCTCCGACAACATTTGGAAAGCGTATGCAGACTCTTGATATCGTCCACGAACAATCGCAAATGCCAGCAGTGACTTCTCAACCAGGAAGTACTCAATTCAGGCTGGATTCAGAGTAACCACAGTCACACCAATTAACACAGGGTCTCTCCCCCGATGTGGTGCCCGATTCGACACCAGTTTAGGATGCAGAGTCTGTTGAATCTGACAGCGTATACCCCGATACATAGCATCCCTAGTTTATTACTATATAGAATTCGGATACGGACGAAAATATGCTGATGGCTCCCAAGTTGCCAGCGGAATTGATAGCCAAATAGTTACTTTTGACGACCTATCTCTTGTAAGTCCAATTTGTTTACCTATTTTGCCACATGTCAGCGTTTCAGGTTGTTAGTGATGAAATTGTAAGACATGATATGTCTTCAGTGTGTGTGCAAGGGTCGTATAGGCCATGCGAAAGTTCTATACTACAAATCTGGTTGATACATGGCTAACAAAGGTAATATCAACTTGCCAGTTACAATTACGTTAGCAAGCAAAATCTACAATAGAGACGAGATGTACAAACCAAATTTAAGTCACAGATGTCATAGGGTCATAGAAAAACTGGTCACTGCGCAGTCTGAACCCGGATGAATGGTAGCCGTCATGCTCCCTGAATCCATGAAACAAACTGCATAACTCTCCGCTCCGACCTGCTGCAGATGCTCAAGATTTTAGAAATTGCTTATGGTATGGCATAGAAATCGATGAAAACTAGCTGGGAAAAGAATGGTCAGGACATCGGGCTCTAAACGTGTAAAATTAGTAGATGGGTTGTGTGATGTAACCACCTGGCTGCAAGCACTAAATCGTGACCGAGCTACAATATTTATCGGACTGATGACGCAAATAGTGGTGGCTCAGCAACTGGTAGGCTTCGATGCTTCTGGACGCGTATGATTATACCTCGAAACAGTATACTGGCTGTCAATAATGAGGGTATCAATTTTAAGCAATGTTATTTCCCACTGAATTACTATTAGTATGGCTCTGAGGTGAGCGTCAACAGAGTCTCAACGATTTTAGTTTGATCTTTTCGGCAACCAAAGGGTTGTAAAGTCACATCGATCCAAATGAGAGTTATTGACCAGCTTCAGCTGTAAAACGGCAACCAACAGACTCGATGATTTATCTTTGAAATGAGCATCAACGGAGGGTCACCAATTCCTGATCTTGCATCTCGGATAATCACTGGGCTGTGCGACAGCATTAAGTCATAATCAAAGTATTGGCCGCCTTCATGGGCCCAAAGGCCAGCAACAATATTGCTACCACCTCCTAAAAATTAGCATCAATGGAGTGTCAACGATTTTTGGTTTTGCATCTTTGATAATTCAAGGGCTGTGCAACAGAATACACCCATAATCACAATATTGGCCACCTCTATGGGCAAAAATACTACTGACGATATCGCTGCTACTTCTTAAAAATAAGCGTCAACAGAGCATCAATGATTATTGGGATTGCATCTTGGACAATCAGACCGAAATGCAACGGGGTTGACCCATCATCGTACTATCAGCTGCCTTTATGAGCAAAAATGCTACTGATGATATTGCAACCACCTCGTCTTTGTATGTCCTTGTATTCACCTTCACAAATATTCATGCGATATCTCACATGTTTGACTTTTTTCTTGCTTTTAGCTCTAAAGTCAATATTTAAGAACCAGCATTCCACCAGACTATAACATGTCATTTGACAGTTACTCAGGTCGAATTGCCCAGAATTCATTATCCTACCACGATGTAAGATACAAAATCTGCAAATACCTCGTTCCTAGTGGTTATGATACCTTCAAAAAATAAACGTTAATTTATTCGGGATTTACAAGAGTCTACTTTACAAATCATCTTCGATGCTTGGTGGGCTTCAATGATCATTGTCTCACAGCAGTGAATAGTTTGGAATGATTCTACACATGCACCTTCGTGGCGACTCGATTCACACTACAGAATTGAGGAGACCGGCAGTCTTGACAATATATGTATTGTTTGTCATCAAGTTCCTTGCCATACATCAGAACATGGGACAAGCAGAATGGGCACATGCTTGCTGGCAAACGTGCAAGTCGCGAAGTTAAACCAGATAACTGTGTCGGAAGTAACCAAATTAACTAGTTCAACAGTTGATGAAACAGCTTTGGCCATACTCAAGAGGCAAGGAAGTCAAGGTATTCCGATTGTAATTTTGAACAGGACATTCCAACGTTTGAAGTACAGTTACTAAATTGTCAGGCAAAACACTCTAAACTCACAGCAAAGGACTTTCAAACTTCCGAATATCACCAAGACACCTGGAATCGCTATCTCATGTTAGGATTTGTTTCAGCTTATATTCCAGGGAACGTGATATCAACCCTCCAGCAACGACGTGTATACAATGCATTATGAACCGAGTTGATGTTACCGTCAGCCAGCACCCTGAGCAATTTTTGCTGGAAGGAATACTCACTGACAGTGGACGCAATTAAGAAGCAATTGCTGTCAACAAACAAAGTTAGTTAAGCTTTAGATGGATGAACATCAACAAACAAATTAACAATAACGTCGGTCATTGCCTATTATATAGATCTAAATTGGGCTTTGCGAGAAGTACAATTGGCATTCGATGAGGACTAAAGCACATTCTTTTCCTATTTCGAAAGCTCATTAAAGATTACAGATTAATGCTCAATTCATGGGAGAATGGATAGCCTGACGTTTGAAGGAAGTTCTGGATTGTTTTGGGCTAACTGATGGCCATTGACTTGGAATTACAACTGATAACTCTTCCTCAAATTTATTGATGACTCATGAAATACAAACTACCCTTCTGGCCTCGGGAATCGAGTGGCCCGCATTGAGACACCACATAGCATGCCTGGCACATGTCATTCAGCTTGCTTAGAGTGTATTAATTAGCCGTCTCAGTACAAAAGGCCGCATGATGTCTTCGGAAGCCCATGAGCGTGATCAGGAATTTGGTGAAAATGCAACCACGGACATTGTGAAGTATTAAAGACTTCGAAACAAGACCAATGCTCGAATCGATACAGTGTCGGCCATGAGCCCAGGTTTCGCAAAGATAACTGAGAAAGTACCGATTTCAATCTATTTTGAAAGTGCCGAAACTGACCTTCATATAGCAGAGCATGCTTGCTATATTGATTACTCTGATACCTGGTCATCGAAACAAGTTCATTGACCGTCAAAAAGCCCATTTACGAATTGCAGTCATACCAATTCTGGATGTGGAAACACAGTGGAATTCAACACTGCAATTGCTTGAGTGAGTCTACCGATTATGAGAATTCACCCGCGAGTGGCTTAAGAATCCAACACACAGCGATTAGCAGCCACTCTTCACAAGAAACAATGAGTGGACCATTGTCAAGTATGTCATGAACGTTTTACAGCCATTCCAGTACTGGACCCTGTGGGTGTTGCAAAGATATATTGTTACTCTGCATCATGTTATCACTGTCTACAATGACATTTTTGATCATATGGATGGGGTGATGCGAGCTTTGGCCAAGAAGAACACACAATTAAAGAAAGACTTATACATTGCCATGAAGTTTGTGTGGCAAAAGCTGTCCAAATATCATACTGAAGTTAGTCCTACAACCAGTAGGCATCTCATTTCGGCACATATCCTTGATCCTTTCCGGAAGTTGCGATTGTTGAAGAAGTGCGACAAGGGATCAGATATAAATCCTGAAGACGAGACTTCTTATAATATCCAAAAGCAGGAGGTCTTTCTGAAGTACGTGGAGGATGAAAACTGCAGTAAGCATCAACGTTTGCCGGTCACTAAACCCGACAGCGTACCGAACCACAATCTCCTTTCCTTCAGAATGGTTTCTAGATCTGGTCAATCATCGTATGATCATTATGATTTGTCCAGCAATGATGAGGAATACTTAATGCATAAGAATGTGTACGAAACGACACCCGGACGAAGTGATCCTGCAGCATGCTCATCAATAGCTGCAAGGGTCTATTCCAATTCACCACTTGAATTACCACAGCACAGGGGGGCAAATTGATCCAAATAATGATTAATACCACTCCGACTCAATGGAGATTAGTAGTCCATTTCGGTTACCGGATATCACCGACTGTTGGTGGCAGAAATTGGAAACGCACTCAAAGTAAACCGATCTCTCCAATGTGAAACGGGATATATTATTTTCCATACCTCATGGTGTTGGAGTAGAGGCCAGTTTTTCCCTTCGGTGAAATGTTAATGGGTGCAGGCAGTCAAAAACCACAGGTGAGACCCTTCGCAAAAATGTCGTAGTAACGTAGTTTTCTCAAGCTAATAACATATTATTGGCTGATGACGACCCAGCATTTGATACAACCAGTACTGATGACGAGATGGAAATGAAGAGTGATGCGGAGCAACTGGAGTTGCGCCTAATGGCCAAGGTCCACGACCAATTGCAGATGTGGCAGGGTACCCAAAACCTACGAGCTATACAGATGGAATCTTGCAGCTCAAAATAAATAAATGACAGCGATAAGATACATTTGAGATAATGCAGAGATGGTCAAAGCATCCTGGTGAAACTTTCAACAAGATGGTGTGGCTGCATTTAAATTGTTGGTAAAATCACCTCTGCCACCAGCATTGTCTGCACAGGGCATCCCTGGAGGCCCAAATGAAGTATTGAATGTCCACCAAATCAAATGAATCAACCACCATCGTGCCGAAAGTGATGAATATAGTTCACCCGAAATCATTGCAGATACCAAAATTTGGTTCAACTCGAATGGGGACTTGGATAATTCAAACAACAGCAAAGACGACGCCGAGGCAGACAATGAACCTGATCTGGAATGGGACAACCGCAGTGACAATTCGGAAACCCTTGAGCCTCGGAATGTGAGTGCCACACTGAATGTTCCCAGATTGATTCAGCTTTTACGACTGTCAAAGATGAAGGCTGAAATGGATTTGATGAATGTCAATATAATGCAAACAAGGAGGAATAAGGGGATCAAGAAAAAGTAGGACAGAATGTGTCAATGTATTATCACCAAGTTCAATATGTAGTTTGCCTGAGAATTTGATTTCGAGAAATAATATAGGAGAATATTGATTAGTCGTGTGAGAATATTGGTTGATAAATAATGCTATAGCAGGCAATACATATTATTTGACAAGATATATAAATTTTCACCAGATGAGAGTAACCAGTACTAGAGTACTACTGGGCTCGGCATTGCAATAGAGCCAATTCCTGATCGAGCTGAAAGGCAACCACTTAGTCCAAATAATCATGAATGCAATTATTAATGGCAGCAGATCTTGACTGGACAGTACATTAAAAATGATCGTCAATGGACCGTCACAGATTGATTGTCTTGGAAGTCTGGTAAGTGAAAAGTGATGTGGTTGGTGCTATCCATTACCAACTTACTGGCAGCCTGTCTTGGCAAAAGAGTAAATAACACGGTCACTGCACCATTCTGAAAATGAGCGTCAACGGAGCATCAACTATTTTTGGCTATCCATCTTGGGTAACCCAAGTGGCGATTGCTTGCAGCGACTTGTAAACGTGGTATTGGCTGTCTGTCGGGTGAACAATAGTAGCACTATGCTCCCTGCTCCATTCTGAAAATGATTGTCAATGGAGCGTCAATGATTTGTTGTCTTGTAAGCACAGCAATTGTAAAGTAACCTGGTCACTGCAGTCCCTAACGAACATACTGGAAGGCTGCCTTGGTAACAGAGTAAACTACAGGGTCACTGCCCTATTCCGAAAATTTGCGTCAACGGAGCATCCACAATTTTTAGCAGGGTATCTTTTGTAACCTAACTGACGATTGGTTGCAGCCATTCATAAACCAGGTATTGGCTGCCTGCCGAGTTGAAAGTAATACCTATACGCTCCCTGTCTCATCCTGGAAATGAGCAGCAATGGAGTGTCAACCATTTTTGGTGTTGAATCTTGGTAATCTACCAGGCGATTGCTTACCAACATCCACAAATGAGGTAGTGGCCGCCTTTAAAGCCAAATTCAAAAGTAACACACTCCCTGCCCAATCCTGAGAATGAGTGTCAATGGAGCGTCAACAATATTTTTTCTTACATCTTGGGTAATCTATCTGACAATTGGTTTGCAAACATGCATAAATGAGATATTGACCGCCTTTAGGGACAAAAACAATTGCAGCATACTTCCTGCCCCATTCTGAAAAAGAGCATCAATGGAGTGTCAATGATTTATGGTCTTGGTTCTCTGCCAATCAAAGTGTAGCAATGTGTTAATAATTTATATACGATGTCATGGTAGCCTTTTCATTTGAAACAGTGTATGATATATATGTCACCCCATCATGAAACTAAGTGTCAACGGAGCGTCAATAGTATTCAGTGTTGCATGTTGGGTAATTGAGGCTTTGCACGGATTAATGAGCTTATAACGGAACTATTGACTTTCTTTATAGCTAAAAATATGACCTAGAGCAAGAAAAACACGGATTCCAAAATTATCAATATTGCAAATTGCAAAATATGCAAAAAGAAATTATTGGCTGTCAAATACTTAATTTTAGTAATATACAATTATCCAACTGCAAAAACAGGAACATTATATAAATCTACAGATGGACCCGCAGCGCGACCTGCTGACCAGCTACCCAATTCAGACTGGTTGGGAGACATCCATTGAACCGTGCCTGAAAAGATTGTTGCTGTGTATTGACAATGCAGACCGCCAATTTTTGAACGCTTCTGTTTGGACCTGGACCCGACCCGAAGTGACAGTCTGGAACTGTTGCTAACACTAAGTCTGAATGAGTGATGCATTGGGATCCACGGTGCTCAACACACTGGGTTTTTATGCATTAGACTGCAGTGTCGATGAATCAAGTCTAACATTACCACATCCTGGTCGAGATGTCCATTGCGGCATTTGTGATATTCCGGTGACAATGTCTTGATACTCCATAATCTCTCCAAATGTTGTCAGTACAGGTGCCAGTGTATTATCATCCGTTTGATGTTAAATGACTGCCGGAACCCTCACTTTAGCTGTGCTGTACTTTCTTATCTCTGCAACAGAAGTAGTCGGCTGCGTTCTCCCATCCTGGTTGTGTCAAATTGTCAAAGTTCAGCTGCATCTGCCATAACCTCTCCATGCAATGCTGTACTGTATTGGAGATTGTGCTCTCCAACCAGCCGGGTTCATCATCTTCACTCAGCTTTGTTGATTTGCGATATTTAGCCGCCCAAAGTCACGAAATGCTCACTTTCAGAGACTCGACCATTGTAGTTTGCATGGACTTTGTTGTTGGGCCAGATGTTGGATGTTGCAAGATATGGAGAATATGGAGGCAAGCTGCATCTCTTATATCAAAGCCAGTACATTTACCCATATTGAACAAAGCAAAATCTCCCTTTTTAGTATCAATAGACTGGGTATAGTTAGACTAACCATACAACATGACTTGATTGTTAGTGTCATTTGAAAGTAGTATCCTGGGGAATATTCGAGACAATTATCCGCAGACTTTATTTCCTTGCAACAATGTACGATTGACATCTGACAATCATGCAAGTTCGGCTGTCGTACAATGCAATTTATCCCAGTACACAAACAACCAAAGCTGGATCAACTTATTGCAAATTGTGAGAAGGTTGGAAACCCGTCCAACTTGCAGCCATATGCAACAGGATTCATCTCGAGGATAAAGAACATGTTGGCTGCTACTTATTCCATTCAGACATGATGTTAACTATGTAGTTCTCAGGACTTTCCACTTCCTTTCCTTATCATCTTCCTCTGCTATTCCACACCAGCAAATCATGAACACATCACCACCGCAGCCAGGGGAGAGCAGATCTATATCACACTGATTGGCAGATGCTGCATCAAATATGTGAGTTATTGGCACACAACTAGAATTCAGACACCAGTTAGTCCACCGCTACGCTGCCAATACAGCCACCAAAAATATGTCCCGGGATGCACATTGAAACATTGTCTGTCAGACCGGAAGCTGCAAAAATCAGAAGCAGCATGCAGTTGGATGTGAGCATATCCATATCGAGCTAAACAGCTGTCAATTAACTGTAGAATGAACTGCTGGTGTAGGGTGAACACAACACGACCAATTCATTGCACCACTTAACACATTACCTCCAAGATCGACAAAGGCATTTGGCTGGACAGTCTGTGACATTCAACATCATGATGTTCTCAGCTGTGGAACTGTTGTGGACAAATTTCCAGATACGCATCCTGGTGAGTGGATGTAACAGACTTTGTTCACTAGAGAGGAGGCTACGGAAGGGTGTATAGTTAAGGTAATACCCGATTCTCATTGTTATATGCAGCAACTGATTTCTGGTAGGTTTTCAAAATGTCTGCTACTGTCGCATGGTAAGGGTCTCAGGTATAGGTGGAACAGTCCGATATACTCCTGCCCTTGAATATGACCAAAATGAGCACAGGATGGTGTTTGCACACCGCAATAGACGAAATGAAATCTCTGATCAAAATGCATCGCCCCAAGGCCTGGGAAGAGAAGAAGTGGGATGTTCAGATTCCTGGGCATAAACAGGTGAAGACAACAATAGAAAGACACCTGGCTATTCTTTGTCAAAACCACATGGCTGGATACCTTCCTTGCCAAAATGGCACCGCAAAGAATCCACAGACACGCTTGAGATGGAAATGACCAGGTTAGAGTTAGCAACGGTTCCAACCCGCTGCAACAGTTCCGGGCTAGGGTTGGAACCGCACCCGAACTGTGGCAACAGTTTTACCAAATGAAAAACCCGGACTGTTGGCATTTGGGCTGGATTCCACCTCAAAACCCGGCCTTTGCAAGCCCAGATATCTCGCTCAAATTAAGTATTTGAGTTCTGATCATATCGTGACATGATCAGTACGTAGATTGTGCAGTTCTAGCCGCTCTTTCACCTCCCGCTTTCAGATTTGTGATCCGACCAATATTCATTGAGTCGCTATCGAAATCCCGCTAATTTCGCCTAAAATGTGCCTTGATTTCACAGCCACTCAACGAATATCAGTAGGATCACAAATCTGCAAGCGCGAGGTAAAAGAGTGACTAGTACTGTACAATCTATGTACTGATCATATCATGATACGATCAGAACTTAAATACTTGATTGGAGCGAAAGTTGCAGGACCCGTACAATGGAACCGCGGTCCGGGTACAACCTGGCCAAACAATGGCGGGTCTATGTCCGGTCCAGGTAACAACCCCGCCAAGACAAAGCAGTTCGGGTTTAGGCCGGATTTGGAACCGAACCGAACCGAACCGCTGCCCAAAAACCGGACCACTGGCGGGTTACCCGGACCCGTTGCTACCACTAGACCTGGTGCACCTCGACTAAACCGATGCAGACAGCCTGCTCCAGAGCTGATGCCATCTGTGCAATGAATGCCACTTGCCCCAACCAGTGATAATTACAGAGTTCACAGTTTCCAAAGTGACAACTTGCTGGCTGGATTTGTGCGTTCACATACTTCTCATTGCTGCGCTGAATTTTTCACTCCTGATGTATATGCCCAGAATAGCCAGCATCATACAGATAGTGATCCAGATATGGTGACTGACGAAGGAACATCCAATGGTTAGTACAATATCTGCTGTGAGGTAATGCAGCTAAGATCCATTTTGAGGACTAGAGCAGCAAATCGCGTGAATCTACAAGTGGTGACGAGCATTGATCGAAAGGAATGGGATCTTAGAGATTATTTTTATCTACAATCAGTGGACACTGTAAAGTACATTTTAAAAGATATATTTTGATGTATTATTAAAGAACAATGTAGTGATCAAGGAGAAAGTAAATGAAAACAATAGAAAGGCTGCCAACACAATGTGAATGCTAGACTATGCCAGATCTGACCATTGCATATTGTGGATACACCAATGCGACAACGAGCGTCAATGGATCGTCCACAATCATAGGTCATGAAAGTCAGGTTGTTAACAATTGATATGGTTGTAGTTATACACAATAAAAGAATTGGCTGCCTTTATTGGCAAAACGTATTGGGATATACTCCCTACCTCATCTTGGAAATAAGGGTCAATGGAGTGTTCTTGATTTTTATTCATACGTCCTGGGTACTCAGATGGCCGATAGATTGTAGACAGTCATGAAGGAATTATTGGCTGCCTGTATATCCGAATTTGATTGCATTACCCTCCCAGCCCAATCTTGACAATGAGCGTCAACGAAGTGTCGACAATTGTTGGTTGTGTATGTTGAGTAATCTGGGTGGTGACTGGTTGCAAACAGTCATAAACGAAGTATTGGGCTCCTTTAAAGAAAAAGAGTAAGTGAGACGCTCACTGCCCAATCTTGAAAACGAGCGTCAACGGAGCCTCAATCATTGTTGGCCCTCCATCATGGTTATTCACAGCGTGATGCGGCCATTATGGTCTATATCGATCATGTTGACTGTGTTTGTATGCTACATGGCTCAAGAATACTTGGTGGTAGCTCAGTCAATGAAATAAATTGTTACAGTCCCAGAGGATGTTGTAAGAATATCCCGTACATATCTGTCTGTACAGGCTGCGATGTCCTTCTTCATCGATGCTTCTTATCATGGGCTACTCATATTAATGAAGATGGAAGACCAAAACTCAGTGACACTCCATTGACGCTCATTTTCAGGACTGAATAGAGTGCGTTTCACTTCCCCTTTTTGCTATATAGGCAGCTAATACTCTGTGGATGACAGTGTGTAACATGTCGCCCCCCAGATTGCCCAATATACATGACTAACAATCATTGACTCTCCTTTAACTATCATTTCCAGGATATGGTAGAGTCCATGTCTCGGTGTGTAGTGGTCATTAAGGCGGCCAATACATCAGAAACAAGCGATGGAGTACAAATGTCAATTGTTTACGATTAACAGTCACATATCCGAAGGTGATAATAGATGTGAAAACCGAAACGGAGAACCCATTACTGGAACCGACGGGTCGAACCAATGGGAAAGAAACCCGCAGGTTGACGGGTAGGGGTCCGGATTTAGCCCACGAACAGTTGGTGTGTCGGGTATTTGGACTGGTCCGGAACTTTACAGACCCATTTCTGCGGTCTAACTCTTGACCCCTGGCCAATTACCAGGACCTGTCACTAGCACTGCCTGGTGGCTTCCTTCACAAACATGAAAACACTGTATCCAACTCTGATTCTTGCTGTTTGATTCAGATGCAGCTGCCTCAATTGGCCTTGTCTACAGGTGAAGAGTGCGACATCAGTTTTTCCAGTGTCTAACTGCACCTCCCATCATTCCGCCCGGTCTATGCTTACTCTGGCACTGGCATTGAGTATGCTGAAGACTTAGCTTACATCACTCCCTTTTGGCACCCGTCCAACGTTATCCATGAAGGACAGACCTTCGACTCTGGAGACCCTCCCATGAACCGACTTTTCGAACCCTGACATGTGACTTGCGAAGATAATGGAAGACAGCAGTGAACCCTGTGACATACCTGCTGCCACCCAGTATCTCTCAATGACATTACCCTTGATAACCATTTCGACCATGTCATCTGTGCAAAAGCTGGCTGTCCATCGATTTAGGTTAACGTCCAGTCCCGTGCCTCTCATTGAGTGGACATCAACCAAATGTAAATGGGTCCGGAAACAACACGCAATTCTCCCACACACTGCACGTGACCTCACCAGTGCTTCTAAATACTTCTAGATGCACCCAGGCCACCCTGGAACTAAGCAATGTGCTCTGAGACTCTGCGAGAGCATTCACAGGTGCTCTTGAAAGCACCTGCAGTTATGGAGGTACATTCAGGATGCTACGAGATTTGACTTACAGAATATTCAAATTTTGAAGCTTCTGAGACCTGTGCGCAGATCTGCGGGAGACTTCAGGAGCAGCTGGAACTGCTACGCAGCCCTGCGGGAAACTTCGAGGGCACTGCGGGAGACCTGGTGCCATATTCTCACATCAGTGGTTCTTACATATCCACAAGGCATTTCATCTCATCATATTCATCTTTGTTACAGTCACAAGATTCACTACATCAAAATATGGCATGCATTATTCAAGACTCTGTATATATATTCATATGGCCAATTTGGCCGCAGATGGTGGTCGAGAATAATCAGAGGAGTACCTCGACACGCCCATTGAGAGAATTTAGAGATGCACCACTTTGGAGGCCGTTGTGGTGAAACAATGGAGCTGGAAGGCAGAGAGCCCACCATCAACACTCAGCCACACCTCTCGCGACATTCAAACAGAATTCATGAGAAAGAGCGGTTTTAGTTCAAGGAGCATAGGAATTGGGTGAGAACATATGATACAATCCTGTGTTGAGGATCCACGCAATTGTGTGGCTCCGGGAAATCTCTCGGACAGAGCGAGTGAGAACAAGAGTTGGGAAACATAGAGTGTGTATTTTCATCATATGATAAGATGAGATGGAAATGCGATGATGTCTATCTACTCCGGGGTCTGGCAAATATCTACTCCCCGTTACTCTGTTGACCTCTGTTAACCCTGTATCTTAGTACACCCAGGATTGCTACTTAAAGATGTACTTGGAGGCTGTGATCGAGCAAGGTTGGAGATGCACTTGGAGGCCTTGATCGAGCAAGATTGGAGGAGAACTGGGAGGCGGTCCATCTAGAGGCGATCAAGCTGGAGGAGGTAGACTGGGAGGGAGGCACGACGGGAGCTGAGATTCTATTCATTGGTGAACTTGTAATTGTGGGAATGTAGAGAATGGAGTACAAACATGATCTGCCGAGAGATGAGAGACTGGCTGGGAGCGGGAGACAGCCGATCATGGGATGATCCAGTACACGGTGTATGGAAAACTCAGTGTATGCTGTGCTTGGTAAGTGCTGTACTCAGTGTTAACTCTTAATCATGGCATGGAGAGATAGAGAGCAATGACTTAACTTGGTGTTCTTAGGTGATGGTAGAATTGAGGACATGAAAGTGAGAGATGAGAGGTGATGGGGGATATCATCATGAGAAACAGGGACTTAAGAGGATTTCAAGTGCGACTCAATTGACTATCCCCGATACAGCAGGAATGACTACCGATCCAGCGTGTAATAGCACTGATCCAAGGTCTTCCCAACCCAATCAGGCATGTCATACCCCTGATTTCTCATATCTGCTCGTATCCTCCACATTGTTCACATCTTCATCCCCCATCTCTCTCTTTCTTGTCTACAACTCTACCATCATTGCAGAACACAAAGTTAAATCATCTCTCTCTATCACTCCATGTCATGATTATGAGTTGACACCAAGTACAGCTTACACCGAGTACAACTTACGCCGAGTACAGCGTACACCAAGTACTGCATACACCCAACATTGTGTATCATCCCTTCATTTTCATGAATACGAGTTGACCCCTGTATGTAGCTTCAGCTTGCAGCATGCCTCCCCAGACGATCAATCACCATCAGCCAGCTCTCCAGGAGAGCTCAAACGTAAAGTCACCTGTCATACTCCCACGGCTGCAAGTTAACTAGCGGATGAATGGAGCCTCAGCACCCAGCGCGCTATCTATCGACCGCCTCCAGGTACTCATCGAAACTCGCCTGATGAAGGCCTCAAAGTTCGCACGATTATGGCCTCCAAGTGCATCTCCACACTCGCTGGATTACGGCCGTCAAGCATATCTCCAAACTCGCTCAATTACAGCCTCCAGGTTTGCACAATCATCGCCTCCATGTGTATCTCCAAGCTTGCTCGATCACAATCTTGGAGTGCATTTCTAAGTTTACTTGATCACTGCCTCCAAGTGTATCTCCAAATACGTTTCATTACCGCCTCCAGGTGCATCCCCAAATTCACTGAATCATGGCCTACGAGTGCATCTGTGAATTCACTAGATCGTCATTTTTAGGTGCATCCCGAATTTGCTCTCAAGCACCACACCTGTAGTTAGTCCTGATATGCTGTGTAGATGGGTAGCTCTATAGATACATTGATGAAAATACATATTGAATACATGAGTTTCAAAAATCATTGAACGATATATAGTAGCTATGATTTCCAGGCGCACCTGGAACATTCCCACAGAACTCGTTATTCCCAGACTGCTCTACAGCAATTCGAGGTGCTTCCAGGTGTGTCGCTGGTGCTCCGAGGTGTTCCCAGGCTCATCGTCAGCATTCCCAGCCTTGTCATTGGCACTCCCAGACTTGTCGTCAATGCTCCCAGACTTGTAGTTGGCGCTCGCAGACTTGTTGCCGCCGGTCGTAGACTTGTTGTTGGCCATCCCAGACTTGTTGTCGGCGCTCCCAGACTTGTGGTTGGCACTCCCAGGCTTGTGGTCAGCGCTCCCTGGCTTGTGGTCAGCACTCCCAGGCTTGTCATCTGCACTCCCAGGCTTGTTGTCAGCGCTCCCAGGCTACTGGTTGGCGCTCCCAGGCTACTGGTTGGCGCTCCCAGGCTACTGGTTGGCGCTCCCAGGCTACTGGTCGGCGCTCCTGGTCTTGTGGTCATCGCTCCCAGGCTTGTTGTCGGCACTTCCGGCCTTGTGGTTGGCGCTTCCAGGCTTTTCACCGGAGCTCACGGGCATATCGTCGGCGCTTTCAGGCTTTTGGTCGGTGCTCCCAAGAATGTTCTTCCCGCTCCCAGGCTTGTGGTTTGCGCTCCCAGGGTAGTGGTCAGCGCTCCTGGGCTTGTGGTTGGCGCTCCAAGGCTTGTTGTCGGCACACCCAGGCTTGTGGTTGGCGATGCCAGGCTTGTCACCGGTGCTTACGGGCATATCATCAGCGTTCCCAGGCTTGTGGTCGGTGCTCCCAAGCATGTTGTCCCCACTCCCAGGCTTGTTGTCGGCGCTCCCCAGCTTGTCCTCGGCCCTCCCAGGCTTGTAGTCAGCGCTCCCAAGCTTGGTGTCGGCACTCCCAGGCTTGTGGTCGGTGCTCCCAGGCTTGTGGTCCGCATTCCCAGGCTTAAGGTCGGCGCTCCCAGGCTTGTCGTCGGTGCTCCCAGATGCTCCCAGCTGCACCCAAAGTTCTCTCCAGCGCTCCAAGGTATACTCAAACCTATCACAATTACTCTCATGGCACTCCTATACCAGTCATCAGAGATCCCAGATACTGTGAATCCCGGGACATAATGCCCTCCTATGGTCTTATACTCTCCAGACATTGATGTGTCCACATTTACACTCCATATCCTCTCAGACCCTGCGGGAGGCTTGCAGTGACTAAAATACATTTTGGTAATGGATGAAACTCCCCATCCCCACGCTTCGGACAGCTGGCTTGATGTTCATCAGGAGTAAGCCAGCTACGTGGCCCTCTCTTCTGGCAGCGTGTTCTCTGTCAACCCTAATTGCCACTGCATTGATTGCCAACCGCCATTTTCTGCTTCCATACTGGCCATCACTGAGAAGTACTCTTCTGTCAGCATCTTTAGCCAGTAGCTCTGCGACCACTGTTTTAACCGCTTCCCCCATTCAGAATAGTGCAGAATTTGAGCAATAGGCCTGGAGTTTTGTATAGCCAGCCTATCCATGTTTGCAGATTGCGACCCTGCTTGCCTGATTCCACACAGCTGGGTGTAGGCCTGCTCTGATAACGGCGTTTACGAGATCCATGATTCTCTCTTTCTCCCACTCCCAGAGTAGGTGTAAGGCTCCAGAAGACATCTGATGCGGGGCTGGGGTATTCCCAACTGATTGCGCAAATAGGGCTCGTTCATCTGCTTGGTTTGTGATGGACTGGTGGGCTATCCCCACCAGGGGTAGTACGAAGTACCGAGTGTGCTCATTCTGGGGAACGCACTCTGGTCCCAGCATTACTTCTTTCTCGGTGATGGCATTTGCCTGTTCCACAGCTCTGTAGGTCAGAGTCTCCATGGTCGCTCCTACCCATATGTTTGTCAACTTTGCTACTCTCAACACCCCAGCTCCTGGTACGTTCTTCAGGTACCCATTTCACATTCTCTCTTTTGCTCTCTGAATTGACTTCTGCAACTCACACTTGGCCTGGGCTGTCAGTACAGATCTGCGCCTCCTTCACTTTTCTCTTCCTAGTTGGCTCCACCTCTCTGTAATCTCACCATTCCACCATCTTTTTAACCGAGCACAGATGTTTATTTTCTTGGCAGTGTCATCGAGTACCATGCGCTGTGCATCCTGGCACTACTCGGCTTTGGTTTCAATGTCAATGCCTGTGTTTTCCAGTCACAAGTCTGGCCTTGCCCTAGCTCGCTCTCTCCAGAGTTGGTCAGCCTGCTCTGTATTCTCCTACGACAGGGCTGCTGGCTTCCACCCTACGACTTGTGTGCCTCCTGCTTCTTCCTGCTTCTCCATGTTCTCCTCCCACTCAATGATCTCGTGATCAGACGCCATGGCATAATTCCTATCCATAATCGACAATTTTCCAAACAGTTCCTTGGCCAATGTCAGGTCTATCATGGATTTGCCCTTGTTATCGATCCTTGTTAAGTAGTAAGTAGGTTGGTCTTCATTTCCAATTGCCAGCCGATGCTCTTGAATCATTCCTCCCTAGAATGTAGCTTCCTACTGTCCAGCGCACAGTAGATCCCAGTGTTGGGTGTGGGCGTTCAAGTATCCAGCGAGCACCGTGCCGCATCCCCCCTGCCTGATGATCTTCTGCCAGTTACATCTCCTTGCTAATGTCTCTCCTATCTCCTTTGCTCTCCAATTGGAAATGTTTACGATATGTATCATGTTCTCTCCCCTCTTTGCAATGTTGACGACAATTTCAAAGTCACCTGCGTTCTTGCTCAAGTCAGTTTGTTCGTCCGTTGTGTCAATGCCTCCCTAACGCAACCCCTTCCACACCCACTATCTTTTTTCAATATTGTATGCTGAGTGGCTAATTCTGCTTCCTGCTCTGTCTCTGGGCAGTTCTTGCAGACACACCACCTCTGCCGTCCATTTCACCCACATCTCCAGTGCGGCGATGGTCCATATGTATGACCTGGCTGTGTTGGGTAGGATTGCTCTAAAGACAGGGGGCACCGACTGCCGTTCCGTTTTTAAGTGGAATGCTGGTCACCACAGCTATTGCGGTTTCTGTTCCGGATTGTGACGGCATTGCCGTTGTCCTGGGCACCTTGCTCTCTGCCATAGTGACGTCCTCTGCCTCCACACCCCCTTCCTCTGCATTGGCCATCTCCTCTTGCCTCCTACCTCTCATTCCTACTTCTGGGGCCCTCGCCCTCAGGCTGAGTACTGTCCTGTCTACTCCTGCGGTTTGTCCCATGGTCTTTGTGGTACGTCCTACTTGTTCTCTTCACCTCCTCTCCCCTGCCTCTCTGGTGGATTATGTCATCTTTGAGCACCTACTTCACAATCATATGCGGTTTCTGTTGCAGTTAGAGAGCTTCGCTTGAGTGTGGCCATAGAGCGAGCCCTGCATTGTATTGAACCCTACAAGATTGCACTGATGGGTGCTGGTGCGGTGCGGCTCTGAGCAGTAGCTGTATGCTGGTTTGCCACTGAACTTGCTCCATAGGTGGCCCCATCTGCAGCCATGCTCACATCTGATGTCTGGGCCTACATTTGTGAATGATTCGACTCGGTACTAAACTCCTGCCGCCTTGATCCTTGTGTTGAATAGTCTCCACACCACCTTGTTCCCCATTACTACGAAGACAACTGACAAGGCAGAGCTCTCTCCTATCCGTCTCCATTCCCTGATGCAGTGAGAGTTTGCAAGTGGTCGTACGTGGATGCAAATCACCACTCCGTTCTTCTCAGCATGGATTTCGTCCTACATCTTTGGCAGACACTCTCTTCCTTTACTCATGTACCTTACAAGTCGGACTGCATGGACTTTCAGCCTTTCCCAGGATTTCTTTTCTCCAACGTCAATGACTCTCTTGTCGACCCTACATCAGCAAAATGTATTTCAGTCTCTGGAAGCCTCCAGGAGCGTCTGATAGGATGTGGAGTGTAAGCTTAGAAGCATCAATATCAGGAGAGTATCAAACCCCAGGAGGGCATTCCGGCCGGCCTTCAGAGTAACTGGGATCTCTGATGACATGTACAGGAGTAACTGGGATCTCTGAATACTAGTGCAGAAGTAACTGAGATCACTGATGACTGGTACAGGTGTATGACGGGAGTGAGTGAGATACGTTTGGGACCACATCAGAGCACCAGAGAGAACATTGGGCGCACCTGGGAGTGTCACTGAACCAATGTGGGAATCACACACACATTCTGAGAGATGCGTGGGTTCTTATGGATATTCATTCGGAGGACTGCAGGCGATATCTGACACTCTCAGGATGTACATGAGCAATCAACTTCCCTCAAAACCAAATATGATGCATGGATCCTCGTTCATTGTCACTTCTGATTCATACTAGATGTCATCTTCTGCAACATTCTATGTTGTGCCTCGCTACACTAAGGAAATAAAAGCAAACTGCAAGACATTTAAACATTAATATAGGTCCACCCAAACAATAACCCAACTTAGCGATCGAAACATATCAATCAAACATGGTGCCGATGTCATCCAGTATTTCTCCCATCTCATCAGCGCCAATGAAAGCCGGAACACACAATTCATCAACAGCACAAGGAAGCTGGAGGTACTCTCCTTGTATTTGCCAATTATTCATTCCTGGTGTGGGGATGAAATGGAATTCCAATGTCATTTGGCTCGATTTGTGATATCTAACAAAGGTGTAATGAGATGTTAGCAAGCTGTGAATCTAAATGGGAGTATGAGTGGCAATATGATACATTGGGATGAACAATGGGAACAACTACCAGGTGAAATGAGGAGCGCCAGATGGGGAGTATTGTGTGGGAAAGAGGAGTAACACACAAAGTGTTGAAGACGAGCGGAATGAAACAGAAGAGAGTCATATCTCAGCTGAGGAGCATCGAAAGAGGAGGGGTAAATGAGTGTGGAATGAAATTGGGACACTCTGAAAGAGTTAGGTTCCAGGAGTGCGGATTGACATTGAGGAGCGCTGAAAGAGGGGAGGGATAAGGAGTGGGGATTGAAATAGAGGAGAGCCAATTCAGGCAGAGGAGCGCCACTGGGATTGAGGAGTGCTTATCCCAGCAGAGGAGTACCAAAATGGAGTGGGTAGGGAGTCTGGAACGCATTATTGAAGCACCGGTGGGAATTGAAGAGCTCCCATCCTGTGCTGTGAAGTGCAGAGAGGGGGGGGTATAGAGTGCAGAATGGGTCAAAGAAGAGCTGTAAAAGGAGGAATTGACTGCGCAATGAAATAGAAGAGATTCACATCAGCAAAATGTATTTTAGTCACTGGAAGACTCCAGGAGTGTCTGAGAGGACATGGAGTGTAAACTTAGATGCGTCAATTTCAGCAGAGTATCAGACCCTGGGAGGGCATTCCGGCCGGCCTTCAGAGTAACTGGGATAATTGATGACTGCTCCAGCAGCAATTGTGATAGGTTTGGGAACACCTCAGAGCGCTGGAGAGAACTTTAGGTGCCCCTGGAAGCACCTGGGAGCGCCGGCAACAAGTCCTTGAGCGCTGACGACAAGCCTGAGAGCACCTGGGAGCGCTGATGACAAGCCTGGGAGCACCTGGGAGCGCCGGCAACAAGTTTGGGAGCACCTCGAATCACATTAGAGCTGTCTGGGAAAAACAACTTCTTCTATGGGAACGCTGCTGATTTGGCTGGAAATCATAGCTACTACTAATCGTTTAACGATTTTTAAAACTCATGTATTCAGTTTGAATTCCCATCTATGTATCTATATAGCTACCTATCTGCACACGGTATATAGGACTGGCTGCAGGCGGCGCTTGAGAGAAATTTGAGGTGCGCCTGAAAATGATGATCAAGTGAACTCAGAGATACACTCTGAGGCCATGACCGAGCGAGTTTGGAAATGCACTTGGAGTCCGTGATCGTGCGAACTTGGAGGTTGTAATCGTGCAAGTTTAGAGATATAGTTGGAGACTGCGACCTAGCGAGTTTAGAGATGCACTTGGAGGCCGTGATCGTGCAAACTTGCAGGCCAAAATCGAGCGACTTTGGAGATACACTTGGAGGCCATGCTTGAGCGAGTTTGGAGGCCGTAATCGAGCGAGGTTGGAGATTTGCTTGGAGGCCATGATCGAGCAATCTTGAAGGCCCTAAACACCCGAGTTTGGACGAGTACTTAGAGGCGGTCGATGGATGGCGCAACAAGTGCTGAGATTCTATTCATCAGTTAGTTACCTCGCAACTGTGGGAATGTGACAAGGTGACTTTACCTTTAACATCTCATGGAGAGCTCGGTGATGGCAGTCGATAGTGTACGGAGGCACGGCGGAAGCTCAAGCTACATCATGAACAGGAAGGGAAGACAAACAATCTAGGGTACTCGGTGTATGCAATACTCGGTGTCAACTCATGATCATGACATGGACAGATAGAGAGTGATAACTTGACTTTGTGTTCTGTGATGATGTTAGAGTTGTGGACGAGAACGAGAGAGATGGGGGATGAAGATAAGAACAATGTGGAGGTTACGAGCGGATATGAGAAATCAGGTATACGACTTGCCTGGTTGGGTCGGTAAGAGGCCGTATCAGTGTAATTACACGCCGGATCGGGACTCGTACCTGCTGTATGGGGGATGGTATATTGACCCGCACACGAAATTCTCTTAAGTCCCAGTTTCTCATCATAATTTCCCCCATCTCCTCTCATCTCTCTCTTTGTCGTCCTCAAGTCTACCATCACTTGAGAACACGAGGTTCAGTCATCGCTCTCTATCTCTCCATGCCATGATCAAGAGTTAACACCGAGTACAGCATACACCAAGTACAGCATACACCGAGTACAGCATACACCTTGGACAGCATACACCGAGTACAGCTTACACCCAGTACAGCATACACTAAGTACAGCATACACCATATACAGCGTAGACTGAGTACAGCATACACTGAGTACTGCATACACCGCGTACTGCATCATCCCAAGATCGACTGTCTCCCGCTCCCAGCCATTCTGTCATTTCTCTGCAAAGCATGTTGTACTCAATTCTCTACATTCCCGCAATCACAAGTCAACCAATGAAAAGCGTCTCGGGTCCCATCGCGCCTCCCTCCCAAACTACCTCCTCCAGATGGACCGCCTCCAAGTACTCCTCCATTCTCGCTCGATTATGGCCTCCAAATGCATCTCTAAACTCGCCTGATCATAGTCTCCCAGTGTATCGCTAAACTCGCTCGACTACGGCCTCCAAGTTCGGTCAATTACAGCTCCAAGTCTATCTCCAAACTCGCTTGATTACAGCCTCCAAGTACATCTCCAAAGTCGCTCGATCACAGCCTCCAAGTACATCATTAAGGAGTGACGGTGGCTGTACAGAGATCCAGGGGTAACAGAGGTGGAAAGAGTGACAGGGAGTATATATTCGGCAGACCCCAGAGTAGATAGACATCATCTCATTTCCATCTCATCTTATCATACAACGACAATACACACTCTATCTTGCCCAACTTTCGGTCTCACTTGCTCTGTCTGTGATATCATGGATACACGCAATTGCGTGGAATACTCAATGCCGGGTAGTATCATATCTTCTCACCCGATTTCTATGCTCCTCGAACTAGAACCACTTTTTCTCATCAATTGCATTTGAATGTCACGAGAGGTGCGGCAGAGTGTTGATAGTGGGCTCTCTGCATTCTAGCTCCATTGTGTCACCACAACAACCTCCAAATGGTGCATCTCTAAAAGTTCTCTCAATTGGTGTGGCTTGCTGCTCCTCCGATGATACTCGAGTACTATCTGTGGCCAGATCGACTGTATGTATATATAGAGAGAGAATAAAATAATGCATGCCATATTATGATGTAGCGAATCTTGTGACTGTAAGAAAGATGAATATGATAAGACGAAATGCCCTGTGGTTTTGTAAGAACCACTGCTGTGAGAATACGGCATCAAGATTGTCTCGCGCAGAGCTGCGCAGTAGTCTCTGCCGCTCTCGAAGTATCCCAGAGCTGCGCGGCGGTCACAGCTTCTCTGGGAGTCTCCCGCAGATCTGCGCAGAGGTCTCAGGAGCTCCAAAATTTGACTATTCTAGATGGAGCATCCTGAATGCACCTCCATAACTGCAGGTGCTTCCAGGAGCACCTGAGAATGCTCTTGCAGAGTCTGAGAGCACTTTGCTTAGCTCCAGGGCGGTCTGGGAGCGTCTGCAAGTACTTCAAAGCACTGGTGAGGTTGCCTGTAGTGACTTGGAGGATTGCGCGTGGTTGCTGTACCAAATTGCATGTTGCTGATGCAATCGAGTCTGAGGGGCTCCGACGAGGATTCAGGTGCGCCAATTCTAGTGGAGTTATGCTGCCGGTGGGGGGTACAAAGCAGCTGCTGATGTGTGATTGATTGTGTAGTGGCTTCTAGAGTAGAATTAATCACAGGGGATGGGCCAAATGTACCTTGATATTGATCTTGAGACAGTGTATCTGTCGCCTTCTTTCCAATGGCATATTGAGACAGCTCACAATGAATAGCTGTGGCAGACAGTGCTAAAGTCTGAGGAGCAAGAGGTTGGAAATACTGTGATGGTGTTGGCTAGCGCCCCAAGTTATTGGAAGTGAAGAAAAACTGGTGATAAATGAGATCAAGCACTTCCATTCGGGTGAACCATGACTTCTTAGCATTGATGACCTGAAGAGGTAAGCATCATCCAACAGGAACTCCTTAACCTTGATCTGAAGCTCAGTCTTAAAACCAACATTCAACCTGTAACAATGGACAACAGTTCTATGTGCCCCATCTGCCAACAGTCCTTGATGGGTGCTGATTTTCAGATTCAACAATGCATATTGTCGGGGGTAGTCAATATCCGTAAGTCTGATAGAGGAATATAAAATAGAATTTAAAACTTCCAGCTTCATGTGTTGGCAGATCTATTGCGAGAGATGGATCACTGGGCAATTGACAATCAGATGGTGTACCTACAGGTGCACCTCCTAATACCTGCTAATGATCCTGGGCTTCAATTGCAAGTTTCCAAGCTTCTTCAACAATCAAGTGCTTGTCATCAGATTATGTTGGCCAATGATTCTTCTTTAATACGATTGCCTCCATCAACCATCTCGCTACCTCAAAAGTAGCCTTTTGGTTTTGGGGAACATTCTGATCACTAGTGACTTTGGGTTGTAGATTATTCTGGTCTCTACTAGACATGTTGCGAACCACCAGTGCCATGCTGGATGGTGCAAGGTTACACTCAGCAAGCCTGTTGAGAAGGGGTGACTCTTGGCGTTTGAGCAGTGGTGGTGCCATTGCCGCAGGTAGATTTCGGAAATTTGGAAGTGGAGGGCATACAATTACAGTATCGGCAAGGCTCGATCTCTTTAACAGTGGAACTCTTGCAGTTCGTAATGACTTGTCCTGGGGGGCTTGACCTGGATGAAAGACCTCCAGTAGATGATCCAAATTGTCTTCAAGTATGTCCGATAATACAGTGGACAATCCGGTGTTCGAACTGTTGACATCACGGTTCTCCTGATTGGTATCGTCATTCCAATTCATTAACGAAATACGGGATATTCGTCTTCCCCAATCCGATGCATGAAACTAGATCTTTCCAAGGTAATCATTTGATGGAGAATGAAAATTGGTTGCTTTCTTGAATGTGAGAGCTCTCTCTAGGTATGCTTCTTAATACTTCTCTGAATAGTGATTCCTTACCTTGCTGGGCGTAGGTCCCATTTGTGGTAACAAAAATCAGAAGGAGAATTTGCACATAGTCGAGGAGGATGGAATTCGAGGTGTGCCTTGAAATGGTTCTGGAGAGATGACTTCCACCAGGTGCATATTTCTATCAAGGATGGCAGTCCATGTTACGATTGCGCATATTGTCTGGTTGGCAAGAATCAATGCATTCCTTGTCAGGAGCGCCAGAATAGATGGATTCATAATGCCAAATGTTAGCAACTCTTCTGATCAACACTCTGTACGGATGGCAGAATTGGAGGTTGGCTAAAGGCAACCAACATACAGAACAGAACCAGACGTATCGGATGTTAACTCGCGATACCAACCAACTTTTTGTGCCAGCCACAACTTGAGTATTGAGAACCTGAATGACAACATGAGCCCCTACATATGACACCTCTAAACGTAGTCATTATGCGTGAATGTTCCAGCATTTATGTTGACCACATAGCATCAAAGTTGGTGACGCATTGGGAATTCGCAGAATTCGATAGATTTGGTTGGGAGCTTGTGAGTGACAGCTGAGTTGCAAGGGTGCATACTGGATTTTGGAATCAAACAAAGAGCAATGTGAATCTGTATGTGTGGTATATCTGCCGGAAGAACAGATGTATTTTCACGATGATTTATTGTATTAGGATGCTGTGTCTTAGTTAGCGGTCGATAAGTCAATATCACAATCATAACTTCCCTTCGGTGCATTCGTCTTGGCCTCATCTGCAGAAAGCCGTTCACAACAATATTGCAGTAGTTAATGGAAGAGGGTGAGCATTTGGTACTCAAAGTAGTGACACAAGCATAGAGAAAGAATGGTAATGTATGATGGATGATTCGTGGGTAATCTAATTGATTCAAGCACTCATCATGCCAAGATTGGTAACAAAGGGATCATAAATTCTCACACACATTCTGATTTTGCGCAAAATATCTAGTAAATCGCACACCATTAAATGACACATTCATGATGAATCTCACAACTACAATGTTGACATAAATTAAATGTTGGGACTGAAAGCTGTATTCTACAATGGGATGAAGCCATAGTGATAGGTCATGTCACGGCTGGCAGAGGCATGATAGTTGCCTGCATACAGCTCCAGGAAATTGAGGTGCACCGAAGTTTAAATGATTATGGTCGGATTGAATGGCTGAGGCTTGCAGGCTTGGCTGACTTTTGACAGTTAATTTCATTCTTTGTAGCTGTCATCTCATAACTCCAGCTTTCACGATTCTCTCTCTCCCAGATGTTCTGGATGGAATATGGGCCACATAATCTTTTTTCGGATACTAGTTTTGGCGGCCCAAACATGCAATTAGTCAGAATACACTTAAGTCTTAATTCAAAGATTTGAAAACTTCGGCCTCATTGCTTACGTGCGGTACATGGGTAAGCACGAGTTCCTGGCCATCTTTCAGAGTCGCTGAGCAGATTCAGTCTTTTGAGATTCACCCTTTCAAGCTTCCACAGCTCTTTTGACAGAGCCTAAACTTAAAGAAGCTATTTTACGATTTCGAAGCATTGGTCCAAACAGACTACTTAGTCATTATTGAGTTAGCTGGGTTTCTAATTGGCCACTCTTGTGCATTTCTGGTTTAGTTGGGCAGTGGCAATCTTCCTCCAATGGGCAGTTGATACGGAGCTGACAGTTCAAGGCATGTTAGTGGTGGTGTTCAACATACTATTCAAGCATACGTTCATATCTTAGCAGGCGTGGAGTGGAATGAGCTGCCTGCACCTGAAGGTGAAATGTCTTGATGGATCTGTGTACACTGTATCCACTAATTCAAAGTCGAAGAAAACATAATGAGAATGAAGCAAACTAAAATATAGCAAGTGCACTTCACACAGCAAGTACATGCGCTTTGGTGGCTCATTTGTCACTATTGAGGTTTGTGTGGGCTGGAATGATACATTGATAATCACTCACAACTTGTCAAAGTTGGCTTCATACATATCCAAGAAGCTCATTCCAGACTTGAATGAAGTCCTCAGTTGTGCATGAAAGTCAATCATAAGCCAGGGAAACCTCAACAGCGAAACCTACATTTTAGCAAAGCATATCCAAGCAGTGTCTCAGCTTCCGACTCTCTCAGATGCGGATCGGAGGTGTGCCACAAATTCAAGGATATGCCAGCAAAATCTGCAGCTTTGCAAATAATAAGTGAGCCCATGTTTCATATTGTGACACAAGTACTTGATATCGCCCAGTCTGTTTCGATTTGCAATTGGGATTGCCCAACATGCAATGCTGCTTCTGTCACGAAGATATGCCCAGGATTCCCTGGTGCACTGGAAATTCAACCATAGGGCAGCACATGCTGCAGCTATGCCACAAATATCCTGACACAGGTACTCAATATCTCCTAGTCTGTTTTAATTGACAAATAAGATTGGCCAATATGCAGTGCATGATCAGTCATGCAGATATGCCCTGGATTCTCAGGTGCACTGGAGTGTCCTGGGCACACATCCTTATGACCGATCCATTACTGCATAATTGCCTGTCTCATTTGGCTGAAAAACTGTCTAAGCGATAATGAGTACCTGTGTCAGGATATTTGTAGCATAGCCGCAGCATTTGTTGACCAATGGTTGATGTTCTAGTGCACCTGAACTTCGACTATATGCGAGCAAAAGCTCCCACTTTGCCACACACCAGCGAGCCGTGTCTCATACTCAGATATAGGTACTTGAAAATCACCTAGACTGTCTTATTGCTAAATGGGATTGGCAAATATGAAGTGCTTGATCTGTCATAACAGATTTCAAGCCATTTGGTGATGAGACTCCGGTGCACCGGAAATTGGATAAATTTTAAGTTTTCATTCGAAATATGTAAGTAGCTTCAGGCGTCCACTGCACCTCTGATTCGCAACTGGCAAATGATTGAAGACCTTGGCTGCATCATTGTCACATTTTGACTCATGCCATTTTTCATGCAATAGGTCAGCCGCAGGAACTTCTTATATGATGCATCAATTCACTTCATTACCTATGGTCATGAATAATAAACATGAACGCCAATGAAATCCCACTCAAACCATTTGTGATTCAAGATACAACAATTCCAACATCACAACTTTGATTCACTCAAACATTGAAGAGTGAAAGGATCTATCTATCCAGTATAGTGTCCCTTACAAATGACCTATTTGACCATTTGTATCAGCTAGGAAGATTATGTTGCTTGAATGTCTAAATAGTCATACCTTGATGAAGCATCAACGACTCTAAGATAAATGGTTCATCAGACTGCAACGTGTCTCCATTCATAGTTAGCCTCGTCGTATGGTCCTCACAAGCCTCCAGAATCAGGCCACTCATTCTCATCATAATGTTCAGTCAACTAATCATGCCATGCAGGACTCACATTTGCGCCACTTCAGAGTATTGGTGGAGATCAGTAGTGTGGTTATCGTTGCCACCTGGGCCCGTATTCAGTTACCATGTGTGTGGTACTCGGTTTTGCCCAAGCTGGACACCTTGTGCAAATGCCTGCCACAGATCGTCCAATAAACAAAATTTCTGGGTTGTTACTGCCTGATTTGAAGCTGTATGAATTAGGCCTGTCCCGCCTACTATGGGTGTGGTAATGAATACAAAGGGATTTCGTCAATCCTGGAATTGAACCTGGATTTCTGTTCATTCATCATTGCGTATTTCGGCATACATGCGGAATATATCCAAATGATCCGCAAAAAACTTCAGTAGCCACCACTTCAAATGACGAACTTGGTAAGGAAAAGAACAAAATAACACTGTCTTTTGTGGAGGAGGTGTACTGGGTGGTGCATTTTCATTTCTGTCTTCTGGAAGGAGCGTCTCTTTTCATGATCTGCCTTGGTCAGGTTTCAGATACTCTGCAGGTTGCTTGACAAGCATTGGGAGAAATGCATCTCTCAGCAATTGGAAAATATAATCTTCCTCCCAAGTATCGAGTGGGATTTGATCGTGCCTTTGTCCAGAAACATCATTGCAATCCTTGGTGTCTCCTAACACTAACATGAGACATGCTAGCCGCTATCTATGAACCCTACATGCTCCAGAAGCACCTTGTAAAGTGTACCTCTCCACCTGTGTCTTCAGTAGTGTTAACAACGGTTACGGGTTACCCAGTTTTAGTCCGGGTTGGAACTGGAACCATGGCCCCAGTCTTGGTTAGGAACCGCCAAGGAATCCAACCCGCCCTGGCTTGGTGGGGTTATTAAAATGTCCGAACATGGAGCCATGGGTATTTGCCCTGGTTGGAACTGGACCATAGTTCCCACTATACGGTTCTTACACCTGTAGCTTCTATTAAGCATTTGAGATTTTAGCGTATCATGACATGGTTAATATGTAGATTGTGCAGTTTTATGCGCTCTTTCACCTCCCACTTTCAGATAAACGATCTGACCAATATTTGCAGAATCGCTGCATAATGACTCCAAACTTGAAGTGAAACTTATGGGATTTCGATTGTGACTCAACTACTATTGGTTGGACCGCAAATCTGCAAGTGGAAGGTGAAAGAGTGTATAAAACTGCACAATTTACGTATTGATCATGTCATGATACGATCGGAACTCAGATACTTCATTGTAGGGAAGCTTGTGAAGCTGAAATGCCGGGTTTTTGGTGGTAAAACCATCCCAATTGCCACGGTCCAGGCTGTCGTGTGGTAAGACCTGTTGCAATGGTTGAGTACTGGATCCAAATCGGACCCAAAAACAACCCAGATATTTGGGACCATTGGTAACAGTAGTCTTCAGATGTCCTTGTTTCTCCTCAGTCCACTCGGAATCAATAAGGTGTGGATTCTCCTTTTGGTGTCTGGACAAGTGTTATTCCATTACCTAGTTTCAATTCTGACCACCATCTTATTGTCCATGGCATTGCAATCTGAATCATCCTGTGTGCAGAATCCTATTGAGCATCTTCGTCTTTAGTCCGGATAACATGCATCAAACTCTTCACAGCTGTATACAATGTCTCAGCACCATGCTTTTGCATCACAGTACTATCCTGTGGATCTTCAGGCGCACCTGAACACAGCCACATCATCTGAACACACCAGTCATGGAGTGAATGGAATCCTGGTGTAGAAGTGACTTGATGTTTGAATCCAATTCTCGCATTCATTGCAATTTGCCAGCTCACTCCGTTTTTAGTCTTATACCGATGGGACTCATCACAAATCCCAAAACCCCATGAACAGTAGCACATTTAGCTGTTACTTGATGGTTTCGCTCTGGATGTTATGGTATCACATGCAACAAGGTGGATATTCCATGAGGTTTCCGGCTTGTCAATACTGGTGGTCAGATCCTCGTGGGTAAGATTCGGATTTTAGTCATGCAATGAGTTGACCAGTTGGAAATCAGTTCCATGTGTCATCTCGTTGATGACACTTTTCCAGGTCTCTTCCACGCCGGGCATTGTTACTACCAAGATTGGTTCAAGGGCTGATATCCGTGCTGGATGCCCATTGGGTGGTGTTGTCTTGTTCTCCACCAGGCGGCGGGGCACAGAAATCAATCTCAGGAGCAGATACAACTCTCATTCCTTACCAACAATGCCGGGAAAGTCATTGTGCACCAAACTCTGCTATACTTGAAGGGTACTGCCTCATAAAATCGACAGTGGCAACCCCATTACAACTTGCTCAGTCACCAATTTGCAAATCATTGCCACTGCATCAGAGGCGAAAGTGTTTCCAAGACCCATTTCATCTGCCATTGCTCCTGCTGGTATATCCGCATCCCAAACCTATCTCCTCACGTTGAACCAGATGGCCGAAACCTGCTGCTCCAAAAACCTATTTCCGTGCAGGCCTGGAATTGAATACTTGTGGATTGGAACATGGTCATCTGCTGATGGGTAAATACAATGCACGTTCAGCTGCCTTAATGTTTCATCAAGACACTGGTGTTCAAATTGGTTGTTGATTGTATTGAGAACAGTATTCAGTACTGAGCTTTTATTTTCTGGATTGAGGACCACCTCACCATCCTCCACTTGCTTCTGATCCTCGCTTGCACCTTTGTCAGTGTTCATTTCATCCTCAATGATCACTTTCAGTTGCTCAGATGTAAACTGGGCTGATAAGCTCATATTCTGGTGCTTCCGAAATTTATTTCAATGTTAGGTATTTCAGTGAGAAGCAACCATTTGAATGAATGCATGTGGATGGAATATAATCAATTCTATTCATTCAATCAGAACTTACATCAATACAAGTATCATTTTCTTGCCCACCATCCTCCTGTCCATTCTGTGCCCCCTCACTTCCACCCTCTTCCAAACCTTCCGAAGTCGATGTATGATATTTTGCGGTTGCTCACATCTAGCCGTAACATGGCTAGCGAGGAGTATCTTTGTCAGTCTAATTAGGTGCTCGGCAATCTCCTTCACTGTCGCTCTCTTGATTTTTACTAAAAGTCTCTGTGTATTATGTCCAAGTTTCAAGTTGAAAGTACTTGAATGGCAACAGTTGTACAATATCTGGCTATATATGAGGTCATTGATCATTTGCCCATTGGTATATGATCCCATATACTCTTCTTCCAATTTGTACTGCTCCAAAATGTTCTTTAAAGCAATGTATGGCACTTTTGGGCCGCCGTTTTTGTCGATGGAATTAACCAACTACTCCCAGTGTCTCACATCTGTATACGAGGCTCACAGTTGTTTGGGGCCTTGAGCATTATCCTTCCCATTCAACACCCAGCGAATCATCCCCATGAATGTTGTGTTTTGCAACTCTGGGAGGTTACTTCTTGACAAACTGCCTGTGCACTTTCCCAAATGCATCACCAGTCACCTGTTGCCTCGCCTTCCCTTTATTCTCACCTCTCAAAATTCGTTTGCACATTGCTTCCAAAACATCTCAACCGACTGTCAGCGAATACATTCAGCATGATAGAAAGTAACCAACAGCAGCAACTTCCCAATTGTTGTCAAAAAATCTGCTACCGCTGTCAACCCATGCAGGGGTCCATTTTGGATCTGTTTCAAACAGTTCTGCACACAGATATTGGACTGATGGTACTTCTCCAGAAACCCCGCCACCCATCCTTTCTTCCTCCTGTGGAATGCACTATAGTTAGCCTGCCCATTACTTTTGGCAAATTGCTTCAATGAGAATTCGGATTGATTCAGGCCAATTGGGGATTAGCCTTCTGTACCGCCTAAGTCCGAAGAATCGTGCGTCTCATCATCTGCATCATATGTGTTGAAAGACATCTCTGGCAATGAGGGCAACTCCACAATGCCTGCTTTATCTGTTTGTTGCGGTTTCACTGGCGGCTGGAATCATTTTGTCGGGAGGCTCATGGGGGGTCTCCCAGGTGTGTCGGAAGGAGGTTGAGGGGAAGCAGTCGAGCTAAAAGATGTTGGTCAATTGACTGGATGATATTGCAACGGTCCTGGAGGCACTCTCGGCGCACCGGGAGATCAAGGCCTGTGTCCGGGAATCTGCAGGCAGGGGAACATTTGAGACCCACCATAACCACCTTAGTGCAGGTCATATTCTTGCCTTGCACTGTTGGTTGGTTGGGAACTTTCTGTCAGGTTGAATGGAGACTGGCGATAAATCTGTGGAGCGCCTGGAAATGGCTGCTGTGAACGAGGGTAACCATACCCACATGGCGGATGATATTCATTGATGTGTTTCCCACATTGACTGTCTTTGCGAGTGGCATGTGGTGAACTGTTTTCCGGTGATTCTGAATTGTCGTCACCGTGTTGTTGGGAGCCAAATCGGCAACCAGGTGTAGCCATATTCACTGTCTTCGGTGGAGATCCTTCTGTCGATATCCTCTGTAAAACAAACATAGTGGTAAACTACTACAGATGCGAGATGAGACACAGAATAAATTGGAGTATGGTTGACTATACTGAGGGTAGCTGTGACCATCAGCGGAATGAAGGGCTTCTTGTATCCCATTCTATTGTCACGAACTTCTGGTCTTTTGCTATACACCTTTGATTAATGAAACCAACCCGGGCTTGAAAACAAGACATCCTAATCACAGACATGCCGCCTTTCTTTGTTCTGTGCCTGAATTCATGTACTAGGATATGGGATATGTGCTCACCTTTGTACGCATCCATGAGTCTAAACGTCATAGAGGGATATGATATGATATCACCAGGAACCCAATGAAAACTATGTCCAGTATTGAAGGTTAGCACGACTATGGATGTTACATGCAAGTTGTATGTGCACAACCTTGCGACCCCCATCAATCGGAGGTGTGTGAATTGTGCAGCAATAGCGATTGCTTCCTAGTGAGTACCTTGCCTACATAGAGTGTTTGCCTCAGAATCCACACTCCAAGTCAAGGATCATGCCTGAAGCAAACATCCAATCAAGCCTTATCCGGTCATGATGATCGTTGGGCGGACATGCTGCTGGCTAGAAATCTCACCAATTCATCAATGTAATATATTCAACTACTCGGAGGCTCGAGCATCAGTATAACTCAACATGGCGTAATGATACAGGTAAGGATTCTATTGTCGGGATTGCAGTGATGACAAAGGAAACCTTCTCTTCTCAGCCAATGATTTTCAGCAGATGATGTGCATGATAAGTGTGCAGAATATAATATATATTCTGGTTTGTGAAGAAAACTGATCATAAGGTGGCTGTAGTTTACCAATATCCCCCACATTTGGTGGGGTGCGATGCTGCAGTGAATGTGTTACACTAACCTGAGTTATCTCGGTTGAAAACAAATATTCCGATACTGTAAATCACCCCCTTGAAGCATTGCAATGTATCCGAATACGTGCTCAGTGACCATTTCTGAAATATTGTCAACACTCACCGGCAACATGTTCAGTACTTAATCTGCAAAAGCAAATGCTTCAACAAGAACAGACACGAGGCTCACTATCAACAATCTCACCCATTATCGATAATTGAAGGGCAATTACCTGGCCAGATTTGACCGCCTGCAGGATAGAATCGACTCGAGCCATCATGGTTGGACTTCTGTTGGTTAAAGTAAATGGCCATCGATGAGCTTAGTCAACTAATCATCTACCCAGAGACAATATGCCTGGTGCACCTCCACCTGAAGATACTCCCCACAAAGAAAAGATAGACCCCCAGAAGCCTGATCTGACATTTACCCCTGAACCAACCAAAACAAATGCTCATAGGCAGGCAGTTGGAGTGGAATATGTGCGGGGGAAAGCATATCGCAAAGCAACTGGATCGTACAACAAGCATCGCAAGTACTCAGAACAATGGAATCCATGGCATCCATTTTGGTCAGCATGCGACTTTCAACAGGCTAAATAATCTAGCCAGCGAACGATACTATAGGTGGATCAACATCTGAGGCATGGACTGGACAACTTCAACATTGAATCATTTCAAATAGCAGATGATCTAGCAAAGCTGCTCTCTAGACTGTATTTCGGCCTCGGTGATGATTGTTGGATTGAAGATCATTTGTATATCTTGAAAACATTATACTCCAGGGATATTTTGAAATGTACACAATTCCTTCTAGCACATTTCCCATTCCAGGAGTATCTCAATTTTGAACTGCTGAGCTTCATAGACACGGGAAGTAGCTGAATATACAGCGAGATGGACAAGGGTGCCTGTAGGTGGGATATGCCAGATCAGCTTCCTGCCGAAGTGAAAAGTGTGCTAGTCATATTTGAATCCGACAAAATCCACTTGAGCAATTTTTTGGGTGACCAGCATGCCTGGCCACTGTATCTGACAATTTGTAATATTTGAAAAGATGTCCGCTGCACACTGAAAATGTGCACCTGGATTCATATTGGGCTGATCCCATGTCATCTGAGAGGTGCCAAAAATACTGACCAGGTATTGCATTCCGTGGTAGGAACTGTATTGTCCCCACCCAGGTACCATGACATAACTGGCCCTGGCTTGAAATGGAATTGTGCTGATGGATTCTAGAGACAATGTTATCCTCTTTTCACTGCCAGGGTTGGGGATTATCCAGAACAACTCATGATTGCTCAAGTCTCATATGGCTCATACCCAATGTATAAAATTCTGAAAGGTGCCTTGTTGGACAATTCAACTTTTCAACTACTTGATAACCCAACATATCTGAATGTTTACTCAGAGCTTCTGGACGAAACAACTACTGATATTCTGCACACTCTTGGTGTTCATCCAATTTGCAAGCAGTTCTGGCAATACCCTCTCTGCGATGTCTATCACCTTTGCCAACCTGATGAATTGCATCAGCTGCTGTTGGATTTAGTTAAAGACTTATTGCACTGGTAGCTCAAATACCTGAAAGCTAGAAGTGTCAAGGATCGATTTGACAATCCATTCACATTGGTAACATGATATCCAGTCCTCCAACGCATCTCTAAGCCATTCGATTCATTGCAACATGGCACCTGGCTAGGAAAAGATATCCAGGGTATGATTAGAACACTGGCAGTGAATTGCGCTCCGATTCCTCACTGCTCTAAGGATGACTGGGAAACTATGACAGAAACAGCCTCTGAGGAAATGGTGATGGGAGCAGTCCAGACATTATGTGAACTCTCTGAACTTGTCAGCCAACAAAACCACTCTGATCTATTCCTCACAGTTCTAGACGATGCACTAAAGCGATTTTACAAGAAGAAGAGTACTGTTTGAGAATAGAAAATGTCGAATTCTGCGAACGTCAGAGAGTATGGACAGTGGGCAAGAGATTCCCTATTAGTTACGAGAACACTGGATTTATAACATTCGCACCGCAATGGAGGTTCAGGTGTACAGCCCTGAAATAGTTGGTGTATCAAAGGGCAACCAATTTCAGGTGCCCCTGGCTAGAGGCCGACAAGCGGCAACAATGTGGTTAGATTCTGATTGGCAGAGGGCAATTGAGCGATTGGAATGTAAATCCATCATTTGACACCTGCTAAACGGAAGCTTTTTGATAAATTATTCCAACATCATCAGCAATAACTATTGCAGGAACTTAGGACTAAGGCAGCTAGTCCCAGAAGAACATTTGCCACAAACTTGCTCAAATGAAGACTGCTGCCGAAGGAGAGCTTCATGGGGCTGTAAACATGACTGCCGACAAGCGTGTTGAATTTTAGGAACATTTATTCTATCTTGAGACTGAAGCCACAACCTGGAGTAGAGCTGATACGAACTGCGTTGCGAATCAGGTGTAGAAAGAGATTCATGGTATCACTTGGAAATACAAGATGCGGTTCAAGAAGGATTTCCCCATCCGCAGACTCTAGTTTGAAGCCTGGTGGCAGGCAATCGGCGTTCAGAAGCTCAGAAATTATATTGAACAGCATATACTACATTTTGGATATCCAAAGATGCATTACATGAGGCATATATCAGAGTCAATTCGGCGAATCGGTTCTGGCAACAATTCCACCCGCAATAACTTTGACCGGCTACACATCATCTAGGTGACAGAGGCATATCTATCTACCAACGAAGTCAATGACATTCGACAGATGCTCAAGCACAGTGACCGGTGTACTGGTCTCGGCGGTAAGGAGGATACACTGTCATTAGTGTTAGCAACGGGTCCAAATTCCCGGGTCGGTTCCTGGTCCGGTTCCAACCCGGAACCGAACCGTTGCAACGGGTTTCCACACAAAACCCGCTCCTGAAAAGTCAACATTTCTTGCTCCAATTAAGTATTTGAGTTCTGATCGTATCACAACATGATCAATAC